>Ga0105237_10004884_pt1 | contig 15360 bp, 14 predicted proteins | sample KBSC24metaG_FD_81520 | JGI IMG/M metagenome (GOLD analysis project Ga0105237, IMG submission 81520) | Corn rhizosphere microbial communities from Kellogg Biological Station, Michigan, USA - KBS C2-4 metaG | ecosystem: Host-associated > Plants > Roots > Rhizosphere > Soil | place: Michigan, USA... | reverse complement strand
GTTCGTTGCCAAACCAAAGAGGCAGCCAGGACCCATCCCTGCGCTGCGTCCGCGCCAGGAAGGCGATCGCGCGCGAGATCGCACGGAGCGCTCGCGACTTCGTCGCGGCGTCCAGCTGCGGCAGCCACGCGCTCCAGGCGCGCAAGGCGTGCGCGGTCAGGTCGGGCGCACTGCGGTCGAAGGGCAGCGCACCCCAGCCGCGGCAGAACGTCGGAATCCCGCCGTCGCGATTCTGCAGGCCGAGCATCCATCGCACCGCGGCCAACCCTGCGGCGTGCGTCTCCGGTTCGACGGTGCCGAGGTGAAGCAGAGCCACCATCGCTCCCGGGGTGTCGTCGGCATCCGGCACGCCCCCGGGCAGATCCGTCCAGGCCCATCCGCCCGGAGCCGCGTGGGTGTAGGGATGCTCGATGCGATACTGCTGGCCGAGCAGCCATTCGCGAAGCGTGAGCCTTTGCTCGGGCGTGAGCGCGGCCGGTTGATGCGCGAGGGCTTTGATCGCGAGCGTCGTGACCCACGTCGCCAGATTCGTGTCAATGGGCCAGCTCCCATCCGGCTGCACGCTCGCCCGCAGGAACGCCGCGCCCTTGACGGCCACCGGATGCTCCCGGTTTCCCGCCGCCGCGAGAGCCATCGTCACAAAGCTCGTCAGCGGCGTCGCCTCAAGGAAGCCGCCATTCTCGGGCTGGATGGACTGGAGGACCCGCAAGGTTCGTGCGACCGCGGCATCCCGCACACCGCGCACCAACAGATTGCCGCTGGGATGAAAATGATGAATGACCTGCCCGATGGCGATGAGCGCCGGGAGGGCATAGCTGACCACGGGGAGTTGCAACGCACCGAAGAGCTGATGCGGCAGCGCCGCCAGCTCAAACGGCAGTCCGGGCACAGCGCTCCAGTCCACGCGTCCGCAGATCGCGAGGTGCATGAGGATCGGGACGGAGAATGTGCGGTCCTTGCCGTAGCGATCGGCGATGGCCGATGCCAGGCCATCGAGCGAGCCCGCCGCGTGCGTAAGCCAGGCCTCGGCCCTTCCAATCGCGGAGACAAAATCGTCCGTGCCTTCGCCGCCGCGCAAGGCCGCCCAGCACAGCGCGGTCGTGCTGATGTTGCTCTTGCTCTTGATCGTGTCTCCCCAGCCGCCATCGGCGTTTTGCGTCTGCTCCAGCCAGTGGCCACCGCCGCGAATCAGACCGGCATGCGCCTTCGCGTCCACCTGCCGGAGGGCCACGAGTGCCGTTGCCGTGGAAAGGGCGCTGCTCGAGAGTTTGCCTTCCCAATGTCCTTTCGGTCCGAGTTCGGCGAGCAGGGCCTCCGTCGCCAGCGCCAGCGCGGCGCGCAATCGTCCGTCGTCCACGCTAGGCCAGCTTGTCCTGCTCCCGTTTTCTGGCCGGCAATATGGCGCAGGCATCCTTGCAGCCGAAGATCCGGCTCAGGAACAGCCGGTTCCGGCTGATATGCTGGTAGATGATCTCGGCAACCTGGATGACTCCGGGAATCCACAGAAACAGCGCCACCGGCACCAGTAGCGGCAATCGCATTCCGACGAAACGAATCGCCCGCGCGCCCCGGTAGATTCGTCCCTGCGGCGTCACGCAATGAATCGCCTCGAGCAAATCCTCCCGGGTGAGCTGCGGCGCGATTTGGTGCGCGCGCTCATCGGAAAGCGGCACGAGCGCCAGGGTGTGAAACCAGTCCAGCCAGCTCAGCACCTTCATCTGGAAGGTGCACATCGGGCATTCGCCGTCATAGAGAACGATGTGCTGGGTCATGAACGCATCCTAGACGCTGAGATGCCCGAGCGCCAGCAGTCCGTAAAAGGTGTATTCGGCATCGAGATGATCATCGGCCCAGTGGCCGTGGAAACCGCCCTCGGCGTTCCACAGGGTGTCGATGAAATCGAGACAGCGTTCGCGAATCGACGCGGGTAGGTCCCGCTCGAGACAGGCCAGGGCGTGCAGCGCGGTCGCGGTGGAGAGCAGGTCCGGCATGGGCGCATTGGGCATGGCGAGAAAGCCGCCCTCGGGATGCACCCGCGCCAGGAGCCAATCGCCGACGGCCTGATTCACGGGAACCCCCAGTTGGTGCAGCAGCGTCACGGCCGCCGCTGTGGCGTTTGTCGATCCGACTTTCAATCCGCGCGCATTCGCCCAAGCGCCGTCCGGTGTCTCGAGGAATTTCAGGCATTGAACCATGCGCAATGGTTCAGGGAGCTCGCGCTGCAAATCCTGGTAGGCGCCCAAGGCGACGAAGCAGCCGTAAGCATTCCCGAATGACGAGCCCGCATCGCCGTCATACCCGCCATCCTGCGCGCGAAACGCCTCAATCCGCGGCAGAATCCGGTCCGCCAGATCTCCCGGCATTTGATCCAGCCCGATCGCCGCCCAACACCGGGCCAAGGCCCCGAGATGGACGAAATCCTGCCCGGCACCATCGCCAAACGTCTGCAACCAGCGCTCGACGCGTTCGTGCGGCACTTCCATTTGCAGGGCCTGCAAACCGGCAAGGGCAAAGATCGTATAGTAAAGGTCGGGCCGCCCGTCCCGATCGCATCCGCCGCCCTCGGCCGCGAACTGTCGTTCAAGAAACGCCCGCACCAAATCCGCCGATTCGCCCAGCATCTTCGGCGCGACCCGCGCCACCTGAAGCATTTCGAGTCGCAGGCTCACGCGCGATGAGTCCGTAGGAAATTTGCGAATTGCCGTTTGTCGATCTCGCTGGTCACGAGCTGCAAGGTCGCCGAGTACATCTCTTCCTGGGTAGCAGTGACTGGCGCTCCATTGATCCGCAAGAATGTGAGTCCGGCGTGCAATGCTACTCGCTTGTTGCCGTCACGAAACCCATGGTTTTTTGCGAGATGAAATACATAGGCGGCAGCCAGATCGAAAAGGTCGGCAGAGGTGTCGTAGCACCAGGTGGTCTGCGGTTGGGCCAACGCCGATTCCAGCAAGCCTGTATCCAAAACCTCAGGTGCGCCGCCGAACAATCGGATCTGCTGGTCGTGAAACCTGAGCACTTGTTCCAGGGTGAGGAACAGCGGGTCGACCGCGTCGCTCATTCCGCGAGGCGGCGAAAGACTTCAGGATATTCCGCGACTACCGCGTCTCCCGCCTCGGAGGCCTGCTCATCGCTGGCGAATCGCATACCTGCTGCCGCCGGGTTGGTCTGCGCGTCTTTCACGAAATCAAAAACACGCCGCTGCTCCTCGCGGGGCAGCGCTTTGATCTGCTCGATAATCTCAGCCGCGCTCATGGCGTGAAGATACGAAGGATGCCGCCGGCCCGCAAGGCGTCAGGCCGGGACGGAAACCGCCTCGGGCGATTCCGCACGGGCCGCGAGATTCTTGTTCTCGAACTCCTTGCACCAGCCCTTGATTTCCGTGTCGTTGAAGATCTTGCCGATCACGCGGCGGAGCAGGCCTTTGAGATTCGGGCTCTCCACTTCACGCAGCGTGCGAATGGCCTCTTCCTTGTAGCTCTCGAGCAACGTGCGGCAGCGCTCGTCGGCGTGGAGTTCTAGATAGAGCGCTTCGATTTCCGCCGGGGTCGCCGTGGAGAGGCGGCGCCAGTGGGCTTCGAGGGCCATTTTCTGCGTGGCCCGCTTCTCGGCGAGCGTCTTGTCGGCGCCGCCGGCCTCGAGGCTGGCGCGCTCGTAGGCCACGGCAAGCAACAGGCTCGGGCGCAGGCCGGCGATGTCATTCGTCTCACCGCTCGCCCCGAGATCGGAGAGATCGTCGCGGATCTGGTAGGCAATGCCGAGCGCTTCGCTATAGGCCGCGAGCACTTCCTCGTTTTCCTCAAATTGCCCCGCGTAGATCGCCCCGAGTTGCAGCGCGACGCCAAAAGCAGGCGCGGTCTTCTTGCGGAAAATGTCCAGCACCTCCAGCGAAGTCAGCGGCTGCGGCGTGCGCGCCCACACGAGTTCCGCGCCCTGGCCGCGGCACAACTCGCGCTGCCCTTCGGCGGCGACGCGTAGCATCTCGACTTTCTGCTCGGCGCCGGCCTGGCACGAAGTCAGCAGACGGTAACCTTCGCCAATCAGCAGATCGCCGACATTCAAAGCGACGGCCACGCCGTATTCTTCGTGGAGCGTAGGCTCGCCGTAACGTTGCGCGTCATTGTCCTCGATGTCGTCGTGGATGAGCGATGCTTTGTGAAAGCACTCGATCGCCACCGCGACCTTGCGGAGATCATCCGGAATCGGCGCTCCGGGCGTGGTCCGCAGTGCTTGATACGCCGCCACGGTCAGGAATGGCCGCCAGCGCTTGCCCGCGCGGCCCAGCCATTGCCGGGCGATCTTCTCGGTCTCGCCCGAAGCCGGCCCCATGATCGCGTCGAGGTTCAGCGGTGTGAACCAGAAGTCGATGTCGTCACGGAGCTGGCTCAGATCGAGCCGGCGCGTCTGGTCGTCGCTCGTGAGATGGATGTAGTCCCAGACCCAGTCGATATCGACATTGGTGTCGATGCAGTCGTCCTGAAGCAGCGGAACGGCCACGCCGGGGATGGCGGCCGCCTCCATGTAGGGAAACGCGCGCTCGAGCACGCTCAGGCAGCTCACGCCGACGATGGCCTCGATCTTCCCCGTCTGGATGAGGGACATGACGATCGCGCTGCCTTCCGCGACCAGCACCGCATAGCCGAGCCGCTCGGCTTCGCCCTGCAAATCCTGGATGGTGCACAGGCCGCACTGCTTGCAGAGCAGGCCAAATTCGTCAAAAGGCGCCGGGCAGCGATTCTCGACCCGGAGACACTTGGGCAGGAGCAGCAGCCGGCGCTCGAAAGGCACGGCTGCGAGTTGTTCCCGCCACATCTCGTTGTTGAGCAACACGCCGATGTAGTCGCGGTAGATCGGCTCGCATTGCAATTCCGCCACCAGCTTGTCCGCGTGGACCTTCAGCTCTTCGGGTGGCTGCGGCGGCACCGGCTTGTGCTCCGCCACGTAGGCGCGCACGCGCTCCAGGATGTGCTGCCGCTGGATTGGCGTCTGCGGGATGTTCTTCTTCGGCGGACGGATCTTCTGTTGCGGAACCGCACGGGGAATGGTCAGCGTGATCGGCTGGGAAGTGGATGTCGGTGCGGATTGCAGCATGGGGGCCAGTATTCTCTACCGCGCCAATCCGCAACGGAGAAGTTTTATTAGCGGAACTGTCCTCTAGAATGAGAAAGTTCCGTGCCGGCGGGTAGGTATCAGGTCCACGGCCCCATTTGCCGACTGGATTTCAATCCCGGCCCGGCCTTCAATCCGGGATTGCTTGGGGGTGATCTGCTGGAGCAGGCCTTCACCCGGCTTGGGCGTCGCCTTGCCGGCATCCGGCGCAGGGATCGGTGGCACTAGGAAGAGGTTCCCCGAATACGGGTCCTTCACCTCCGTCCCAGCGGGAAAGCCGCGGACATCGATGTAGCCCTTCCCTTTGGCGTACGGACTGAAAACGAAGCCGGGTTTGCCCGGGACGGGAATCGCGTTTGGAATTCCGGCCGCGGCCGGCGGCAACAGCTCCCCGCCAGTCCGCCCTTCGATGCGCGACTCTTTGGGGGTCTGTTCGAGCGGGGGTATCGCCTTGCCGGCTTCCGGCCCATCGTGCGGCGGCACCAGGAAGGATTTCCCCGAATAGGGATCTTTCACTTCCGTTCCCGCGGGAAAGCCTCGGACATCAATATATCCCTTGGCTGGCTCGTAGGGGCTGGTCACGAAGCCCGGCTTGCCGGGGACGGGAATCGCCTCGGGTGTGGGTCTCACTACTCCATCATGGATGGCGGATCCGTTCCCGGGCGGATTTGGCCCGGCGTGGGCACCTTTCTTTGACGGGCGCAAGATAATCGCCTGCGGTTCGCTGAAGATTTCCAGATCAGCAAGCGCGGCCACATACTTCAGCGCCTCCGAGAGCGAGACATTCGAGAGCGATAACGCGATTCGTGCATCGGAGCTGGACGGCAGGTCGAGCACGACGTTGACCCCTTGCTTGTCGTGATCGAGCTGTCGGGATTTTTTTCGCAGAAAGTCCACCGCCTCCCCCGGCGTTGCTTCACGGAATTCGAGTCTGGGAATGATGATGCTGTCTGCTTTGGCCTCCGCGGCGCTCGGGGCGGCAGGTGGTGTTTCCGCCACCGCCAGGTCTCCCAGCACCAATGCATTGGGTTGTACATGCAGGTTCAAGTTGCTGAGGCCGGCCACATAGCGCACCGCCTCGATCAGCGGGATATTGGTCAAGTCGAGCGTGATTCGCCCTTCTTCGCCGCCTTTCGGGAGTTTGAGCACGATGTTGATTTCACGCCCATCCGCCGAAAGGTCGTGGCTTTTCTTCCGCAAAAACGCCACCGCTTCCTCGATCGTCGCCTCGCGAAATTCCATCTTGGGAATCATGATGCTGGCTGCGGCTTTTTCCGCTGGGCCTTGCACTGGCGCTGGCGCTTCTTGCGCGTCCACCACGGTGGGGCCGGTGATGACGGTGGCGGAAACAAAAATGACCAGGCGGCGCGGGACCTGATCTTTGATGAGGGTCTTCGGGTCCGCCTGTTCCTTCAGCGCGCCCAGCGCGACGGTTTCGCCGGACTTGAGCTTGACGGTCATATCGATGGTTCGTTCGGAAAACACGGGTTTCATCCGCTTATTGTTCGGCGCCGCCATGGTATCCTGCCCGGTGGTTGTCGCCGGCGCTTTCGCGTTCTTGGGAGCATCCAGGTCGGCAAAACCATGGAATTCGACGACGCTGGGTTTCAGCCGCAGTTCGATTTCGCCGTCGGCGCCAACCACAGGGTTCACCTCGAGCGTCACGCCCACTTTCTTGTTGTCGAAGGCATTCGGCTCCCATTGGGCCTTGGCATTCTTTTCCCAATTGGTCGGGTACCGAAAGTCCCGCACCACTTCGATGAGCGCGGCTTGATTCGATCGCGTCGTCACGTGCGGCGCCGATAGAATATCCACCCCTTTGCGCTGATTTAGAGCGCGGAGGATTACTTGGTATTGCGGGTCCGTATAAACGTTCTTCTCCGCCGTCAGCCCCGGGTCGAGTTTCGGGTCGTCCCCGGTGATTTCCATGAACTTCACTTCGATCAGCACCTGCGACTGTCCGGCCGCGGGCGCCGCAGCGCTGGGCGCGGCTGGCGCAGGGTCGGCCGCGCGCATTTGCGCGACGGTGCAAACGGCCAGGGCCAGCGCGACGATACTCGACCCTGCTACGGCACTCAGACGGCTCAGCGGCCGGCGGTCGCGCCGTTCGTCCACGATGGCCAGCACCCGGTTCTCGAGCGTCGATGGCGTGGCCATGGCCACGGCATGCCGCGCGAAGACGCCCTGGGTGGCCACCGTGCGGGCGGCATCGCACAATTGCGCGGCATACTCTTTCGCGGGGGTGCCGGCACGCAGGACGAGGTCATCGGTGGCCTGTTCCTGGGCCACGCGGAGCGAGCGCGCCGCGAGCCACACGAGCGGATTGGGCCAGTAAAGGGCGCAGGCCACGTGGGCGATCCAGCGCACGAGGTAGTCCCGCCGGAGAATGTGCCCGGCTTCATGCCGGAGCGCCGCGGCAAGGCGCGTCCTGCTCCAACCGCGTGCCTCCTCCGGCAGGACCAGCACGGCGCGCCGGATCCCCCATGTCATCGGCACCCGGCACTCCCGGGAAATGCGGACGGTGACGACCTGCCGGATCCCGATTTCGCGAAACACACCCTGGGCCAGATCCACGATTTCCGCGTCGTCCAGACACTCTGCCGCTTTCTCAATCCGCCTCAGCCGCCAGCTCCCGAGCCAGCGGTAGCCGAGAAGTCCCGCCGCGCCCGCTCCCCAGATGCCCCCGAGCAGGATGCGCCAACCCGGAAGCCGCCAACCAGTGGGCGTCGAAGCCACTGCGCGCGGAGCAGGCTCTGCGAGATTAGCCTCCACCGGCGTCACTGCCAGCGCCACCAACGGCAGGCTCACTTTCACCGGCCTTTCGAGGGACATCGTCCATCGCGGAGCCACGAGTCGCGTCGCTGGCAGAAGCAGCAGCGTGGTCAAAGCCGCGAGCCACACGAAGTGTCGCTGCGCCGCGGAAGAGCGGCGCCAGAAGTGCACGATGCTGGCGGCGACCAGGAGGATGGCGACGCCTTTCGCCAACCATTCGCCAAGGAGGGGCAGGAGAAGTTCGGTGTTCATGGTGGGGTGGATTTACTGCGATTTGTCTTTGGCCGACTGGATGATGGCCTCGATACGCTGGAGTTCCTCGGCGGAGACCTTGCCGCCCTCGCCATCCACCAAGGCCGCCACGGCGCTGGCCAGCGATCCGTCGAAGAACGTCTGGACGACCCGCTTCAAGGCCGAGCGGCTGGCCTTGGCCCGCGGCTCGGTGGGCATGAAAACGTAGCGCGGCCCGTCCTCGCGATGCTTGAGATGGCCCTTCTCCTCAAGGATGCGCAGGAGCGTGCGCACGGCGGAGTAACTTGGCGCGTCCGGCAGTGCGTCGTGGACTTCCGCCGCGGTCGCTTCCCCGCGAGCGTAAATGATGTCCATGATCTGCCGCTCGCGCCGGCTCAGATGGAGGCTGGTTTTTGGAGGCATGCGAAATTTTTAGCATACCGGCTGCAGGACGCAAGGTGATTATGCTAAAAACTTAGCATATGTCTCTCCCGTGCCCGCCGGGTGGCACAAGCCAACCGCGACTGGCTGAGTCATCGTTGGTCTCCTCTCTGCGCCTCTGCGTTTAGAGCCTGTTATGAACCTTGCCGGCTTACATAAGGGCTACGCCGAAGGCGTTCGATAACTCAGCCCAGGGTTGCCGAGCTTGCGAGGCTACCCTGGGTCTTCAAGCGCGTAGCGCTCAACCCTGCAAAGGGCCCTGCAAAGGGTTTCACGCCGTGTGCGTAAGGCCTGGTCGGAAGTTTCTGCTGTTGGTCCGATGTCCCAATCGGAAGAGTACCCTGGGCACCCGGATGAACGCGCCTCCGAACCCTGCCAAGGGTTCCACCGAATCCGCGCGGCATCAATCCACACCACCGCAGCGATTCAATCCCTTCGGGATTGGGAGGTGATTATCACGCGTGTTCTCGAGGGCCTCCTCCGTTTGCTCCATGGGTCCTCGTGCAGAATCACTGACGCAGCCCTGCGCACACGGCGTGAAACCCTTTGCAGGGTTGAGCGCTGCGCGCTTGAAGACCCAGGGTAGCCTCGCAAGCTCGGCAACCCTGGGCTGAACTATCAAACGCCTTCGGCGTTGCCTCGCCAACTCGGCAACCTTCTCGCCCACCTGCCACACACTCCTATTCCCCTCCGCCTCCTCGCTGGGCTGAATGATCGAACGCCTTCAGCGTAATCCCTTTGTGAGCCGGCAAAGTTCATAACAGGCTCTAAACGCCTTACCTCCCAAGTCTAATTCTCCTTCGCCGCCGCACTATCCTTGTCTTTCTTGCTCACCCTCGGCCCAAACTTCGTGATCTTGATCACCGTGTATTCCGTGGGGCTCACTTTCCTCCGCGACCCGCTCACATAGTCGCCGACCTTGATATCCTCGAGCTTCGCGGCCGCGGAGCCCTGTTTGATCTCCGTCGTGTCTGTCAGCACGTTCTTCACCTCCACCCCATCCTTTCGCTTCGTGATGAAGAAGCGCGCGGTGGTATCGATCACGTCCGCCCGGCTATTCATCGGGATGGTCTTCACTTCGTCCGTGGTCGTCGCCACCGGAGTGGCCTTCGTCAATCCGGCCACTTTTTCCGGCGCGCCCGCCGCCGGCACGGAGTCTCCCTGGATCGAAAGTCCCCGGACCAGCGGCGCGGTGACGGCGGCGGCAGCAGCGAGAGCGATGAGGAGCTTTTTCATGGCGTTGTGACCTCGTTGTTCTTGCGGAAACGGTGAGCGACAAACGCGGCTCCCGGCTGTTCCGTTAGAAGCATTTCCCAGGAGGGTCAAGCCGCCATTTTCGGCGTGACCCGCATCCGCCCGGCCGCTACGCGAACCCCATGCGTGCCGTCATCCAGCGAGTCAGTTCCGCCTCGGTCAGCGTCGATCGCCAGGTGGAGGGGAGCATCGGCGCCGGTTTGGTCGTTTTTCTGGGCGTCGAAGCCGCGGACAGCGGCGAAGACATCGAGTGGCTCGCCGGCAAGATTACAAACCTCCGCCTCTTCGAAGACGAATCGGGTGCCATGGTCCGCAGCGTCCTGGAAAGCGGCGGCGGCCTGCTCGTGGTCAGCCAGTTTACCCTCTTCGCCAGCACCCGGAAGGGGACCAAACCAAGCTGGCATCGCGCGGCCAAACCCGAAATCGCCATTCCACTGTATGAGGCGATGGTCGAGCGCCTCGGAGCCCTGGCCGGGCGCCCCATTGCCACCGGCCGCTTTGGTGCCATGATGGTAGTCGCGCTCGTCAACGACGGCCCCGTGACGCTGATCCTCGATACCAAAGCGCGCGAGTAACCTTGAAAGCGGCGATGGGAAATCAAACGCAGAGATATCCTCCCCACGAATTCCGCATGAACGGTGCGATTTGTTTCTCCCAATTTTTGCCGCGATATGCGGTGATCTTCCCAATATCGCATCTCCCCATGCCACCTGATTTCCTCAGTGTTCGCTCCGGCTGGATCGCCGGGCTGCTGTCGGACGGCCTTTCGTCTCGGACTGGGATGGCCTCGGTCCTTCTCATTGTTCCCCTCAGGTGAAGCACCTTCGGCACCATCTCTTCGTCCTCGCCGTCTGCGCCTGGGCCGCACGCGAGTTATACGCCGCTTCCGCTCCCCCGGGCGCTTCCGCGGCTCCGCCCGCGCCTGCCGGTGCGCCCATTCCGCCCATTCCGCCGACACCACCCGTGCCGGTGCCGCCTTCCAATATCGCCATCAAGCGCGGCGACCAGGTGCAGGTGCTCCGCGCCCAGATGCTCTTCTTCTACGGCAAGCCGCATCACATGGCCAAGGCCGGCGAAACCTTCGAAGTGCTCGATGTCCGCAACACGAAAAACCAGGTTTATGTCGCCACCAAGGATGGCGACCGCATCGTCGCCCTGTCGCTCCCGCTCGATGCCGTGCAACCCATCAAGGCCGCGAAGGAAGCGCAGCGAATCGAACAATCCACGGCGCTTTTCGCCGGCCTCATCCCCACGCTCCGCATCAAGATCGAACCCGCGAACATCGAGAAGCTGAAGAAGGAGCCGAGAACGTACGTCGAGGCCACCATCGAAGAACTGGATGGAAAAGCCTATCAACACGTCGCCGTGAAGCTGAAGGGTTCCGCGGGGAGCTTCCAGCCGATCGATGCCCGCCCCGGCTTTTCGATCAATACCTCCAAATTCAAGGGCGGCGACCGCTTCCACGGCCTCAAGCGTTTCATGCTCAACAACTGCGTGCAGGACGGTACGGCGCTCAATGAACTCATCGCCGGTGAAATGGCCCGTACCGCGGGTGTGCCGGCATCGCGCTGCACGCATGCCCTCGTCACGCTCAACGACCGCGAGCTCGGCATCTACGTCCTGAAGGAAGGCTTCACCGAGGAATTCCTCTCCGCCTTCTTCAAGCGCACCGATGGCCAGCTCTACGACGGCGGGTTTTGCGCCGAGATCAATGAGAAGATGGAGATGGACAAGGGAGAGGAAAACAATCGTGCCGGGCTGCTGAAACTCTGCGCCGCGTTCAAGGAGCCGGACCCGGCGAAGCAATTCGAGGCCATCTCCGCCCTGGTCGACGTGGACGCCTACCTGCGCTACCTCGCCCTCGAGAACATCATGTGCCACTGGGACGGCTATTCGTTCAATCGCAACAACTACCGGATCTATGAGGACCCCGAAACCGGCCGCTTCCATTTCATCCTGCACGGCATGGACCAGATGTTCGGAGATGCCAACTTCGGCATCCAGCGCGATCCCGGCGGAAACGTGGGCGCCATCCTGTGGCGCCGTCCGGAGATTCGCGAGCGCTACTGGGCGATCTTGTCCGACCTTTACGAGAAGGTCATCAAGCCGATCGACTGGCCGGCCCGCGCGGAGGACCACGGCCGCCGGCTCATGGCCGCGCTCAAGCCCGAGCAGGCCAGGCAGTACGAGCATAATATCACCGACGAACGGAATCGCGTCGAACAGCGCGTGAAAGCCGTGCGCGTGGCCGTGGAAAAACCGCGCCTCGTGAACGCGCTTGCCGCCAAAGGCATCGCCGAACTCAAGGGCAGCGAGTGGGCGCCCCAGGTCCAGAACGCGGAATCAAAAGAAGTGCAGGAGGACGGCAAACCGTGCCTCTACCTCAAGGCGACTGGCGAGGCCAATGCTTCTTGGCGGGCCGGGCTGTCCATCCCCGCCGGCAAGTTCCGCTTCGAAGCCCGGATCAAAACTCGCGGCGTGGATGCCATACCCACGGAGGTCGGGGAAGGCGCGGGGTTGCGCGTCTCCGGCGGCACGCGCGCGGGACAAAAGGGGCTGAAAGGCGATTCCCCCTGGGAGCTGATCAGCTACCTCATCGAATCGCCGGGCCGCGACTACAATCTGGTCGCGGAATTGCGGGCCCGGAAAGGCGAGATGTGGATCGATCGTGAGAGCCTGCGCGTGGTGCGCGTGCCATGAACGAAACCGAGCGATTCGAATTCAAGTTCCTCATCACCGCCCGCCAGCGCGATGATCTCTTCGCCACGTTCAATGGCGACCTGCACCCCGACCTCAATGGCGGTAGCGGCGGCGTCTATCCCATCGTGAGCCTCTACTACGACACGCCCGACTGGCGCTGCTACTGGGAGGCCTGGCGCGGCGTCCCGAGCCGGCGCAAACTGCGCGTTCGCATCTACGGCACCGCCGATGGTGAAATCCCCCCGACGAGCTTCGTCGAGGTGAAGCACAAGCTCGACGGCCTCGGCGTCAAGCGCCGCGTCCAGACCACTCTGCGCCAGGCCCTGGAGATCGGCCGCGGAGCGGGCGAGGCCGGCCAGTTCGCGGCCAGCGAGGCCCGCATCGTGCGCGAGGTGCACCGCCTCGTCCACACCGATGGCTTTCGCCCCGTTTGCGCCATCCGCTATCGCCGCCATGCCTTTGCCATGCACGTCGAGGACGTGCCCGAGCCCCTGCGCCTCACCTTCGACGACGAGCTGGGCGCCCGCTTTCGCGATCTCGACCCCGAGCCCGACGACCGCGGCTGCGACCTCTCGCTCCTGCCCGCGGATCACTTCGTGCTGGAAGTCAAAGGCATCGGCGCCGTGCCCGCGCATATCGCGAAATATTTGGCAAAATGCGGATTGTCACCGCGCCGCTACAGCAAATACTGCGCGGCCCTCCACCTTTCCGGTTCGCACATCACCTAATGGAATCCCCCGCCTTCGCGCCCTTTAACGATTTCATCGCGCAACTCGGCCGGCACGACCCGCGCCCCGCCCCTTCGGAGATCATCTTCGCCCTGCTCCTCAGCTTCGCGCTGAACTGTCTCATCGCCACCCTCTACAAGCGCACCTATCGTGGCACGAGCTACTCGCAGGATTACGTCCACACCCTCCTCATCCTCGGCACCGTCGTCACGGCCGTCATCATGGTCGTCGCCGGCAATGGCGCCACCGCCTTCGGCATGTTCGCCGCCTTCTCCATCATCCGTTTCCGCCGTTCCGTCGGCCAATCTCGCGACATCGGCTTCATCTTCTTCGCGATGGCCACCGGCCTCGCCGTCGGCGCCCGGGTCTACGCCATGGCCGCCGTCATCACCCCGCTGGTCTGTGCCCTGATCCTGCTCCTGTGGTGGCTCGACGCCTTCGCACCGCAGCGCCTCTCCCACCACCTCCGCATCCGCGTGCCCAATGAGTTCGACTACGACCACGAGTTTGCCGGGGCCTTCAAGGAATTCCTCGGCTTCCACAACCTGAGCAGTGTCGAGACCGTGCAAGCCGGTATGATGACCGAGCTCCGCTACGACATCACGCTCCTCGACGCCGCCCGCGTCGGCGCCTTCATCGCCCAGCTCCAGCACCTCAACGGCAACAACCGCATCCTGGTCACCTCCGTCGGTGAGACTTCGGTACGGAGTGAGTAGCCACACCGACAGGCGCATGCTATCAATACCGCATGGCAACCGCCTCCACAGCATACGAGCATTTGACCTTCAATGACCGGGGAGAACCGATCATTGTGCAATGTCACTTTGACGTATTGCACTTGATTCGGGAGCACGTTGCCTACGGTTGGAGCGCGGAAGAGCTCGCTTTGAACCACCCGCAGCTCTCGCTCGGCCAAGTTTATTCGGCGCTCGCTTGGTATGCGGACCATCGGACTGATGTCGACTTGAAACTGGATGCGGAAACGGGCCGGGTGTCGGAAGCGCACGCACGGCCGGAAAACCGGCGTCTGGCGGCTCTCCTCAAGCGGCGCCAGGTCGACTGACCCGTGGTATCGTTCCTGTTCGATCAGCACATCCCTGCGGCGGTTTCCAACGGATTGCGGCTGCGTGGTGTCGAAGCCATCACAGCTTTTGAGGATGGGAGTTCGATGCTGGAGGATGAGGATCTCCTGGCGCGTGCTGCTCAACTCGAACGGGTCCTGGTGACTCAAGACGAGGACTTTCTCGGCATCGCGCAGGAATGGTTGCAAGCAGGTCGGCCCTTCACGGGAATCGTCTATGCGCATCAACTACGGATCGGCATCGGACGATTCATCTCAGATCTGGAATTGATTGCCAAAGCGGCAGAGCCTGGCCATCTCCGCAACCGGGTTGAACACCTGCCGCTCTGAATTTGTTGGCATCTAAGTCTTATTTCGGCAGGGATTGGATGGAAACCCACATTCATACTGGGTGAGCAAATGTCGATGAAGCCGAAAGCCTCGCGCGAGAAATACTCGAGGCGATTGTTCGTGGTCGGACCTGCCGAGCGACGAATAGGGCGCGTGAGTCAATGTGCCCTCGAGCGTCTTCTACTTCTATCCCGCATTCCGCAGAATCTCGAGCGGCGGATGCCGTGAAATCCCCTGCCCGAGCGCGAGCCCGCCGAGAATCGCCAGTCCCGTGACCGCCACGAACGCCGCACCCAGCAAACGGGCATCCGGCCAGGGCGAAGCCTTGAAAACAAACATTGCGAGCGCCGCATTTGCTGCCATCGCCAGCACCAACCCCGTCGCGGCCGAAAGGGCCCCGAGCGTGGTATATTCAATCAGCAAAATGATCCGTACCTGACGCGCCGACGCCCCGAGCGTCCGCAGCAGCACGCTCTCTCTCCGCCGCTGGTCGCGGCCATTGAGCAGCGTGCCAACCAAGATCGGCAAGGCCGCCAGCAACGTGCAGCCCGCGAGCAGCGTGACGACCCTCGAAATCTTCCCGAGAATCCCGCGCACCGTCTCGAGCACGAGCGTCAGGTCGATCGCCGAGACATTCGGGAACTGCTGGACCATGGCGCGCTGCAAATCCCCCGACGACACGCCCGGCGGGACGCGGGTGGTGACGACATGAAATCC
>Ga0105237_10004883_pt1 | contig 15361 bp, 16 predicted proteins | sample KBSC24metaG_FD_81520 | JGI IMG/M metagenome (GOLD analysis project Ga0105237, IMG submission 81520) | Corn rhizosphere microbial communities from Kellogg Biological Station, Michigan, USA - KBS C2-4 metaG | ecosystem: Host-associated > Plants > Roots > Rhizosphere > Soil | place: Michigan, USA... | reverse complement strand
GTGGATGTCACGGTCACCTTGGTCGGCGAGCCCGGCAACCCGGCCGCCTCGCGCTGCCGGCGCCGCTGGGCGCTCTTCACCAGCAACCGCGGATCGTCGCGCCGCACGGTCGACGCCCCGACCATGATCGCGTCGTTCTCGGCCCGCACCGCGTCGACCCGGTCGAGGTCGGCAGCATTCGACATCGCAAGCCGGCCCGCCTCCACGCCATCGAGGTATCCGTCGATCGACATCGCGCAGCTCAACGTGACGTAGGGTCGCTCGCTCATGCTGTCCTCTCCTCCGGCATCGGGCGACCCACGCGGTCGACGGCGACCCGGGTCGCACTCCGGGAGGCGATCGCCTCCGCCACCAGCACCACAGCGCCGGGCAGCACGGCGACGATCGTCAGGACGCCGAACGCGGTCGACACTGCGAGTCCGGCTCCTGCACCGAGGCCGATGGCGCCGAAGGCCGCGGCGGATGCGGCCTCGCGCGGACCCCATCCGCCGACGTTGATCGGCAGGGAGGCTCCCGCGAGCGCGATCAGGGCCAGCCCGATCAGCTCACGCGGCGAAGCCTGGATGCCCACGGCGAGGCACGCCACGATGAAAGTGCCCGCGTGAGCGGCGACCACGGCGAGGGATGCCGCGGCGATCAAGAGCGACGCCCGCCACGTCCTGAAGACGGCCCGCAGCAGCGATAGCTCGTACCGCAGCAACCGCCGAACGCGCGCACTGGCCACGGCGACGACCACCGCGATCACGACAAGAGCCGCGGCACCGGCGGCGATCCACGCCAGCCCGGGCAGCCACCCCGCGATCGGAGCAGAGAGTCCGAGAGCCGCCAGCACGACGGCGGTCACCACCGCCTGCACCACCTGCCCGGCGACTCGCTCGGTCGCGACCGCGCGCACCGCGCTGGGCAGGTCGTCGGCCCGCCGGCCGTGACGGTATGCGCGGTGCAGGTCGCCGATCACGCCGCCCGGAAGCACCGAGTTGACGAACTGGGAACGGTAATACGCCGCGACCGCGGCCGACCACGGCATGGGCAGGCCGAGCTCGGACGACACCGTGCGCCACCGCCAGGCGGCCGCGCAGGTGGCCATCGCGGTCAGCAGGGCAGCCGCAAGGACGGCGGTGGGCGAGACCGCCAGCAACCCGCGCAGCAGCGGTCCGGTTCCGACGACGGCGATCGTTCCGACGACGACCGCAGCGCCGAAGCCGAGCTGGATCGCTCGCCGAGCGCGAGGCGACACCGTCAGCGTGGCCATGCCAGCACATCTTCATGCTGCACACGGACCCGGAGCCGCCCGCTCGCCAGCTCGGCGTCGCGCCGCCGCCGGTATGCGTGGGCGTCCGGCAGCAGCTCGGGGCGCTGCTCGACGGCGGCCGCGATCCAGCCATCGAGCCACTCGGCGATCAAGAAGCCGTCGCCGGCGCCCAGTTTCCACGGGGTCCGCTCGGTGCGCACCCGCCATCCGGATGCGGCGAACAGCCCCCGCACGACGCCGGCGGCACCCGGGCCCAGTAGCCGTCGCCCGTCGACCCCCCGCCGCTGATGATCGTCGAATGCGGCGCCGAATGCGGCATCTGCGGGATCACGCGGACTGAGCCGCACCCGCCCGGTCACGGTCAGGCTGAACAGCGCGGGCACGCCCGAGGCGACGCACGCGTTGACGATCGCGCGGGCCTCCTCGACGGTCACCACGTCGAGCAGGGCGGATGCCGTCACCAACGAGGCGCCGTCGAATGCCCGAATCGGCAGCTCGGCGAGCTGCTCAACGCGAGTGCGCACCGTGACCGGCAGCCCGAATCCGTCACGCGCCGAGCGCGCGTCGACATGACTGAGGATCACCGGGTCCGCATCGTGCAGCACCCACGCCTGCGGCCCCGGCAGCCGGGGCGCCAGCCAGCGCATCATGGCGCCGGTGCCGCTTCCGAGGTCGTGCACGACGAGCGGGCCGGGGCCGGTCAGCCGCGCCGCCGCCTCGGCCAGCCGAGACGACCGAGCCAGATCGTCGGCGCGGGCGCGCACCGCGAGCCAGTCCGCCGAGACCAGGGGCAGGATGCTCATGCGGCCCCCAGAACCCGGTCGATGCGCTCGACCGTGGTCGACCAGCGCGGCGAGCGCGCGCGGGCGCCGGCAGCCTCGGCGCGCAGGCGGGCTCGCAGGGCCGGATCGGTCATCCACCGCTGCAGGCCGTCGGCCAGGGCGCCGGCGTCGTCGGGCTCCACCAAAAGGGCGCCGCCGCCTGCGACCGATTCGGGGATGCCGCCGACGCGGGCCGCGATGACCGGCAGGCCCCGGGCGCGGGCGTCGGCGATCGCCATGCCGAAGCTCTCGGCACGCGACGGCGCGACGAGCACGCCGGAGCTCCGATACGCGGCTGCCAGTTCGGCGTCGCCGAGCACGCCGGTCATGCGAATGCGCGAGCCGAAGGGCGCGGCGGTCGCGGCGACCCGCTCGGCGAAGTCCGGGTCGGCGGCACGCGAGCCGGCGATCGTGCAGCTCCAGTCGAGGGCATCCAGGCGACCGAGCGCATCGAGCAGGATGTCCTGCCCCTTGTGCGGCGCGACCGCCCCGACGCACAGCAACCGGCCCGGTTCTCCGTGCTCCGCCGGCCCGTCGAGCGCCCGCTCGACCTCGAACTCGACCGCGCCGGGCATGGCAACCGTCACACGTCGCTCGGGCACGATGCCGCGGCGCACCAGTTCGCGCGCCGTCCAGTTGCTTGTCGCGACGACGTGGCCGGCGCGGCCGAGCGCGCGGCGTTCCCGCTCGGCGGCAAGCGGATCGGCGCCCGCGAACGCCTCCGTCACCATGTGGGCGAGCACGACCACGCGCACGTTCGCCGCGGCCGACGCGACGGCCGTCGGCGCCCATCCAGCTACTAGGCCGTCGACGAGCACGGTTCCGCCTCCCGGCACCTGGGCGAGCGCGGCCGCCACGGCGTCGGCGTCGGCGACCTCCGACGTCGTCACGTTCCACCCCGCCGCGGCCAGGCCGTCGCGCACGCGGCGGTCGTAGACATTGCCCCCGCTGACGCGCTCGGGGTCGTCGACTCCCTCGGGCACGACGAACCGCAGCAGCCGCTCGCGGTTCACAGCTCGACCTCGTACGACGCCCAGGCGATGTGCGATTCGTGCAGGGTGACGGTGATCCCGGTCAGTCGGGCCGGCGCGAAGCTCCCGGCCCGTGCCTCGGCGGCGAGCCGGTCGCCGATCAGCTGGCACAGCCGCTCCGTCGTGGTGTTCACCCCGACCAGATCGGGCTCGTCGTCGAGATTGCGGTACGAGAGCGAACCCGTGATCGACCCGAGTGCGCGCAGGGCGAGGCCGATGTCGATGACGATGCCGTCGGCATCCAACTCCGCGGCCCGGAACGTCGCGTCGACGAGATAGGTCGCCCCGTGCAGCCGCTGGGCGGGTCCGAAGACTTCGCCGCTGAGGCTGTGGGCGATCATGATGTGGTCGCGAACGGTCACCGAGAAGGTCATGAGCGGCTCCAGTCGATGGTGTGGCAGAGGCTGTCGGTCGGCCCATCGGCACCCGTCGACTCTGCCGACCCGGCCAGCGACGCCATGACGGCCGGCAGCTCGCTCCACGGTGACGAGCCGTTGAGCAGCACATCGAACGCCGGATCTTCGAGCAGTCGCAGGGCCAGCTCCAGTCGCTGGCGGGTGGTGCGCCGGCCTCGCTGCGAGGCGGCGACCTCACCCACCTGGCTCGACACCAGGGTGAGCCGACGGGAGTGGAAGTCGGCCCCGAGATCGAGCGTGACGGCCCGGCTGCCGAACCAGCTCGCAACGATCACCGCGCCATCGGTCGCCGCCAACTCGAGCGCGCGGCCCAGGCCGGCGGCCGTGCCGCTCGCCTCGATCACGATGTCGCGGTCCGCTTCGGCCCGCTCGGGCGACGCGAAGTCGACGCCCAGCAGGTGCGCAACCGGCGCCTTCGCCGCGTCGATGTCGACCAGGGTGACCTCGACGCCCGGGATGCCGCGAGCCAGCCGCGCGACGCAGCATCCGATCATGCCCGCCCCGATGACGGTGGCGCGGTCGCCGAGCGCCGGACGGGCATCCCACAGCACGTTGACCGCCGTCTCGACGGCGCCCGCGAGCACGGCACGCCGGGCCGGCACCGCATCGGGCACCACCGTGACGGCGTCGGCCGGAACGACGAAGGCCGACTGATGCGGGAAGAGCGTGAACACGGTCGAGCCGATCAGCGCCTGCGGCCCGCGCTCGACGACTCCGACGTTGAGGTAGCCGTACTTCACCGGGAACGGGAACGACCCCGCCTGGAAGGGCGCGCGCATCCGTTCGTGCTCCGACGCGGGCACCTCGCCGCGCAGCACCAGGGTCTCGGTGCCGCGACTGATGCCGGTCCAGCGGGTGCGCACCAGGACCTCGTTGTCGCTCGGTTCTGGCAGGGGCTCAGGGCGCAACTCGCCGACGCCCGGGCTCGTCGCCCAGAACGCGACCGATACGTCGTCTATCCCCTGGTGAACCATCCACTGCTCCGACCTCGTATCAACGGTATAGCTCACGAGGGAACAACGGAGGCGGCATGGCATCGGTTCAGATCCGCGGGCTGCTGTGGGTCGCCGTCGGTGTGACGGCGCTGGTCGTGACCACCGTGCTCTCGCCTCTTTCTCTGGGAGGCTGGGCGGCAGGCGTGCTCTACCTGGTCGTTTCAACGCTGCTGGTCTCGATCGCGCTCCACCGCAGCGGTGCTCGGCGATTCGGCCCGGCCAACGCGGTCACCGCGACCCGTTCGATGCTGATCGCGGTCGCGACGGCGCTGGTCGTCACGTCGTTCACCGAGCCGGTTCCGGCCACCGCGCTGGTTTCACTGGTCGCTCCGGCGCTGGCCCTGGATGCCGTGGACGGCTGGGTTGCCCGCCGCACCGGAAGCGAGAGTGCGATCGGCGCTCGCTTCGACATGGAGGCCGACGCCTTCCTGCTGCTCGTGCTCAGTGCCTACGACGCGCGCATCGTGGGCGGCTGGATCCTGGCCATCGGACTGATGCGGTACGCGTTCGTCGCGGCGGGGTGGCTGTTCCCCTGGATGCGCGGGCAACTGCCTCCCCGGTACTGGCGCAAGGTGGTCGCGGCCACCTGCGGCGTCGCGTTGCTGCTGGTGGCATCCGGGCTGCTCCCCTTCCCCCTCGACGTGCTGGTCGGCGCGGTCGCGCTCGGCCTGCTGGTCGAATCGTTCGGGCGAGACGTGATCTGGCTGATCCGAGTGAACTCTTCGCGGCGCTCCCTCGTGTATTCGCCATGACCGCAACCACGATGTCCGCACCCAGCCATGGCGCCACGAGGGTTCTGAAGGTGCTCAGTGCCCTTCTTCTGCTCGCCGTGGGTGGCATCCACCTCTTCCTCGTCTTCGACGGAGTCGGCGGCACGCTCGGCGTGCTCTTCGTGCTCAACGCCGTCTCCGCCGTCGTGCTCGCGATCGGGATGCTGGCCCTGCGCGGCGGGTTGCTGAAACTCGCTACCGTGCTGAGCCTGCTGTTCTTGCTCGCGAGTCTCGCGTCGCTGCTGATCGCGCTGACCGTCGGACTGTTCGGCATCAGAGAGGTCTGGACCTTCACCCTCGTTCCGCAGACGGTCGTCGTCGATGCGATCGGGATCGTTGTGCTGGCGATCACGACCGCGGTGGTGCTGCGCAAGGCTCCGAAAAGCTGATCACTGCCCTCGCCGCGGGCTGCTAGCCTGCGCTCGTGCCCCTGCACCTCGCGCAATGGACCGACTTCTTCATCCTGGTGGGGACCGGGTCCGCCACCCTTGCCGGCTTGGTGTTCGTCGCGCTGACCATTAACCTGCGCGGTGTGGCTCGCGATGCCACTCACCGCTATCGAGCCATCAACATGCTGACCGGGTTCGCCTCCGTCTTCCTGATCAGCGCGCTGGCCCTGATGGGGCACCAGCCGACCGCGGCAGTCGGCCTCGAGTGGCTGGTGGTGGCGGCGCTGGCCTTGGCGATCAACACCTACGGCTACGTGCAGGCGTTCCGTATGCGCAGCAGCCTGTATGCGCTGACTCTCATCCGTATCGTCGGCGGGACCCTCTGCTATCTCGGCCAGATCGTCGGCGCGGCCATGCTGCTCGGCGGCATCCCGTCCGGCATCTACGTCAGCGCGATCTCGGTGATCGCGACCTTCGTCTACCTGATCTCGGGATCGTGGCTGCTGATCCTGGGGACGATCCAGACGGCCGATCAGGACTGATACTTCGGAAGGATCGCGCCGTTCTTGACAAAGGTCAGGGCTTCGGAAACGTCGTAGGCGTGGATGGCCGACGCAACTCGCTGCAACCGTGCCGAGATGCGCTCGAGTTCGCTGCTCCCGAGGAAGTTCTCTCGGGCCTCCACGTCGGCGAAGCCCAGAATCAGGGACGCGTGGAACTGCTGGTCGACGGGGTTGTCGTGCGCGACATTCGGGGTGTCCCAGAGCCTGACGCTCCACGGCAGAAACGTCTGCGTGCGCAACTCTTTCAAGACGCCGGCGCGAATGAGGGCTGGGACCAATTCCTGGTTGACGACCTTTCGAAGATCGCTGCCATTGACCCCGTCCCTGCGGCGCAGGTAGACGAGAGTGCGGGCGCCCACCTTCTCGTCCGGGGCGACCTCGTACCAATGCGACCAACCCGGCAGACCGGTGTAGAGCAGGGTGCGTCGGAAGACGTTGATCTCGTCCTGGTAGGCGAGCTGGGTCTGCTTGCGACCCAGCAGCGGTGAGAGCGCGGACTTGAACGTGACCTCCGCAACCCCGTCGATCTTGCGATCCACGGGGATGCTGGTTTCGACTCCGTCTGTCGCGGGCCAGACGCCGGGGTTCGCCTCGGCCAGGTGGATCTGCCGGTACTCCTCCAAGCTGGGGGTCGCCGAGATGATGCCCGAGTGGGGAAACCTCCAGTAGTCCATGCCGGTTTGGCGGGGCTGGTCGTTGCGAACCCAGAGGGGGATGGATGACGTGAAGTGCTTGTGCACCTTCCCCCGACGACTCGATGTTGATGTGCTCATTGTTTGCTCCTTGGTCGGACTGAGACGGCTACTGGCCGAGGAACTCGACGGCGATGGGCGCGAACTTCTCGTAGTACTGGAAGATGCCGCCGTGACCGGAGTCGGGGTAGATGATCAGTTCGGAGCCCGCGATGCGCTTGTGCAGATCCTCGGAGAGGATCGACGGCACCATCCGGTCGTGGTCGCCGTTGGCAATCAAAGTGGGCTGGGTGATCCTCGACAGGTCGGCCGGAGTCGAACGACCGAACTTCGCGATCGCGGAGAGCTGAGTCGTGAACGCCTTGACGCTGATTTTCTTGTCGCGGTCGACCGTGCGCTCCTGCAGCCGCTTGACGAACGCCTTGGCTGCGCGCTTGCCGGTGGTGTTGCGGTTGAAGAAGAGGAACTCCTTCTCGTCCGCCCGCGCCAGCGCCGCGCGCAGAATGTCCACGTAGGTGACGCCGACGACCTTGTCCATGTCCTTGCCGCCGCGAGGACCGGTACCGGTCAGCACCAGCTTGCGGACCAGCTCGGGGTGCTTCAGGACGAGGTCCTGGGCGATCATGCCCCCCATCGAGAACGAGAAGATGTCGACCTTGTCGAAACCGAGAGCCTTGATGAAGATGTATGCATCGTCGGCTGCTTCTTCCAGTGTGCGGGGCACGGTGCCGCTGGAGGCCCCGACTCCGCGCTGGTCGAAGGTGATCACGTGGCGGTTCTTGGCGATGGGGTCGATGATCCTGGGGTCCCAGTTGTCCAGGGTCGCCGCGAGGTGCACGAAGAAGATGACGGGAATGCCGCCCTTAGGGCCAAGTTCACGGTAGGCGAAGGTGACGCCGCCCGCGGTTACGGTCTTGGCCGGTGCCTTCGCGTAGGACGTGACGGGTTGTTCTGCTGACTTATCCGTGGTGCTCATGATTTCTCCTTCAGTTTTTTCGAACGTGAGTAGCGACGCGGTCGCGATCAGGACGCGAACGACGCGACGACCTTGCCGCGGACTCCGCCGGCCTTCAGCCCGCGCAAGGCCTCGGGAATGTCGTCGAAGCCGACGACCTTGCCGACGACCGGGCGGATTGTGCCGGCGGCGACGAGCTCCGCGATCTGCGCCAACTGGGCGCCATCGGCGTGCATGAACAGGAACTCGTAGCTGACGCCGAGCTTCTTGGCCTGCGAGCGCACCTTGCGGCTCAGCGCGGCGATCGCCAGGCGGAGCACCGCGTTCAACCCGCGCTCTTTGGCAAACGCCGGGTCTGCCACTCCGTTGATGCCGATGGCCCTACCGCCCGGCTTCAGGATGCGAAGGGACTTCTCGAGGGTCTCGCCCCCCACGCTGTCGAGCACCACGTCGTACCCCGAGAGGAGCTTCTCGAAGTCCTCCGTTCGGTAGTCGATGACCACGTCTGCTCCGAGCTCGCGGACCAAGTCCGCGTTCGACGCGCTGGCTGTCGTGGCGACCGTCGCTCCGAGGTGCTTGGCGAGCTGGATCGCGATGGAGCCGACACCACCGGCACCACCGTGGATGAGAACTTTCTGGCCAGGCTTCACGGCAGCTCTCTCGACCAGGGCCTGCCAGGCCGTGAGGGCGACCAGCGGCAGGGAGCCGGCTTCGTCGAGGGAGGCTGACGGGGGCGCGAGGGCGAGGTCGCGTTCTGCCACCGCGATCCGTTCGGCGAAGGTGCCCACCCGTGCCGTGTCGACGCGGCCGAACACGGTGTCGCCGGGCTTGAAGCCGCGCACTTTGGCGCCGATGCCGATCACGACGCCGGTGAGCTCGCTCCCCAGAATCTGAGGCAGCTTGTACGGGAGGATCTGCTTGTACGCGCCCGAGCGGGTCACCTCATCCACCAGATTCAGTCCCGCCGCCTGCACCTGAACGAGCACGTCGTGGTCGCCCACGGTGGGTTCGGCGACATCCGCGGGGTGCAGAGGTTCCTTGTACTTGGTGAGAACGAGTGCCTTCATGACGATGCTCCTTGTAATCGGTGGTCGACCTGGTCGACCCGGGTGTTCTCGAGTATACTCAATTATGAACACACTCAGTTTATTTCGTCAAGGAGGAGATGTCATGGCGATCGGTGCGGTGCCCTCAGGACGACGCGAGCGGGCCAAGCACGACAAGCAGGCGCGCATCCTCGCCGCCGCCCGAGGGTTGTTCGCCCAATACGGAGTCGGTGCCGTGACGACGCAGCAAGTAGCGGACCGTGCTGATGTCGCGATCGGGACCCTCTACCTGTATGCCTCAACCAAAGCCGAGTTGTTGATCATGCTGCAGAACGAGAAGTTCGCGACCGCGATCGACGACGGGATCGCCGCGGCAGAGGCACTGACAGACCCCGCAGCCTTCGAGCGGGTCTGTGCGCTCCTTCAGCCGATCGTGCTCTGCATCAGGGAGCACGTCGAGAACGGGCGCATGTATCTGCACGAGCTGGTGATGGGCGACCCGACGGAGCCATACCGACGCCAGGGACTCATGCAGAACGTCCGACTTCAGGAGGCCATCACGTCAATCCTGGCTGGCAGTGCCCTCGCGACCCCAGACCGCGCCGCGGTCCTCGCCAGGGTCATCACCGCGATCCTGAACGTCAGCACAACCGCAAGCGTCTATCTCGACCGCAGCGATGAAGAGGTTCTGGCCGATATCCGCCAGCAACTCGCGGCGATCTTGAACGCCGACCACTCGAGGAGCATGTCATGAGCACCCACTACGACGTCGTCGTCCTCGGCGCGGGACCAGGCGGCTACGTCGCGGCAATCCGGGCAGCGCAGCTCGGCAGGAGCGTCGCGGTGATCGAGCGCGAATATTGGGGCGGGGTGTGCTTGAACGTCGGCTGCATCCCGTCGAAGTCGCTCTTGCGCAACGCAGAACTTGCCCACACCTTCAACCACCAGGCCGATCTCTTCGGAATCTCCGGCGACGTGACCTTCGACTACGGTGCCGCATTCGATCGCAGCCGTGCCGTCGCCGATGGCCGCGTCAAGGGCGTCCACTTCCTCATGAAGAAGAACTCGATCACCGAGATCGACGGACACGGCACCTTCATCGACTCACACACCATCGACGTGTCCCTCACCGCGGGTGGCACGCAGTCAGTGACCTTCGATGATGCCATCATCGCCACCGGATCGACGGTACGGCTGCTTCCCGGCGTGCACCTGAGCCAGAACGTCGTCTCCTACGAAGCGCAGATCCTCTCCCGTGACTTGCCGGCTTCGATCGTGATCGTGGGCGGCGGCGCGATCGGCATGGAGTTCGCGTATGTCCTGGTGAACTACGGCGTCAGCGTGACGGTCATTGAGTCCCTCGATCGGGCATTGCCCAACGAAGACATCGAGGTCTCACGCGAGATCTCGCGGCAGTATCGCAAACTCGGGGTCGACATCCTCACGTCGACGAATGTCCGAAGCATCACCGAGGCGGACGGCGGCGTCACGGTCGACTATGTCGATTCCGCCGGCGCGGCCTCGAGCATCCGGGCCGAGAAGGTGCTCATGTCGATCGGCTTTTCAGCGCGCACGACCGGCTATGGGCTCGAAGCCACCGGAGTCGCGTTGACCGACCGTGGCGCCATCGCCATCGATGAGTTCATGCGCACCTCTGTGCCTCATCTGTATGCAATCGGTGACGTCACCGCCAAACTGCAGCTTGCCCACGTCGCCGAAGCCCAAGGCATCGTCGCTGCCGAGACCATCGCCGGTGCCGAGACCATGTCGCTCGGCGACTACCGCATGATGCCGAGAGCCACCTTCAGCCAACCGCAAGTCGCCTCCTTCGGGCTCACGGAGCAGCAGGCAACGGACGAAGGCCACACCATCAATGTCGTCAAGTTCCCGTTCACCGCCAACGGCAAGGCACAGGGTCGTGGCGAACCCGAGGGGTTCGTCAAGATCATCGCCGACGCCGAATACGGCGAGCTCCTCGGGGCTCACATGATCGGCGGCGACGTGGCAGAACTGCTCCCCGAGCTCACGCTCGCCCAGAAGTGGGATCTCACCGCCACCGAGCTCGCCCGAAACGTCCACACGCATCCCACCCTCGGAGAGGCGCTCCAGGAGGGGTTTCACGGCCTCATCGGCCACATGATCAACATCTGAGAGCCGGGCGGGGGCCGTCGCCGAACGCGACGACCCCCTCCGGAATTAGAACATCGTGTTGTCGTTGGCGGCCGTCTCGGGCACGTCCTGGACAGCATCCCAGTGCTCGACGACTTTTCCGTTGCGCACCCGGAAGAGGTCGACGACCGACCTGCCACGGTCGCCCGGCGCCGGGATGTAGTGACTGTGGATCGCAACCAGGTCGCCCTGCGCGATGGTCCGCTTCGGCTCGACGCTCAACTGCGGGAACTGCGCGAAGTACGCACCCAACCCTGCCTTCAGACCGGCGACACCGTCGGGGATGTTCGGGCTGTGTTCGCGGTAGTCGTCGCCGATGTACTGGTCGATCGCCGCCACGTTCTTGTTCACCACAAGCTGGTTGAAGAGCTCGGTGACGAGCTTCTTGTTGAACTCGGTGAACCATGGCTGCTGCGCCGTCTGCGTCACCGGGTGGCTGAGCGTCGCGAACATGTCGTTCCCGTTGGCGGTCGTGGCGGGCGCCTCCTGAAGCACGTCCCAGTGTTCGGCGATCTTCCCATCCTGGAAGCGGAAGATGTCGAAGACGGCCGTTCCCGGTGTACCGGGCACAAAGACGACGTTGGAGTGCAAGAGCACAAGATCTCCCTCTGCGATGGCGCGTTGGGGGAGGTTCGCGATCTCCGGGAACTGCTGCCTCAAGGCGGCGCCGAAGTACTTGAGGGCGTCGGGGCCATCGGGAGCCTGGGGGTTGTGCTGAATGTAGTCGGGCCGCACGATGCGGTCGACGATCGCGGTTTCACCCGTGAATGCGTCGGTGAGCAGCTGACGAGCCTGCTCTGCGCTGCCGCCCTCTCGCACCGTGAGCACGATCTTGCCCGTAGTGCGCCGCGTCTCGCCGAGGGTGTGAGCTTTGGCAGCGTCCTCGAGCGGGAATGTCGCCTCGATGTGCGGCCGCAGCTCGCCCGACTCCGCCAGGTCGGCGATTGCCTGCATTCCGGCATGGTCGGCCTCGACGAGAAGCGACTCGAACCGGACGCTCCGCTCGGCTATCGCCGCCAACTCCTCTGGCGCCAGAGGTACCGGAATGAGGGACACGATCGTGCCACCCGACCGCACCACTGCCAGAGAGCGTGCTCGGGCGTCCGCGTCGGACGAGATCGGGTCGAGGACGACGTCGACGTCGTGAACGGCCTCGGTGAAGTCCACCTTGGTGTAGTCGATAAGCTCATCGGCGCCGAGGGAGCGGAGAAAGTCGTGCTTGGCTGCGCTGGCAGTGCCGATCACGTACGCGCCGCGCGCTTTGGCGATCTGCACGGCAAGGTGACCAACGCCGCCGGCGGCCGCGTGGATGAGGACCCGCTGGCCGGGCTGGATGTCGGCCGTGTCGACCAGCGCCTGGTACGCGGTCAACGCCGCGAGGGGCAGAGCGCCCGCTTGGACGTGCGTGATTCCCGCCGGCTTGAGGGCGAAGGCGCGAGCGGGCGCGGTCACGTACTCAGCGTGAGAACCGACACCGCCGGGGTACGGCAGCATGCCGAAGACCTCGTCGCCGGTCTTGAACAGCGTGACGCCGAAGCCCACTGCCTCGACGACACCAGAAACATCCCAGCCCAGCACGTGAGGTGTGCGGAGAGATGATCCGCGGGCGCGGTTGAACCAGTCTGTCGGGTTGACGCCGGCGGCATGGACCGCGACCAGGATCTCGCTCACCCCGGGCGTCGGAACGGGAACATCGACTTCCTTGAGCACGTCGGAGGTGCCGAAGGAGTCTTGGCTGATTGCTCGCATTGCTCTTCCTAACTATTTTCCGGGCTCGGATCGGTCGACTCGGGCCGCCAAATTGCGCCGGCACCTGTGGGCCGTCACTGACGATACTCATAACTGAATGTAATCATGTTTCATTCCCCCGGACTTGCGCCGCTCTCACGCAGAGGGCCGCAGCACTCGCTGCGGCCCTCGCTCGTGTCGAGTCCCATGGGTGGGATCGACGCCGTCTACGCCTTCGAGTAGTTCCCGATCCGACCTTCGCGCACGGACCTCGCATAGATCTTCGGATCCAGCAAGGGCAGGTCGCCGCTGGCTTTGATCGCGTCGATGTAGCCGAGCATCCGCTTCTGAGCCTCCTTGTCCTGATCCCTCACCAGGAACTCCGCGTGCTCGAACTGCAGCCCCTGCATGATCGGCAGAGACGCACCGAAGTAGATCGATCGTTTGATCGCCCCGAGAGACTTCTTCGCTCGCAGACCAAGGAATTCCGCCCGCTCGAGAGCGCGCTCGAGAACCTGGCTCTGCGGAACCACCTCGTCCACGGCTCCGACAGCGAGAGCCTCGGCCGGAGTGAAGGCTTTGGCCTCGAGAACGGCAGCCAGCGCTTGGCGGGGTCCGATGAGCCGCGTCAGCCGCTGGGATCCCCCGCCGCCCGGAGTGAGCGCAAGCAGCACTTCGGAGAGACCGATTGCGTAGTCTCCCTCTGCCATGATGCGCACGTCGCATGCCCACGCGAACTCGGCGCCGATGGCAAGGGCAGAGCCATTGAGCGCCGCGACGAAGATGGTGCCGCTGCGGTTCATCTTCAGGAACGTCGCGTGCAGTCCGTCCAGTTGCAGCAACGTCTTGAATCCGAGCGCACTGGCGACTGACCGCAGACCCGGGACCTTGTTGATCGCTGTCGCGGTGCGGAAGACGAACCCCGCAACACGGGTAGTGATGGGCGGGAAGCCGACGCCACCCTGTTGGAGCCAGACGATGTCCGCGTGGCTCAGGAACCGATCCGGATGCGTGCCCGTGAAAATGACCGCGTGGACGTCGGGGTCCTTGTCGGCTCGATCAACGATCGTGGCCAGGTCGACGGCCATCTGGGGATACAGCAGTGCGTCCTTTCCGCCATAGATGCGCACGATCTGGGTCGTGCCGCGCTCTTCGACTTCGAGGCCGATCTTGTCTTCGGTTGTCATGATCTCGTTTCTCTTTTCGTGATGGGCGATTCGGATTGACCCGGGCTGGGTGTCCGTTGGGTATCGGGCTGAGTCTTGGGAGAGTGCAGAGCTGAGGAGTGGCGGCCGGCGACGAGGACGAAGCCCCGCTCAGATGACATTGTCATCTCAAGAGGTTACCATTTCAGTTGACGCTGTCAACTACGGTCTAGAATCGACTGATGGCCAGTCGATCCGAATCCGCCGCGGCGACGCGCCGTGCCCTGCTCAAGGCGGCCCGCGAACTGCTCAATGAGGGTGGCCCCCACAACGTCACGCTGAGGGAGGTCGGCGCGCGCGCGGATGTGTCCCGCGGTGCTGCTTACCGACATTTCGCGGACAAGGAGAGTCTTCTCGCCGCGGTCGGAGCCGAAAGCTGGGATCGAGTGACGCAGGCGCTGGCTGGGCTGCATCCGACTCCGTCGGTCGGCAGCGCCACCCTCCTCCGGTCTGCGCTCGACCCGCTCCTCACCGTCGGCAGGGAAGAACCCGAGGTATTTCGAACGATGTTCACGGTGCCGGCCAAGAGTCCCGAGCTGGCAATTCAAGCCGCCGGGCGCGCCCAGTTGGAGTTCCTGCGCGTCGTCGGACTCGTGGTGGGCGATGGACAGGCGCACCTCTACGGGGCAATGCTTCTAACGAGCGCGCTCGGGATCGCCAGCATGGCAGCAAGCGACGGCCTCGATCCGAGGATGTGGCAAACCACTCCCGACAGCGTGTTGGACGCGCTGGTCGGCATGATCGCCGATCGAGGCTGACGGTCGGGCGGCCGCAGTCGGGCCGTCAGGATGCGCCGCGTGCGACGGTCAATCCGGGGTATGCAACCTCGACCGGCGTACTCAGTGCGCCTTTTGCCTGACGAGAGACCTCGTCGGCGACGACTTCGTATTCACCGGATTCGACCGCGTCATAGACCTTCGCGACGAGCTCGGCGGGAAGCATCTTGGGCCCCACGGCGTGCGCGGCCATTGCCGTATCGACGTAGCCCATGTGCACGCCGATGACGTGGACCCCTTGGGGTGCGAGCTCGAGACGGAGCGAGTTGGTAGCCGACCACATCGCAGCCTTGGATGCGCTGTACGCTCCGGCCCAGGCGAGCCAGCTCGCGACCGAATGCACATCGATGAGCGTCGAGCCGGGGTGAGCGGCGAGGATCGGCGCGAACGCTCGAGCGACGAAGACGGGCCCGAAGAAGTTGACCTCCATGTTCGCTCGGATGTCGGCATCCGAGACGTCCAGCAGGCTGGCACTCGGCGGGGTCGCACCCGCGTTGTTGATCAGCACGGTCACGTCGCTCGCCGCATCGGCGATCGACCGGATGGAGGTACT
>Ga0105237_10004880_pt1 | contig 15363 bp, 17 predicted proteins | sample KBSC24metaG_FD_81520 | JGI IMG/M metagenome (GOLD analysis project Ga0105237, IMG submission 81520) | Corn rhizosphere microbial communities from Kellogg Biological Station, Michigan, USA - KBS C2-4 metaG | ecosystem: Host-associated > Plants > Roots > Rhizosphere > Soil | place: Michigan, USA... | reverse complement strand
GGGCTCGACCTTTGAGTTATGAGCGGAGTATTCGCTAGTAACTAATTGAAACCCGAGGCACGAGTGGCGCTCAAGGTAAGTCTAAGGAACGGTTGGTAACGGTTAATGGGGTGAGAAATGCACCCAACTACCTGCCCAAAGGTCACTCAATTCCGCAGGGTGGGCCATACCTGTGAACTAACGATTTCACGGATGATTTGCCGGGTCCTCGCCTAGGTGCGCCCCAAGGACTAGTCATTCGTTTTGAGACATCTCCTCAGTGGGCGCGCTTGAATAGGTGGCGGCTGTGCTTTCGGCTCAGGGTGCGGTAGCTCGGTCGCAACTGACTTGAACAATGCGATTAGAAGCAGTAGCAGTGCAGCTATGCGGACAGCGATGAGTTCAGCCTCTTCAATACGGGAAGCCAGCGACGCATATCGGTAAATCTCCAAAGAGTCACAACCTGCTACCAGGCAAGGACAGAGCGGCTTGGAATGGCTTTAGACTGTTAGAGGGAGATTGACCGGTGACTGGCAGAGCGTCCGATTCTGCGAATGCTTCCGATAGCGGACTTCGGGGTGAATACTGGAAATCGACAAATTACGTGTAGATTCAAGCTCCTTTGCATTTTCATTGTAAGCACTGAAACCCACTGCCAAGGCGGCTATTGCAACTAGGGAAATGATTGTCTTTTTCATCGTTACTGCGCTCGCGTCGATCCGGCAAAGAACTCGATCGCCGAACGGCTGCTACTTGCAGCCCCGCGTCGGGCTAAACCACACCGCGAGGACGGCAGTAATCCAAGAGTCCACATGGGCCAGCCGGAGGCTTGAACGAGAGAGAGCACGCAGTGTGTTTGCTGGGAGGCACACCCCAGTCCAGTCAATTGAACAGCTAGCGCGGCCAATGCTCCAGGGACGAAATTGCGCCAGCGACGAGTTTGCCTATTTGGCGCCTTGCAGAACGCCATTCGGGTATGTCCGAACCAGTAACCGGAAGCCTATCGTCAGAACGGAGAAGGGTTCTTGTCAAATGGCGCTTTGTTTTCGTTTTCTAATCTGTTTTACTTTGGCGGTGACCTCGCTGCAGTCTAGCTCCATTGATGCTGGGTCTTACGTTTGGTCACGTACTAACGGCTCTGGCGTCTCCGGAAACCTCTTCCTTAAGGGGAACGCGAAAACGCTAACGTTCGACGCCTGTCCTTCTGGTATTGTAGCGGGAAACCTCGTATACATTTCTCGAGGATTCGGCAGGGCCGAGTCGGCTGTCATTAAATCAGCTTCCTGTCCGCCCGGAAAGCGGGGCACTGTTACAATCGCAACCCATCAGGTCCACCTCGGAAAATGGACGGCGGCGACATCGACCGCCGGCATTCAGGAGGCCGTCGCGGTTTTGGGCCCCGCAGGCGGAGAGGTTCTTGTTGGTCCAGGTACCTTTGAAATGCACTCCCGCATTACTCTCACTTCCAGCATTACCCTGCGCGGCCTGGGAGTTGACAAAACGACTCTACTAGTTCCGCGAAACGAGTTCAAAAATAGCGCTCCTTGGCAGTTCGGTCTATATCCCAGTGGTACTGTTATCGTCGGCGCGCCCGGACATTCGGCCATCACTGTCACTGGCCTGTCGATTAAATTCAGTAAGCAATCGTCTCCGCCCAATGGCTCGTACGGAATCATCTTCGTGGACGTCACTAATTCTCTGATTGACGCCGTTGCCGTTCGCGATGGACCGATTCTTCGCAAGGGAAATACTTTCCTTCCGATCGGGATACTTGGATTGTCTAACAACAATACCGTGCAAAACAGCTTGGTTTATAATCTGACCTGCCGCATAAGCTCGGAAGGTTCAGGTGGATTCATCTCCGGAGGGAGGTCCAATCGGTTCCTTCATAATTACGTTTCGAATAGCTGTAACTCGGCTTACGTTTCGGGTGGTTTTGATATTCTCTTTCAGGAAAATATGTTCGAGCTGGGGGACTCCACGATGGTTCCAAATGCGCAGGCCTATGCCGCCGACAACGCCTCCGGCTCCCGCTTCGTGAACAACCGGTGTATTGGGAACGGAATAGCTCCCGCTTGTTTCACCGCCGTTACCGACGAAAAAACACCCGATACCATTGACACCACGTTTATCGGAAACGAGGCCCGAGATTGCAGCCAGGCATTTCAATTCCAAAGCACGATCGCCCACTCCCGCCAAATCCGGGTTGAGGGCGGCTCAGCCGTAAATTGTGCCATGCCTCTTTCTTTGCTTGGGATCGTCGATGACGTCCTAATCACCGGCGTCCAGGGCGTGCGCGATTTTCGCACAGCCCGTGTCGTTTCGATTACCGTGAAGAGCGAGTTCCTTCATGATGTTCCTACCGTTGGTTCGGAAGTTGTCTGGATGACAGACGCCTCTAACGACTATTCGGTCGGCGGTTTCAAGGGGGGCTCGGTTCTGCGCAAAGTACAAATAGTCAATGCGACGGGCCGTTCAATGACGCTGTCCGAGAACGACCTGGGATCTACTAACGAAAATCGGATTTGTAAGAGTATTAGTCAGGGGATAGTGTTTCCGGCCGGGAGTAGCGCTGAGCTCGCATATAGTGCGGACGAGAGATGTTGGACGGTTTTAGACGCCGTCAAATACCCCGATCAATAACCACGACCAGAGCGCGCCTCAATGACGCATTAATATTATTCGTTCTGTACCTCTGCTCAGCCGGCGCCCTTGGAAATCGCAGAAGAGTTTGTTCGAGACCGAGCAAGCCGTCGCTTTGTTCCGACGAGTTTCATCAATGCTCCGAAATAACGGGAAGCTACTTTAGTAATTCGGAATGAGGAACTGCCCATCTCAATAGTCCGGTTAATCCAAGAAACCGGAACCTCGCGGATTCGATAACCTGCCAGAACGGCCTTCAGGCCAATTTCAGCGTTCGCTGCGAAGTGAGGCTCCTCAATCACCATCTCTTTCAGGATGGATGCGCGGTAGAGTTTCAAATTATTCGAGATGTCATGAACTCTGCAGGGTAACAGCACGTTGGCTAGAAGATGAAAGCCCCGATTACACAAAATCTTAATGAAAGGGTAATTCACCATGATCGATTCCTGAGTGAATCGGCTTCCCACAGCACCGTCATAGCCGTCGGCTACGGCATCAAATAAGTCACGAAATTCTGGAACAATATGGGCGAAGTCAGCGTCGAGCGTAAAAATATATTGGCCCATAGCTGCGGCATAACCGTCCCGAAGGGCACGGCCAACTCCGCCCGGAGGCGTCCGGTTAATGAGTCGAACTCGCGCGTCGCGCAGTCCAGCATCGCGGGCAACTTCGGCAGTCCTATCGGTACTGTTATCGTTGACGATAATGATTTCGTGAATGTACGAGTTATATAGGGCAACTAGAGTTTCCACCAAGGGGCGAACGTTCATTTCCTCGTTGTGGCAAGGAATTACAAACGAGACCGCGTCATGAAACTGGGCGTCCGCAGCCAGATTCACGACCCGCACAAGGTCTGTGTCCCCGCCTGGCCGGCGACCCCGAATGCAAAGTGTGCCGCACAGTTCCTTAACCACCGGGGCGTGTTCAAAAATAAAAGCTACCGATTGCAGTATGGGCACGAGCCTTCGCGGAGTAAAAGGATGGATGATGTCATAAGGAATCGCATCCAGATCGCAAAAGCCTGCTTGGGACGCCTGCACAATGAGACGATAACGACGCAAGCCCACTTGGCAGGAAGGACGGCCAAGCCATCGTTTAAGCGAGCGGCCCATGCTTTTCAGCAGTACTTGGGGATTCCAAAAGTTATTCTCAAAAAATAATAGTTGGCCGCCCGGCTTTAGCAAGCGATAGAGACTCTTGAGATGTTGTTGGTACTCGTTATGGCAGAGAATCGCCGTTCCAACTATGTAGTCAAAACTCGCAGCCGGCAAGCGGTCCAGAGACTCCAAAAGGAGGCACTCGACATTCGGAAGCGAGTTCCAACGAACGTGTTCCGCCAAGTCTGCGTTGAAGACAGCGGCGGTGATTTCGTTTTCGTATCGGAGTACCTTCGCGAGGTGCTGGGTCCACAGGCCGGTTCCCGCTCCAACCTCCAATATTGACTCTCCCGGAAGGACATGAAAGCAGTGACGGACAGTCAACGCGCGCCAACGCAACTTGATCGTTGAAGTGGGACTGTAGCGCTGCCAATAAGATTCCCGCCCGCGCTCCAATTCGATGAGATTCTCTTCAAGTGACATAACAGCACCTTAATTCTGATGGAGAGGCACCGAGGCTCCTGCCCGGAACACCACAAAGGTCTCGCCTAGTGAAATGGGAATAAGAAGACCGGCTAGTCTCGATCGGGCCAACCCTGAGAGCAAAGTAATGCCCGGAATCTGGTGCTGAGCAAGCCGATACAGTATGTACTGCAAAGAAAAGGAAACGCGCCGACGCCCGAAACGAACTAGAGACAGACCAGCGCGCTCGCCGCAAAGTTTGAGGCTCCGGCGGTTGAAGTAGTTCAGATGTTCTGCCAGCAGCAACGGCCAGGATTTCCCCAAGATGCGAGCTTGTGAGCTATCCAGGTCCGGAACATTTAGAAAAACATAGCCACCTGCCTTTAGTAATGTCCGACACTTAATCAAGGTGGCCACCGGGTCCGAAACGTGTTCCAAGACATCCCATAAGGTGATCACGTCGAAACAAGCGTTTGGCAAGTCGGCTTGCTCGAGCGTCTTACAAATCACTTGTCCTTGGCTACCGAGAAGCGCGTTAGCCCGAGAGAAGAGTTCTTCCGCCGGCTCGAGACCGGTTACCCGCCATCCGGCCCTTGCCGCCTGTAACAGGAAAAGCCCGGACGCGCAGCCCACATCCAGAATACTCCCCCCACGCAGTTCCTTCTGCACAATTCGGAGATGCTTCTCTGCTGTCTGGCGGCGCCCTTGCAGTTCTTTCTCGTAGACCGTAGCGTCCATTTGCGAGTAAATCTCCGCCAGGAGCTTTTCATCATATCGACTCTTACGAAAACCGAATTCGCAATCGCGACACCGCAGTATTTCGCCCGCTGAGATGGTATTTCGTGAGGATCCAAATGCCCGGGAGTCCAGATTTCGATCATCACCTTTTAAATAGACAGCGACGTTGCTGCTTTTGCAGACGGGACAGCAGGCATCAGACATTACAGTGCCGCCTCTTGGTTGATTACATTCATGAGTCTATCTTGTTGCCCATCGGAGAGGAATGATCTGGGAACTTCTATGGTTTAACGCACGAGAATTTTTAGCGTCCAACCCTCAGAGTATACGTTCATCCCTTTGGGGATCACGCGCATTCCTATGTGGTGTTCTCCCGGACGTAGTTTGGGCAACTGGCCTTTAAAGCCGGAGCCGACAGCATTAGGCGATGAGAGAACTTTCGCCACATCTGGCCGCTTGTAACCGTACTCGGCGCGCAATGCAACATCGTCGACTACCAGATCGGCAGCGGAACCGGATTGCCCGTTAGCGTCTACGATCCAACCCGTAATCGCTGTTTCATCGCCAGGGTCCACGACGACGGACTGCTGAGACACCGGTCTGCCGGCCAGCGTTTCGAAATTCATCGTCGCAGGCCGTAAATCGCGCGTCAAAGCAAGAGTCGCTCCGGTCGCGTTTGGGCCGGAATACGTTGTTGCCGATAGATCGAGGTACAAGGGCTGACCGCGGAGCAGAGGGCACGCGGAGACGCCATCTGCAAGGATCGCAAAAGCCCGAACTTCCTGCGTTTTAAGGTCATTGGGCACGTACCCCAGAAATCCAACATCGTCAGCCGGGGCCCAAGCCGGCGCGTCCATACGGCGAAACCCGGTGCGGCCGAGACCGACAAGCCGACCGGAGATATCGACCAACGCCACGCCACGGGCCGACGTGTGTGCACGGGCATCGTACACCCAACCGCTAAAGCGGAAGCCTGACCAGCGATAGTCCGCGATACCGCGGATGGAATCCATCGTTCCTCGGCAAGCTACAGTCGGCACTACGTTGTAGAAACGCTTGAACTCCTTGCCCAGTGGATAACTTCGGTCATTGTGGAATATGGACCAGTGATGCGTGCGCAAATAGCCGGACATGAGCAAAATATCCTGGGCCCGGTAAGGGGGCACGGCCACATACATGATGGTGGCGGAGTCATTCACCCCGGCTTCCAGCGCCGCTGCTGCCTCGTTGTTGGTGTTGGCATGCACTCGGGCACCGGCTGTAACGAAGGGCGCAATTCGAACCGCCGCAAGTAGCACACAAATGAACAGTGCCTGGAGCACAACCAGCACTGCCGGCCTCCTTAGCGCTTTTGCGGACAGACGGATAATGAGCACGAAAACACAACACCAAAACAGCATCGCGCCTGTCTGATATCGATCGGTGCGAGCCTGCTCAAGGCCCAACCAGAACCGGCCGACAGCGACCAGGACAGAACAGGCGATCGCGAACATCGCCAGTGATAGCAACACAACGGCAAAGACATCTTTTTGCCGCTTAAGCAGAACCCAAATGTACGCTGCGGCGGAAGTAGGCAGGGCAATAATCGCCAGCCCTATGCCTAACCGTTCGCTGACGCAGGACCAACTGCTTCCATAAAACACCAGCAGAAACCGGATCAGTACAGGGATAGAAGGAAGAGCGTAGTGCGGTGTCGAATGCCCCCTGAGCCAAATAGCGATAAATACGGCACCAATCGCTATCGTGGCAAAAATCAGCCGCCGCGGAAGCCGCAAGCCCAACATTGCGACCACCAGCACCGGCCATACCAGTAATCCATAGGAAAGCGACAGGCTGGCGATCAGAAACCCGGCCCATGCCCACAGCATGTACCGAATCGCGCCCTGCCCCTCTTCCCGTCTGCTCAAATAGAAAAATCCGAGATTCGAGAATGCAATCGTTGCGCCAAGATAGGGGAGAATCATAGCCAGATTCCAACCCCACCAAAAATTTTCGGATTGCCTCATGGCGAAGAGGCAGACAATCGCGACGGCCACTGCCGTCCGCCATGCATCAGCCCGGAGTTGACCTATCCGCTTGAACACTAGCCCCAGCAAGACGACTTGCGCGAGTTGCACTGCGATGACGCTGGCGTGCAGCAGGAGATTCCTGCCACCAAACACATAGAGGTCCGCTAAATAGAACAGCTTCGGTAACGGGATGCGATGCTCATTATGCTGTTTCCAAAGGAGTCCGGCTCCGTAATGACCGTGATTTGCAATCATGTCCTGGAGGAACATCCACTGGTCGACCCAAAGCAGCGGAGAGTAGATCAAATAGATTGTATAGGCCAGGAAGGCGACGACAGCGGCGGCGCCCAGGAGCAACGCGTATGAAAGCCAATCAGACCCTGAGCGAGGCTTCGTCCACACCCCTTGTTGAGTCACAACTGGGCGGCCTTGCGCTGTTGTCGAGTGCTCTTTAAGGTACGGTCTCTCATAATTCAATCTTGCGTGACGGTCTAGCATTCCTACTTGAGATTGATCGTGTAAGGCCCGACCTCCCAGTATGCCTTTCGATCTTCGGTCAACACCCGAATGAATAGGCTGTGCGCGCCGGGAACGAATAGCTGACCGAGCAACTCGAGAGAGTAGCCTGAGTTGGCATAGGACGGCACGCCAAATGCGGTGGCGACATCGGGGCGCGGCCGCCCATATTCCGCCGGGTAAAGTACGCCGTCGACCACTCCTTCGACCCCGCCAGCAGGTGCCTTGGCCTGTTGGTCAACAGCCCAGCCGAGTATGGTGAACTTGTCCTGGGCACGCACGTCGAACGATTTGCTTTCCCCGACGACATTTGCACCTACCGTTTCGATATTCCATGACGGTCCGCCGGTTAGTTTTGGCAAACTCTGCGTCACCGCGACCGCATCCGCAGGAATTTCGGTCGGTTGAGAAGACTTGGAGCATCCGGCGAGAATCATGAACAGAAACAAAACGTATCGCTCAGCACGGCCGTTCGCAAACAATGGATTATTAGGTTAACACAATGTGCTGACCCCTCCCGAATCGATAGCGAACTCATACCGTTTTAACGCGCCGAATTGGCGTCGAGTCGCTCGGTCCACGAGTACGCAATCTCATTGAGAATGGTCCCGAGTGGTTTTGTGATGCTCCATTTCGGAAAGTGAGACTGGATCTTACGGAGGTCGCTGTAATAGCAAATGTGGTCCCCAGCTCGGTTTTGCTCCACATAAGTGTATCGCGGCCTCTTGCCCGTGATCTCCGCTGTCATCTGAAAAGCTTCCAGTATCGAGCACGCGTTGCTCTTCCCGCCGCCAAGATTGTAGACTTCACCCGCGCGCGGATTATTTACGAATTCCAGCATCATCGCGGCCACATCCTCCGAATGAATATTGTCACGCACCTGCTTCCCTTTGTACCCATACACACGGTATTCGCGTTCTTCGATATTGCACTTCACTAGGTAGCTCAGAAACCCATGCAACTCCACGCCAGAATGGTTCGGCCCCGTTAGGCAGCCGCCGCGCAGACAGCAAGTGGGTATCCCGAAGTACCGCCCGTACTCCTGCACCATCACATCGGACGCTACCTTTGACGCGCCGAATAGGGAGTGCTTAGATTGGTCGATCGAGAAGGTTTCTGGAATTCCGTTTTCGTATGCCGTGTCACTATAGTCCCAACGAGTATCCAGTTCTTTCAATGGAATGGTGTTCGGTAGATCGCCATAGACCTTGTTCGTAGACATGTGCACGAAGGGCGACTCCGGGCATGCGCGGCGAGCCGCTTCCAACAGATTTAGAGTGCCGGTCGCGTTGGTGTCAAAGTCGTCGAACGGAATGGCGGCCGCGCGGTCGTGCGAAGGCTGAGCGGCGGTATGAATGATCACAGAGGGCTTAAGATCCGCGCCCAGATCGAGAACGGCTTGGCGATTACGAATATCAACGTCGTAGTGACGGTAGCCGGGGATCGATTCCTGGAGCAGACGCAGCGTCCAACTGGTATCGCCTTCAGGGCCGAAGAAAATCGCTCGCTGATTGTTGTCGAGTCCGGCAATCTGATAACCATTGCGGCTAAAATAACGACATACTTCGGAACCGATTAAGCCGCACGATCCTGTCACAAGTGCCAATTTACCTGACATAAACTCTCATTATAACGGCTACGCGAGATACGGGTCGCGCTGTTTATAGAAGAGCGAATTGCTCACAGGCGTATTTCGCGCCGGAAAACAGCGCCCACTTCTATGTCTTTGCCCAGGACACGACACGCCGAATTTGGCTCATCGCGCCTCGCCAAATCATTTCGGAGCGCCTTGGGAGTCGGAGGGAAACTATACTATTTTTCGACTACAATCCCAATTTGCCCCCACTGTTCTCCCTGAACAAGCTCTCATCCCGGATATAACGCCGTACCGTCTGCACCGACCGGTGCCCAGTTTGATTCATAATCGACCTTTCTGACGCACCCGCAATGGCCGCGCTCGTTAGATGTCCCGCCCGCAAGCTGTGCCCTGCATACTTGGTGGCATCCAGGCCTGCACTCTTTCCGCAAACTTCTTCACGACCCGAGCAACATCGGCTGGTGACAGCCTGCCCGCCTGTACCTGACCATGGCGATTGATCGGATGGAAAACGGGTCCACTGACGCGGGCTCATGACGCGAGGCTGGGTTAGGGCGAGTTATCAGGGGACAGGGCGGGGAGCGAATAGAGCAGGATGGGAGTGATGACGGTTTACAAGCAGTCTAACGGCAAGAATTGGTGGTACAAGTTCACCTGGAACGGCAAAACCGTACGGGGACTGCGGATTTTAATCGTCGATGATTTCGAAGTAAACCGCCAGGTTTTGCATGAACAAGTCTTTAGTTGGGGGATGCGCGATGGAAGCTATTCCACGGCTGAGGAAGCCCTTGACGCGATCCGTGCGGCGCAGGCCATGGGAGATCCTTTCGATCTGGTGATTGCGGATTATCAAATCCCGGAAATGGATGGCGCCACGCTGGGGCTGATGCGGACTTAAGCGGCATCGTGTTCATCCTGCTCACTTCCATCGGCCATTGGAAAGAACTAAGCGGTCTAGGGATCAAAGTGTGGATGCGTGTCTGGTCAAGCCGGTTCGTTGCGTGAAGTTGATGGAAACGCTGGCCGCTGCGGGGTCCAAAAAACATGAGTTGCGAAGCGAGCCGCCGATTTCTAAATCGGCCGCAGGAAGGTCAAGAGCGGTGCTCAGCCAGCACTTGGGCCAATGGGATGGTGCGGGCGATGTACGTGTTCTGGTAGTGGAAGACAATGCAGTGAATCAGAAAGTAGCGCTCACGATGCTGGACAAACTGGGGATTCGCGCGGATGTGGCGCGCAAATGGGCGGGAGGGAGTGGAGATGCTAAAGCTCGTGCCCTACGATATCGTTTTCATGGATTGCCAAATGCCAGTCATGAAAGGCTATGAGGCCCGTGGCGGAGATCTGGAGGCAAGTGGGCCCGAACCAGCGCGTGGCGATTGTTGCGATGACCGCCGAAGCCGTACAGGGAAGCCGCGAACGGTGTCTAGAGGCCGGCATGGATGCCTTTACTACCAAGCCTGTGAAGCAGGTGGATTTCGTCCAAGCCCTGGAACGGTGGCTCCCCATAGCGCTGAAGTCATTTTTTTTCGGGCGCGGCGAAGACAGACCAATAGGTATCACTCTTTGCCCGGCGTGAGCCGCGGACCGTATGAACATATGCGAGCGATCAGAGTTTTTTCCATCTTGCTGTGTACACCGGCTCCCGGACTCAATAACCGTAAGGTCCCGCAAAATGCCGCTGGAGAGGCGCCCGTTAAGCAACATTATCGGCCCATATCGACGGCCAGAATTCTAGCAGGAGTATACTTCGGCCAAGGTAAACAATGATTTGAAATCCCGTTTGCAGGTATTGCGCGACAATGGCAGGCCTTTTCCGCTAGGCTGGAACAAGACCATCGGTTGGATGGATTCCCGGGTGAAGAAGTGAAAGCAATATTGATTTTGGTGTTTCTGGCAGTCGCAGGGATCATCTCCCTTCTTGTAACGTCTTCCAACACTGGGCTGAGCGTCACGCCCGCGGTCAAGACCATCGGCCTCAGCACGCCTGTAACGGTGCATTTGACCAATGCGCACGGCGCGCGGCGAGTGGACGCATATCTCGAGCAGAACGGCGCACGCTATCCCGTGTACGCTGAAAGCCGGCCTTCGACCTGGATTTTCTGGAGCCGGCACGAGCCGCCGCGCAACGCCACCTTCGAAGCGGGCAAAAGCCGGGCACCGCATCTCAAAGATGGCAAGGCGCGGCTGGTGATCGAAGCCGTTTCCAACGATCTGCGGGCGAGCACCACGGTCAGCGCGACGGATGTGGATGTGGTTCTTGAAGCGCCGCGCGTCATCGCCGACGAGTTCCAGCACTACATCAACCAGGGCGGCATGGAGCTGGTGACCATGACCTCCAGCGGATCGTGGAACGATGCAGGCGTCAAAGTCGGAACATACACCTTCCGCAGCTTCCCTCTTCCCGGAAGGGACCCGAACCAACGCTTCGCCATGTTCGCCTATCCCTGGGACTTGCCGCCGGACGTCAAGCCGTTGGTCTATGCACGTAACCTCGCCGGCACTGAAGCCACGGCGCACTTCTCATTCAAATTGTTTCCAAAAAAATTCCGTGTGCGGGATCTCGAGCTGACGGACGCGCTCATAGAGAAGCTGGTGAACTCGGTCGACCCTACCAGCCAGGTTCTGCCCGGCAAGGACATTCTCTCGCGTTTCCTTTATATCAACGGGACGATGCGCCTCCAGAACAACCAGCAGCTCGCCGATCTCCGATTTAAAACCGAGCAGAAGGTGCTTTGGAATGGCCCGTTCATTCATTGGGGCAAAGAGGAATCGGTTTTTGCCGACGTCCGCAATTACATCTTCCACGGCAAGAAGGTCGATCAGCAGGTGCACCTCGGCTTCGATCTTTCCGACGTCCAGAACTCACCAGTCCAGGCCGCCAATGACGGCCGCGTGGTGTGGGCCAAGAATCTCGGCATCTACGGCAACTGCATCGTACTGGACCACGGCTATAGCCTGCAATCGATCTACGGCCATTTGCGCGAGATCGACGTCAAGGAAGGCGAGATGGTCAAAAAGGGACAGAAGATGGGGATCGCCGGCGAGACCGGGCTGGCCGGCGGCGTACACGTGCACTTCAGCATGCAGATCGACGGCGTGCAGGTCAACCCGCGTGAATGGTGGGACGAACACTGGATCCACGACCGCATCATGAGCAAGCTGTAGAGTTCCGATCCTGGAATTATTCCGGTTCGAGTTCCCTTTAAGCTGTCCGTATGGCCGCTCATCGGGTGAGAGTCGGATTTGTCGGAGCCGATGCTCCCTCTGCGAACGGATAAGCTAGACCCATCGATCAACGGAACCTGCTGAAGCATTATGCAGGCGTGATTAAAGTGTCGGGCATCCGGCGCCTCCGATTCCACGACTTGCGGCACACGGCTGCGTCACTCCTGCTGGCCCAGCGAATCCCTATGAAGGCTGTGCAGGCCACACTGGGTCACGCTGACATGCGCACCACCATGAATACTTACTCGCATCTCTATCCAGAGCTGCGAGCGTAAGTGATTGAGGGACTGGAGCCACCCGCCGGGATCGAACCGGCGACCTGCTGATTACGAATAATAACACGGCCACTTTTCAATAACTTACAAGGATTCTCAACGGCTGCCAAGAGGTGCGCAATGTTGCTAGTTATCAAAGACATGCGCGCCTACTTCCGCTTGCGGCTGGTAACGGTGCGCAATGGTTCTATGCAGGGGGTGGACACAAAAATGGGCACAGTCCTCTGAGCACCTTGCGGGACCAGTTCGTTCGCAAGACCTTTAGGCACAAGCCGTCCGGTACGCCATGCTAATCAAAATGTATGGCGCTACGCGCGAGACAGAAGCGCGTTATAGCCCTGCCGACTGCATCGGCTGCATGCGCAAGTAAATCAGCGGCAAGCCAGATTCCAAGCATGTCAGCACGTCCTACGTCGAGCGTCAGAACCTCACCATGCGGATGCACAATCGGCGGTTCACGCGCCTTACTAACGCTTTCTCAAAACGGATCGACCATCACGTCGCAGCGATCTCGCTTCACTTCATGTACACCAATTTTGTTCGGATTCATCAGACGCTACGCTGCACGCCCGCGATGGCCGCTGGCGTCACTGATCGGCTTTGGGAAATGTCGGATATCGTTGCGTTACTGGATGACGAACGCGAGCAGCGCGTCAAGGCCGGTCGCGAGAAATCCAAGCTTGCTAATGAGCGTTCCTATAACCCCTCGGGGCCAGTATTGGGGCAATAAAAAGTTTGCTCTGTGAATGCCCTTTCGTGTTATACCGAAGAAAAGGCGAAAGGCGCTACTGGTGGTAGCGCCTCAGAATTTTCGGCCCGCTAATAGCGGGGTAGTTGCTTAGTCCCACTTTAAGTCTCTACTCCAAAATTGTCAAGCGGATCATGCGTGACAGTTGCGTCCTTTCGCCTTAATTCAACCTAAAGGACATAACGTGCGTAAAACAAACACAAAGCAAACTGACCTGCCCGATGTTTTGTACCAGTCCGACAGAGAGAGTATAGCTCGCGGCGGGGATCGTCATTTAGCCGGTCCTTCAGTATCTTCGTTCGCCTGCGTATGAGATTCAGGAGGCCGGCGAGGACGGAGTCCAGGCCGAGCGGAGCGAGTTCATCGGCAGAGCCTGGACGCCGTACGCAGTCCGGCCGCAGCGAGGATCTTGCAGGCGAAGGAAGCCGTCGATCTAGGCAGCCGTGATCCAACTAAGCGGTGCGGGAGGACGATAGCCGAGGGCGCTGTGTGGGCGGATGGTGTTGTAGTGTTTGCGCCACATTTCGATAACCACTTGGGCTTCTTTCAGCGAGTAGAAAATCTCGCCGTTCAGGCATTCGTCGCGCAGCTTCCCGTTGAACGATTCACAGTATCCGTTCTCCCACGGGCTGCCCGGTTCAATGAACAATGGCTGTGTGCCCACTGTCTGTAGCCACTGTTTTACCCTGCGGGCGGTCATCTCCGCGCCGTTGTCGGAACGTACGTGTTCGGGAACACCGTGCGCCAACATGCAATCGCCCAGAGTCTCGATGACGTGATAGCTGTTCAGCCGCCGAGCTACGCGAATGGCCAGGCACTCGCGAGTAAACTCATCGATCATGGGCAGCAACCGCAAGCTGCGGCCATCGTGGGTGCGTGCCTCGACAAAGTCATAGCCCCACACGTGATTCGCCTTCTCCGGCCGCAACCGGATGCAGGATCCGTCGTTGAGCCATAAGCGGCCGCGCGGCTTCTGTTTGACCGGCACCTTCAATCCTTCGCGCCGCCAGATGCGCTGGACCTGGTCTTTGCCGACGTTCCAGCCGGATTGCCGCAGCAACGGCGTGATGCGGCGGACACCGTAGCGGCCGTACTGACTGGCCAGGGCGATGATCGCCTGGGTGAGCTGATCTTCGTCGTTTCGCTGCGTGGGCTGGTAGCGCTGGGTTCCCCGCGGCTGACTCACTAGCTGGCACGCATGCCGTTCACTCAATCCCTTGTCCCGAGCGTGTTGGACGGCGACACGGCGCCGCTCGGGACTCAAAAGTTTCCCTGGGCAATGTCCTTCAGGATCTGTTTCTCAACCGTGAGATCGGCGACGGCTCGCCGCAACTGGGCGTTCTCCTTTTGCAGATTTTTCAGTCTTCTGGCTTGCTCCAGTTGCAGGCCGCCATACTCTTTCCGCCACCGGTAGAAGGTCTGCGCGGTGATCCCTGCCTCCTTGCACGCCAGGGGCACGGCCTTGCCCTGGCCAATCAGCACTTCAATCTGCCGCAGCTTCGGCACAATCTGCTCCGGCGTGAACGTCTTCTTCGGCATTTTTCCGGATTCCTTTCTGTCTTCCAGTCTCTATCCAACTGGTACAGAAATCCCCGGTCAGGTCACGGGAAACCGATCGCATCCTATTTGCGTGGATTCGCGATCAGAGTGTTAAGGATGTGGGTCATTGGGTTACATCATGCGATTGACCACAGCCGGTGTACCCTTGCATTTTGATTCAGCCGTTGTTGGAAGAGTCGTGACACACGTCGTACCAGATGATGATCGTTCCGACAAAATTTTCGTTGGGCGACTGGAAGAGCGCACTGCGCAAGAGTCGCGTGGGTTTCGGGGTATCATTACCCTCTCAAAGGCGCAAGATAACAGCGCGATCATGGATGCGCTCGCGTTGCCGGTCGTGCATTCTGTGCGGGATATTGACCACCTCCATGAGGGGTACATCGTGGTTATGCAGCCGAAGACCGGTTTCGTGCGGACGCTCCACCGGCCAGAATCCGTCCACAACACGCTCTTCATGACGGAGCGTTGTAATAGCAACTGCTTGATGTGTTCGCAGCCCCCCAAAGACAAGGAT
>Ga0105237_10004877_pt1 | contig 15367 bp, 15 predicted proteins | sample KBSC24metaG_FD_81520 | JGI IMG/M metagenome (GOLD analysis project Ga0105237, IMG submission 81520) | Corn rhizosphere microbial communities from Kellogg Biological Station, Michigan, USA - KBS C2-4 metaG | ecosystem: Host-associated > Plants > Roots > Rhizosphere > Soil | place: Michigan, USA... | reverse complement strand
TACGTTTGGCATCTTTTAATGCATCATATCCTTTTTTCACTGCACCCGCTTCCACATCACATATATAACCGATCTCCACATTAGGTAATTGCGAGTAACTGTTGGCCAGGTAGCTGCCGCGACCATTAAGGCCCATTACCCCCAGCACAACTTTATTGCTCGGCGCGTTTTTGCCAAATACCGGGAAATTAAGGATAGTTACTCCGGCCGTAGCCAGCGAGGTGTCCCTGATGAATTTTCTGCGATGCATAGTAAGATGATTAATTGGTTTTCTAAATTAGGGATAAATGTGTTAAACCGACACTATTCTTTATTAAATGTAACGAACTTGTTATTGTTTTGCCGATTATAAAAGATCAAAATTGGAATAGGCAAACCAAGCAGGTATCTTTACACATTTATTGATTAACCCATGTTACAAGTCAGTCAGCTATACATTTATCCCGTTAAATCATTAGGCGGTATTGCGTTAACCAGAGCCAGGGTAACGGACCGGGGCTTTGAGCATGATCGCCGCTGGATGCTGGTGGATGACAACAACCTTTTCATTTCACAAAGGGATGTTCATCAAATGGCGCTGATGAAGCTAAAAATAACAGATGAAGGCATTCGGGTAGACTATGCTCCCAAAAACTCATCTTTTACAATTCCGTTCCACCCACCAACAAATGAATTTGCTGATGTAACGATATGGGATGATACCTGCGAAGGCCAGTTTGTAAGTGATGAAGCTGATCAGTGGTTCAGAGATATGCTGGAAATATCCTGCCGGTTAGTTTATATGCCGGATGAAACAGCCCGCATTACCGATCAGCGTTATACTCCCGGGAATAGCATCACCTCATTTTCTGATGCTTATCCTTTCCTGATCATTGGCCAGGCCTCATTGAATGATTTGAATAACAGGCTGAGTGAACCACTGCCTATGGACAGGTTCCGGCCAAACATCGTATTTACCGGCGGCGCGCCCTACCAGGAAGATGCCATGCATACTTTTAATATTGGAGATATTTTTTTCCACGGCGTAAAGCTTTGTGCCCGCTGCATCATGACCACCATCGACCAGGCTACCGCCATAAAATATAAAGAGCCTTTAAAAACCATGGCCCGTTATCGGTTTAAAAATAATAAAATAATGTTCGGCCAAAACCTGGTACATAAGGGATTGGGGGAAATCTCTGTTGGCGATGCGCTTGAAGTTTTAAAGCTAAATGACGAAGAAAGATTTGTAGTCGACATGCAAAATAAAGTTACAGGGTAAATTAAAACCCGGCTTGTTAATTGTGTTAAAGTTTATGCTTAATTAACTATACTTAAGATATTTACTCAACTAAACACCTGTCTATGAAGTCACTTATTATACCGGTTCTTTGCGTTTTAGCTCTTCAGCAATTGTCGTGTAACGGGCCTGGCAATTCTACCACAAGCACACCTTTAAAGATATCTGACCAGGGCGTTAATATCGCTTACACTGATACCGGCAAAAGCGACACTGCCTTACTTTTTGTGCATGGATGGGGAATTAACAAAAGTTACTGGAAAAACCAGGTTGACCATTTTAGCAAAAATTACAGGGTTGTTGCCATTGATCTTCCCGGCTTCGGTGAATCCGGTAAAAACAGGAGCACCTGGACTACGGAATCGTACGGCAGGGATATTGACAGTGTAATATCACAGCTTCATTTAAAGAAAGTGATCCTTATCGGTCATTCCATGGCAGGTGATATTGTGTTACAGGCTGCAGGAAATTCAGCCGTTATTGGTTTTGTTGGAGTAGACAATTTCAAAAATGTTGCTTATACACCAACCGCAAAAGATAAAAAGGATGAAGCCGAAGCCATGGTCCAAATGAAAAAGCATTTCAAATCATATGCTTCAGAGTATTTCAATCAGGCCCTGTTCTATACAACCACTGCCGACTCCATTAAAAAAAGGATACTGAATGATATCGTCCATGATGACTCCTTAACCGCAACGGCCGCCATATTCGGAGGCGACGACTTTAATGAGATGCAAAAGTTAAAAGAAGTAAAAAAGAAACTCAACCTGATCAATAGCGACTACACCCCCACCGATACTGCTGCACTGGTAAAAGAACACATTCCCTACCAGTTATATTTTGTCCACGCTACCGGGCATTTCCCCATGGTTGAAAAACCAGGGGAATTTAATGCGGCGTTAGAAAAGATTATCGCTAAACTTTAGCTTGCTATCCATGATTTTACAAGCTAACCAATGAGACAGCATATTGCCCATATAGCCCTGATCGTACGCGATTATGACGAGGCGATCCGGTTTTATACCGAAAAACTTGATTTCGATCTTATTGAAGACACCGTCATAAGCGAAAATAAACGATGGGTTTTAGTAAGGCCCAGAGGTGATTCAGAATGTTGTTTATTATTGGCTAAGTCTGCAAATGACCAGCAATCTAGCGCCATTGGAAATCAAACCGGCGGACGTGTTTTTCTTTTCTTGTACACAGATGATTTTTGGGTTGATTACCGGCAGATGCTGGAGCGGGGAATAAACTTTGTCAGGTTGCCATCCGAAGAACCATATGGAACAGTTGCTGTTTTTGAGGACCTGTATGGTAATTTATGGGACCTGCTCCAGCCAAAGCAAAACGATTGAATTTTTCTTTTCCATCGGCATTTCTATTCTTGGATTTTATTATAGGTATTTAAAAGGACTGGTCTGTTACATATCTTTTTACCCATCTCAAAATAAAGTTTAAAGAAATTTTATAGCATATTAAGCAATATTTTCATTTCTTTAAATGCCAGTAAATCAGTCAGTTTACTAAAGTTACTTAAATACAAAAAGGAGTCTTTTTAGTTTAAAAACAGGGTTTTTGATATCGTTAAGGCAGTTTTTTTGAAACCCTTGCCTTTCATTTTTCGTAATAAGACACAAATCAAATAGAAAAATGAAATCTGTAGAAAACTTATTTACATCAATACTGAAAGCAGTGGGCGCGTTAGCCAATAATGACAGCATTTTCAAGAAGAGAAAGAAGGCAGGTCCTTTCAATCCAAAATTGACTTTAGGTTTTAATTTTATACAACAAGGAATGTAAGGCTGACCCCTTACGGTATTTTAAGATACATTATAATCACCCTAATCATCACTTGCGCGTTCCCCTAATTACGTGCTCGTGATGATTTTTTCGTTCCAGGCTTTTACCACAAGTCAACCGTTTTTGTAAATTAGCCTGATGAAACCCACCATCATTATTGAATATTGCCCCAAATGCCATTGGCTGCTGCGCGCTGCTTACATGGCACAGGAACTGCTGACTACTTTTGCCGATGAGTTATATGCCGTTACCCTGCAACCCAGCGAAACAGGCGGGCATTATAGTATTCGTATCAATGGTATTACAATCTTCGACCGCAAAGCCTATGGCGGTTTCCCTGAAATAAAAGATATAAAACAACTGGTGCGCGACCATGTTTCGCCAGGAAAAGATTTGGGGCATTCTGATAAGAAATAAAATATTATATATATTTACATTTATTGGTGCTGGTGAGCCAATTGAAACCAACCTAAATCTTTTGCTTATCTTTGTAAGTTTTAATTTTAAAGATGCTATCCAAAAAAACAAAATACGCCATTAAAGCCCTTGTTGTACTTGGGAAAAATGCCGATAAACCGCCGATGCAGATCTCAAGGATCTCTGAAGAAGAACGTATCCCAAAAAAATTCCTCGAACAAATATTGCTGGACCTCAGAAATGCGGGATTCCTGTACAGTAAAAAAGGTGCGGGCGGCGGTTATAGTTTAAACAAAGATCCCAGGGATATCTACCTGGTGAGCATCATGCGTATCACCGACGGCCCTATTGCTATGGTACCCTGCGCCAGCTTGAATTTTTACCATAAATGTGACGAATGCCACCAGGAAACTACCTGTGGTATCAGGGATGTGTTTGTTGAAGTAAGGGATGCTACATTAAAAATCCTTTCAGAAACCAGTATAGCCGATATTATCGCCCGTGAAAACACGCTGATCAACGTTTGATCTGTTAGCTGTTTTATCTGATAAAATACTCTTTTACCCTTTCTGCGCTGTGGCATGGAGAGGGTATTTTTTTCCCCAATATCGTGATAGTTAATGCATCAGGCCATTTATCTAACTATTGCTAAAAAATAATCTCAAGATGTCGCCACAAAACTTAGTAGGTAACAAATTCTAAATTGATAGCTTGTTTAATTCCTTTTTACATGTTTAACATTTCGGTAAACAACTGTTTATCAACTTATTGCCAATAAATCATAATATCAAACTAAATTCAAATATCCCGGAATAAATCCCGTAAATTAGTATCTAAACATCTGCTGATAACGTATAACCGCTTGACTTTGAAAATTTGGCTCACAATTCGCATTATTCTGGAGAATTCAAAAGATGTAATTTTACTGTAAAAGAAAATTTCACAACAAAAAAATTCTACCAGTTCCCTATACTATATATATATTTGGGAAATATTACTGATAAGACAAGTAAATAACTAAAAAAGAAGATATGCAAAGCTTCCGCACCGAACTGGAAAATCCGGTAGTTGAAAAAGATATAATCGATCTTGAAAAAAAGATCAGGGCTTTCCGCGAAGGTAAGATTCATGATGAAAAGTTCAGGAGCCTGCGTTTGGCGCGTGGTATTTATGGTCAGCGCCAGCCGGGTGTACAGATGATACGCATCAAATTGCCTTTTGGTAAAGTTACTTTTAAGCAATTGCTGCGCATTGCCGATGTTTCTGACGAGTATGCAAGCCACAACCTGCATTTGACAACCCGCCAGGATATCCAGATACACTATGTGAGCCTTGATCGTACTCCTCAATTATGGGCCGAACTGGAACGTGATGATATTACCCTGCGCGAAGCTTGCGGCAATACGGTTAGAAATGTAACTGCCTCTCCTACCGCCGGCATAGACCCGAAGGAACCATTTGATGTTTCTCCTTATGCTCATGCTGTTTTCGAATATTTCTTACGCAACCCAATCTGCCAGGAAATGGGTCGAAAATTCAAGATATCATTTTCATCAAGTGACGACGATACCGCATTCTCTTATATCCATGATATCGGTGCAATACCTAAATTGAAAGAGAATGGCGAACGCGGTTTCAAAATTATGTTAGGCGGTGGTTTAGGTGCACAACCTATATTAGCCAGCATTGTAGAAGAATTTTTGCCCGAAGATCAACTGATCCCATATATCGAGTCTGTTATCCGTGTGTTCGACCGTTATGGCGAACGTAATAACCGTAACAAGGCCCGTATGAAATACATGATCCAGAAACTGGGTCTTGAAGAAGTATTGCGTTTAACACGCGAGGAAAGAATTGCTAACAAGGTAAAGACCTACCCTATCAATCGCGATACCGTAGTTACGCCTTTTATTCCTGATGTAACTTCTTTACCTGAGGTTACGATAAGCAACCCTCTGCGTTATGAGCAATGGCTGGCTACAAATGTATTTGAACAAAAGCAAAAGGATTTTTACGGAGTCTATGTAAAGGTTACTACCGGGGATATTCCAACAGATGTCGCCCGCAAATTTGTTGCAGGCATTCGCCCCTATGTTGCCGATGAGATACGCATTACTGCAAACCAGGGCCTGCTTTTAAAATATGTAAGAAAAGAGGCGTTGCCTGCTTTATATAATGCTTTGACTGAAGTTGATATGTCAGCACCTGGGTTTGACAGCGTAGCTGATGTGACTACTTGTCCTGGCACGGATACCTGTAATCTCGGCATCTCCAACAGCATGACCTTCGCCAAGGTGCTGGAGAATCTGATCTATAATGAATACGAAGAGTTTATTTATAACCGCGAGATCAAAATAAAGATCAGCGGATGTATGAATTCTTGCGGTCAGCATGGTTTGGCGCATATTGGTTTTCATGGCAGTTCGCTTAAGGCCGGCTTAAAAGTGCTTCCATCTATGCAGGTGCTCTTAGGCGGTGGCACAGTTGGCGACGGTGTAGGCCGCGCAGCCGAAAAAATAATCAAGGTTCCGGCTAAAAGAGCGACTGAAGTAATGCGTGCCGTTTTGAATGATTATAAGAAGAATTCTATAGAAGACGAGCTTTTCAATAATTATTACGACAGGCAGGGTAAGGATTATTTCTACCAGATGCTAAAACCACTGGCGGATCTGACCACGCTTAAAGATGATGAATTTGTAGACTGGGGTCACGAAGAAACCTTTGTACCTGCTATTGGTGTTGGCGAATGTGCAGGAGTGGTGATCGACTTGGTGGCAACACTTCTTTACGAGTCTGACGAAAAACTGGGTTGGGCTAATGAGTCTTATAATAAAGGATTTTGGTCTGATGCGATCTATCATTCTTATAATGTATTCATCAGCTCGGCGAAAGCCTTATTGCTGGATAAGGGTGTTAATAGCAGCACACAAGCCGGAATTATCCGCGAGTTTGATGCGCAATACGTAAGCACAGGTGAGTTTAGCTTGAATGGTACATTTAATGACCTGGTATTAGAAATCAATAAACACGAACCCTCTGAAGAATTTGCAACAACCTACCTGGCAAAAGCTGCTGAATTTTTAGGTAATGTAAAAGTAAAAAGAGAGGCATTGGTACAATCATGATCGATATTCAAAATAAAAAAGCGGTTAAAGAACCCCGCATTACTTTAGTTGGCGCAGGCCCCGGTGATGCCGACCTGATCACCATTAAAGGTATCAAAGCTCTGAAAACGGCCGATGTGGTACTTTATGACGCATTGGTAAACGAAGAATTATTGGAGTTTGCCCCTGAAAATGCGGTAAAAGTTTACGTGGGCAAACGTTCAGGCGACCATTCCTTTTCACAGGGCGCTATCAATAAACTAATGGTTGATTACGCTTTGAATTATGGTCACGTAGTTCGTTTAAAAGGTGGCGACCCATTTGTTTTTGGCCGTGGCTATGAGGAATTGGATCACGCGGCTTCATACAGTATTCCTGCTGAAGTTATCCCGGGCATTTCGAGTTCGATTGGTGTGCCGGGCATGCAGCAAATACCGGTTACTCATCGTGGTTTGAGCGAAAGCTTTTGGGTAGTTACAGGTACCACTGCCGATGGCAAAGTATCGGGCGACCTTTACCAGGCTGCCCGTACTAAAGCGACCATCGTCGTATTGATGGGCATTCATAAGCTGGCTGAAATTGCTGAAATATTTAAAAACGAAGGCAAAGGCAAGTTGCCGGTTGCCGTAATTCAAAGTGGTACCACGGAGAATGAAAAAGTGGCCGTTGGTATTATTGACACTATTGTGGAAGTGGTTGAAGATAAAAAGATAACTTCTCCTGCGTTGATCATTATTGGCGAGGTGGTTTCTTTACATCCGATGTTCCAGCCTATCAGGGAATTTTATGACATTATTGCCCAGGAATAACGGTTCAGCTACCATTCAGTACGAAAAAACAGAAGGGAATCAACTCTTCCCTGTTTTTTTAAAGCTGAATAACTTGCATACGGTACTTATTGGTGCGGGTAATGTCGGTCTGGAAAAACTGGCAGCAATCCTCGGTAATAGCCCGCAAGCAAGGGTAACTGTTATAGCCAAAGTTTTTTTGCCTGAAGTACATACCCTGGCGGCAGAATATGAAGGGGTTACCGTAATACAAAAGGCATTTCTAGATACAGACCTGGACAGTGCCGACATTGTAGTTGCGGCGACGAATGACAACAAACTGAATGAATATATCAAGGAATCGGCCCATGATCGCAAGTTATTGGTGAACATGGCTGATAAACCCGAACTGTGTGACTTTTACCTGGGCTCGATCGTCCAAAAAGGCGATTTGAAAATAGCCATATCAACCAATGGAAAATCGCCGACTGTGGCAAAAAGGCTTAAGGAAGTTTTAAATGAAGGCCTTCCCGGGGAACTTGACATAACCCTGCAACAAATGAGTGAGCTAAGAAATTCCCTTTCAGGCGATTTTGCCTACAAGGTTAAAAAGCTGAATGAAGTAACCTCGGTGCTGGTTGATAAAAAACCAGAAACCAACAAAAACCTTATCTGGCTGATATGGGGTGCCATCGTTTTAGCTATCGGAATTACTTTCTATGCCCTGTGGGATAAAGACCCTGCTTTTAAAACTTATCTGGAGAACGTTAGTCCTAGCTTCTATTATTTTCTGGGGGCGGGCTTTGTTTTTGCCATGATTGATGGCGCTATCGGGATGTCGTATGGAGTTACTTCAACATCCTTCTCTTTATCTATGGGTTTCACTCCTGCCGTAGCAAGTATGGGCGTACACTTATCAGAAGTAATGAGCAACGGCATAGCCGGATGGATGCACTACCGCATGGGCAACATCAATTGGAAATTATTCAAAATGTTAGCCGTTTGGGGTATTGTCGGCGCTTTACTGGGAGCTGTTATCCTCTCGTCTTTGGAGGAATATAGCAATTATACGAAACCTGTTATTTCGGTTTACACCCTGATCTTGGGTATAGTTATTTTAAGAAAAGCATTCCCGTCAACTCAAAAACACACTAACGGCAAGATCAAAAAAATATCACTGTTAGGCTTTGGCGGCGGTTTTATCGACGCGGTGGGCGGCGGTGGCTGGGGATCCATTGTGTTATCAAGCCTTATAGCAGGCGGCCGTCACCCTAAGTTTTCATTGGGCACGGTAAAACTGTCGAGGTTTTTTGTAGCCATCGTAAGTTCGACCACTTTCGTTATCATGGCACGCCCTGGCACGCATTGGGAACCTGTTGCAGGCTTGGTGATCGGCAGTGCGCTCGCGTCGCCCATTGCGGCAAAAATATCAAATAAGCTTTCAGCCAAAACACTGATGGTCGCTGTGGGTATTATTGTAATTTTGGTAAGCACCAACAGTATTATCAAATTTTTGATCAAAGTATTATAATATCAAGATGAGTGCGATAGAAGATATAAAACAATTAACTAACGGGCTTGAACCTGTAGAAGCTTTGGCCCGGCTGTCGGAACAGTTTCCGGGTGAGATCATATTTTCTACCAGCTTTGGCTGGGAGGACCAGGTGATCACACATATGATCTTTACTAATGACCTGCCGATCAAGATATTTACTTTAGAGACGGGTCGCCTGTTCCCTGAAACTTATTACGTGTGGAACCGTACGATGGAAATGTACGGCAAACCCATTCATGCCTATTACCCGAATAACGTGTTACTGGAGCAAATGGTTAATGCCAAAGGCCCGAGCAGTTTTTATGAATCAGTGGAGAATAGGAAAGAATGCTGTGGCATTCGTAAGATAGAGCCTTTGAAACGCGCATTGGCCGGCAATAAATGCTGGATAACAGGCATACGCGCCGAACAATCAGCCAATCGCCTGGATATGGAAAACATTGAATGGGACGAGCAAAATAATTTGATTAAATTTCACCCGATATTTGACTGGACCCTTGATGAGGTAAAGGAATATATCAGGGTTAATAATATACCTTATAACACATTGCACGACAGGGGGTTCCCAAGCATAGGCTGTGCACCCTGCACAAGGGCGGTACAACCCGGAGAAGATTTCCGGGCCGGGCGCTGGTGGTGGGAAGATCAGTCAAAGAAAGAGTGCGGTTTGCACGAAGCACATAAATAATTATTGAGTTAGTGAATTATAGAATTATTGATTGACACACTAACGGATAGTTAAAAAACAAATAAAATAAATTGTTGAATTACAGAAAATCAATAATTCAGTAAATCAATAATTCAATAAATAATATAAATGAGTAATAAACAACAGCTGGATTATTTAGACGAGTTGGAGGCGGAAGCCATATACATCCTTCGCGAGGTAGCCGGGCAATTTGAAAAACCCGCACTGCTATTTTCGGGAGGAAAAGACTCTATAACCCTGGTGCGTTTAGCCGAAAAGGCTTTTCGTCCGGGCAAGTTCCCTTTCCCATTGGTACATATTGATACCGGGCACAATTTTGAAGAAACGATCATCTATCGCGACAATATGATCAAACGCATTGGCGAAAAGCTGATCGTAGGTTATGTTTAGGATGATATCGACCAGGGTAAAGTGGTAGAACAAAAAGGCAAAAATGCCAGTCGTAACCAATTGCAAACCGTTACCCTTTTGAATACGATAGCCAAGCATCAGTTTGATGCCTGTATTGGAGGCGCCCGCCGTGATGAGGAAAAAGCTCGTGCTAAGGAGCGTATCTTCTCGGTACGTGATGAATTTGGCCAGTGGGATCCTAAACGCCAGCGTCCTGAATTATGGAATATCTATAACGGTAAGATCCATAAAGGTGAAAACGTAAGGGTATTCCCTATCAGTAACTGGACCGAACTGGATGTTTGGAATTATATCCGCCGGGAGAAGATCGACCTGCCTACCATTTATTTTGCCCATGAGCGTGATGTAATTACCCGTAACGGCCAGTTGATGGCCGCCTCCCCTTTCCTTAACATGGATGATGAGGATATTGTGGAACGCCGTAATGTACGTTTCCGTACCGTGGGCGACATGAGCTGTACCGCTGCCGTAGAATCTTATGCTTCTGAGATAGATGATATTATTGACGAAATAAGCGCCTCCCGGGTGAGTGAGCGCGGTGCACGTTTGGATGATAAAGTAAGCGAAGCCGCAATGGAAGACCGCAAGAAAGGAGGATATTTCTAATTTCAGATATTCTATAAACGGATCAATAAAATCCGAAATCGAAAATCCGAAATCCGAAATTAAGCAATATGAATATACTTAAATTTTTAACTGCCGGTAGTGTTGATGACGGCAAAAGTACCCTCATCGGCCGCCTGCTTTATGATAGCGGCGCTATATTGGTAGATCAGTTAGAGGCCCTCCAGGCTTCCAACCGTAAAAACGATGACGGCAGTATCGACCTTGCTATTTTAACCGACGGCCTTAAAGCTGAACGTGAACAAGGCATTACTATCGACGTAGCTTACAAATACTTCCAAACCGACAAGCGCAAATTCATTATAGCCGACACACCGGGGCATATCCAATATACCCGTAACATGGTTACCGGTGCTTCCAATGCCGGCCTGGCTATTATCCTGATCGATGCACGTAAAGGTGTTATCGAGCAAACCATACGTCACTCTTTCCTGGTATCGTTGTTAGGATTGCCGCAGGTAGTGGTTTGTGTGAATAAGATGGATATGGTTGATTACAGCGAAGAAGTATTCCACAAGATAGTGGCCGACTATAAAGTATTAGCCGGAAAAGTTGGTTTGAAAAATATCAACTACATACCCGTAAGCGCGTTAAAAGGAGATAATATTGTTAACCCATCTTCAAATATGAGTTGGTTCCATGGTGAAAGCTTGTTGCCTTACCTGGAAGCTGTTGAGATCCCGGCCGACAATCGTGCCGATCACGCCCGTTTCCCGGTACAATGGATCATACGCCCGCAAACAGACGACCTGCACGACTACCGTGGCTATGCAGGCCGTGTATCAAGTGGTTCGTTCCGTGTGAATGATAAGATTACAGTGTTACCATCGGGCTTCAACTCTACTATTAGCAAAATAGAATTGCTGGAAGAAGAACCGGATGTTGCCCTTTCAGGCATGTCGGTAACGATGCATCTTACGGACAATATCGATATCAGTCGCGGTGATATTTTGGTAAATGCGCATAACCAACCCGAAGTTTCACAACGCATAGAAGCTGACCTATGCTGGATGGATACCAGGGCATTAGATACAACCCATACATATCTTTTGCAACATAACAGCAAGGTAACACGCTGCCGCATACAGGAAATATTGTATAAGGTAAATATTAACACGCTTGATAAAGAATTCAGTGAAGATTTCAGGCTGAACGACATAGGCCGTATCGTCATCAAAACCGCCGATCCCCTCGCCTATGATCTTTACCAGAACAACAAAGCCAACGGCGGTGCTGTTTTAATCGATAGCCGTACCAATGTAACGGTTGGCGCCCTGATGTTCCGGGCTAATGCAGAATAAGCCAAGTATCAACCTGAAACAGTTTTCAATCAACTAAATGAAGCCTCGAATTATCGGGGCTTTTTTGTTTTTGCCGACATAGCAAGCTGACATTATGTCTATTATCCACTCTTATCCAGGTTCTGATAATTAAATTATTGCACTGTAAATCAAATAGTTAAATTTTATTTTGAAAATATTATTTGAATAATCAACTAATACATTTTATATTTACACTACTAAATCAGTAGACTATATAGGTTTAATAGTTAATAAGATTTAAAAATACTATAAAAGAGAGTAAGGCTCTCCTAAAATAAACGACTAATAAGTAACCAATAAATTAATTAATAAAATAGGATCGCATAAAAAGTTAACCGCGATCTTAATCTAAACTCACATTTCAACTTAAGCCCCCAAAAATGAAAACTATTTACTCTAAAAGCATTCTGTTTATTATCGCCCTGCTTTTTTCGGCAGTGGTAACAAAAGCGCAGCAAAACGAAGATCTGCTGAACATCCTCATTAAGAAAAACCTGATCACCCAACAGGAAGCTGATTCCCTCCGCTCTGACCAGGCTGTAAAAGAGCAGGCCAAGAGAGATAAGGATAAAGCTAATCAACATACCATTTCAATTGGCACTAAAGCGCTTCAGATTAGCGGTTTGGTACAGGCCCGTTACCAGGGGTTCCAGCAAAAAGCTACAAATGATGCGTTCGACTTGCACCGTGCAAGGTTGATCGTTCAGGGTAGTGTAACCGACAAGTGGTCATACTATACCCAAACCGAGTTAGGTGGTACCGGTGTAAAGCTGGTGGATGCATACACTGCATATAAATTTGCTGATGCGTTCAAAGTGTCTGTCGGCCAGTTCAAAATTCCTTTCTCATTGGAAAGTTTAACACCAGATGCACAGCTGGAATTTATTGATCGCTCACAAGTTGTAGAAGCATTGGCAGCGAGGTCAAAAGACGTGATCGGCAATCAACAGGGCCGGGACATTGGTATAACAGCCAGTGGCAATTTTGTTAAGGTAAATGACTTATACCTGTTTGATTACACTGTAGGTATATTCAACGGTGCCGGCTATGATGTTGGTACAGATAACAATGACCGCAAGGATTGGGCAGCACGTTTAGGCTTCCACCCTATCAAAAATTTAGACCTGGGTGCCAATATCTATGAAGGCAAAGGCATTCCAACAGGTGGCACAAAAGACCAGGCCCGTAACCGTTATGGTTTTGACGCAAGATATATTATCGGTGCATTATCGCTTAACGCGGAATATGATCACGGTACCGATGCAGCTATTCAAAAAGATGGCTGGTTTGCACAGGCTGGTTATTATATCATTCCACAGATACAGTTAGTGGCTAAGTATGATACTTACGATCCCAATAAAGTGATCCGTACAGACCGTGCTAAGATCTATAGCGGTGGCGTTAACTTCACTTTCAACAAGTGGACCAAGCTGGCTATCGATTACTTAGATCGTCGCGAAGAAGTAGCTACACAAGTTAAGAATAACATATTTGAAGCACAACTGCAGATCGCATTCTAATCAACCCCTATTTAAACAAAAAGATTATGAAACGTATACTATTCAAAAAACAAACCATCCTTTCAACCATCGCGGTGATCGGAATCGTGACCATCCTGTCTGGGTTTAAAAGGAACGAGGTTAAACCGGTAGCTGCCGACGACCTGAAAGGGACCATCAATATATCAGGTGCATTCGCCCTCTACCCTATTACTGTGAAATGGGCGCAGGAGTTTAAAAAGGTGCATCCGAATGTGGTGTTCAATATCTCTGCCGGTGGTGCGGGTAAAGGTATTACCGATGCATTATCTGGTTTAGTAGATATCGGCCTGGCTTCAAGGGATATTAATCCTGAAGAAGTAAAAAAAGGTGCCTATACCATTTACGTAACCAAGGATGCCGTAGTGCCTACGTTTAATACCAGCAACCCTAATGCGGCAGCATTATTGGCTAAAGGTGTTAAGCGTAACCAATTTGCCGACATATTTGTTACCGGTAACATTAAGAACTGGAATCAGTTGGGCGGTAAGGTATCTGTACCGATCCATATTTATACCCGTTCGGATGCGGCTGGTGCTGCTGAAACCTGGGCTAAATATTTCAACAAAAAGCAGGAAGACCTGTTAGGTGTAGCTGTTTATGGTGATCCCGGATTAGCGCAGGCAGTTAAAAAAGACGTTACCGCTATCGGTTTCAACAATATCGCTTACCTGTACGACCTTAAAACCCGTAAACAAGTTGATGGTGTGCATGCATTGCCTATCGACGTAAATGGCAATGGTAAGATTGATGCCGACGAGGATTTTTATGGCACCGTTGATAACCTGACCGATGCTATTGCCGCGGGCAAATACCCTTCGCCGCCGGCCCGTAACCTGGGTTTCCTTTTCAAAGGCAAACCTGCTAAACCGGAATTAGTTGCATTTGTGAAATTTGTATTGAGCGAAGGCCAGAAGTATGTTGACGAGAATGGCTACATCGCCCTGTCAAAACAAAAGATAGCTGAAGAATTAAAGAAAGTAAATTAAAGATCGTTTTATACTGCCGGGATTGTGATGACTCCGATAGCGATGGGTGTAGGGCCTGTCGCTATTTGCATAACTAAAAGTGCCATTTTTTCGTTTAAAAGTTCTTTGAATAACCCCCAACCTTAATACAACTCAATGAAGCGATTTCGCTTATTAAAAGATAAGATCTATGCCCGGCTAATGTTGGTGCTTACCGTTGCTTCGGTGGCGGTGGTGCTGGTCATCGGCATAGGTTTATACTACAAATCAATCCCCGTACTTCACGACTCATCCTGGTGGAATTTATTAACCTCAAGCCAATGGAAGCCGCTTAAAGGCTTATTTGGGTTCTTTCCATTTATCATGGGTACACTTTGGGTAACAGGCATCGCCATTATAATTGCCCTGCCTCTGTGCCTGCTCACCGCGTTTTACATTACTGAATATGCCCCGGCAAGGATCAGGAGAATATTGGTTCCTTTCGTCAACCTGTTATCAGGTATTCCCCCGGTTATCTTCGGTGTTTGGGGTGTGCTGTTTATCATTCCCCTGATACAGGATCACATCGCCCCGCATTTTGTTGAGTTTTCAACGGGCTATAGCGTACTGGCCGGTGGTATTGTGCTGGCTGTAATGATATTTCCGCTCATCGTAAGCATTGTTTGCGAAGTGTTGAATACCATTCCGCGCGAATTAAAGGAAGCATCGCTGTCATTAGGCGCTACCAAATGGGAAACCATCAAAAAGGTGTCGCTGCGCAAGGCAAAACCGGGCATACTGGCTGCAACCGTACTGGCTATTTCCCGTGCCTTCGGCGAGACTATTGCCGTGCTGATGGTTTGCGGTAACAATGCTGTGGTACCACATTCGGTA
>Ga0105237_10004875_pt1 | contig 15372 bp, 18 predicted proteins | sample KBSC24metaG_FD_81520 | JGI IMG/M metagenome (GOLD analysis project Ga0105237, IMG submission 81520) | Corn rhizosphere microbial communities from Kellogg Biological Station, Michigan, USA - KBS C2-4 metaG | ecosystem: Host-associated > Plants > Roots > Rhizosphere > Soil | place: Michigan, USA... | reverse complement strand
TGGCCTGGGCCCACAACGAGACCTCGACCGGTGTCGCGGTACCCATCCAGCGCCCCGCCGGTGACGCGCTCGTCGCCATCGACGCCACCTCGGCCGCCGGCGGCCTGCCGGTCAACATCGCCGACACCGACGCCTACTACTTCGCGCCGCAGAAGAACTTCGCCTCCGATGGTGGCCTCTGGATCGCCGTGATGAGCCCCGCCGCACTGGCCCGCGTCGAGCAGATCGCCGCCACCGACCGCTGGGTGCCCGACTTCCTGTCGCTGCCCATCGCGGTCGAGAACAGCCTCAAGAACCAGACCTACAACACCCCGGCCATCGCGACCCTGATCCTGCTGGCCGAGCAACTGGACTGGCTCAACGGCAACGGCGGTCTGGACTGGGCCGTGAAGCGCACCGCCGACTCGTCGCAGCGGCTGTACTCGTGGGCCGAGTCGCGTCCGTTCACCACTCCGTTCGTCGCCGACCCGGCGCTGCGGTCGCAGGTCGTCGGCACCATCGACTTCAACGACGACGTGGACGCTGCCGCAGTTGCAAAGGTGTTGCGCGCCAACGGAATCGTCGACACCGAGCCGTACCGCAAGCTGGGCCGCAACCAGCTTCGGGTGGCCATGTTCCCGGCCGTTGACCCCGAGGACGTGAGTGCGCTGACCGCGTGCGTCGACTGGGTCGTCGAGCGCCTCTGAGCAAGGCTCTCAATACAACTTCGAATACCCACCGAGGCGCGCAGCTCAGGAAGAGCTGCGCGCCTCGGTGTGTCAGAAGGGTTACGAGTCGATAACACGCTAGGGTGAGCCGTTAAGCCGCGTCCTAGGAGGTCACCAATGAGGGAACTCAAGGTCGTCGGACTCGACGCCGACGGCAAGCGCATCATCTGCGAAACCCCCAACGGTTCGGCCGCCGCAGACAAGTTTTTCTTGCGTGTCGACAATCGCCTGAAGGCCGCCGTCCGCGGTGACCACGCAGCCAGCAACCAGACGCAGATTGAGGTCGAGGTCGAGGTGCCCAACTCCCTGCGTCCCCGTGACATCCAGTCCCGCATCCGGGCCGGCGCTTCCGTCGAGCAGCTTGCCGCGGCCGCGGGTGTCAGCCCGGAGCGCGTCATGCGCTTCGCTCACCCGGTGCTGCTGGAGCGGTCCCGCGCCGCCGAGCTCGCCAGCGCGTCGCACCCGATCCTGCCCGACGGACCGTCGGTTCTGACGCTGCTGGAGACGGTGACCAGCGCCCTGATCTCGCGCGGACTCGACCCCGAGGCGACCAAGTGGGACGCCTGGCGCAACGAGGACAGCCGGTGGACGGTGCAGTTCGGCTGGAAGGCCGGCCGCTCGGACAACGTCGCACACTTCCGGTTCAGCCCGGGCGCGCACGGCGGCACCACCACCGCGTTCGACGACGCCGCGACCGAGCTGATCGATCCGAACTACACCCGGCCTGCCCTGCGGTCGGTCGCGCCGCTCCCGCAGCTGCATTTCGAGGAATCGGTCGCCGAGATCCCGATGCCCGCCTTCGTTCCGGAACCGGAGCCCGCTCCGGAACCCGCCGCGGCCCCGGTCGTCGTCATGACACCGGCTCAGGCGGCTCCCCCGGTGCCCGCGGCGCCGGTTGTCCCGCCGGCACCTGTTTCTCCGCCGGCACCCGAGCCCACCCCGGCGCCGGAACCCGCGGCCGTCGCCGAGACCCCCGAGCCGGCCGCTCCCGCCGCGCGTCCGCGCAAGAAGAAGCCCGAGATTCCGGCGTGGGAAGACGTCCTGCTCGGCGTGCGGGCCAACGGCCAGCGCTGACTTTGCACTGAGGGCCTCCCCGCCTCGCACTTTCCCGCCATAGCCGCGGGATCAACGGCAGTTGGGGCTAGCGTCCCAATGCGATGGCGAGCGTCGCGATCCAGCCCAGCGCCACACCGACACCGGCGCCCCACACGAACCAGCGCCAGACCGGGCGCACCCGCCACGCCCAAACCGTCGGGGCCAGGCCGCCGACCGCGACCGCGTTCAGGCCCACCGCCAGCAGCGGATGCACCCGTAGCAGCCCGAGGGACAGGACGATGATGGCGGCGGCCGTCACCGCGGCGACGAACGTCGACACCGTCAGTCCGGTGCCCCATGGCGTGCGCGACGGCGTCGTCATCTGAGCCAATCTAGACCGCCGCCCGGGCGCGTTCGTAGAACGCCATGGCTGCTGCCGTCGCGACATTCAGCGAATCGGTGCCCCGCGACATCGGAATGCGCGCCCGCACCTCGCAGGCCCGCATGGTGTGTTCGATCAGCCCGGGCCCCTCGGCTCCGACCAGGATGCCGACCTTCTGGTCGGCCAGTGGTGCGAGGGCCTCAGCCAGCGGCACAGAGCCCTTCCCCGGCGTCATGGCGACCAGATGAAAGTCGTTGTCCTGCATCAACTTCAAGTCACCGGGCCACGACTCCGCCCGGGCGTAGGGCACCAGCAGTGCGTGGCCCATCGACACCCGGACCGAGCGCCGGTACAGCGGGTCGGCGCACCCGGCGCCGAACACCACCGCGTCGACGCCCAGGCCCGCGGCATTGCGGAAGATCGAGCCCAGGTTCTCGTGGTCGTTGACGCCCTCGAGCACCGCGACCGTCCGCGCATCCCGCAGCACCTCGGGCACCGTCAGTTCGACGGGCCGCGGCGCCGCGCCGAGTACGCCCCGGTTGAGATGGAAGCCGATGACCTCGGCCATCACCTCGGCACTGGCGCGGTAGTACGGCACGCCGCAGCCGGCCAGGTCGTTGGACAGTTCGCGCAGCCGGCGATCGGTGCCGAGGAACGCCCGGGGGCTGAACCTCGATGCCAACATGCGCTGTACCACCAACACGCCCTCGGCGATCACCAGTCCCTTGCCTGATGGCAGGTCAGGTCGGCGGTCCACGCTGTTGAGGTCGCGGAAATCGTCGAGCCTCGGGTCGGCGGGGTCGGTGACGTCTTCAACGATCACGTCGATGACGCCGTCACCAAGGTCATCGATGTCCGGGGCAGCGCTCACTGGGCTTCGTCGATGATCGCGAACATCAGGTCCGCCGCGGCCAGCAAGGTCGCGCGGTCCTCCTGCGTCAGCTTTTCGAGCCGGCCCTGCAGCCACTCCATGCCGGCCCGGCGCTCGGCCTCGAACAGCTCCTCGCCGGCCGGGGACACCACGACCAGCACCTGGCGCCGGTCATCCGGATGCGAACTGCGTTCCACCAGCCCCAGTTCGACCAGCGACGCGATGACGCGCGTCATCGACGGCGGCCGCACCCGCTCACGGGTCGCCAGCGCACCCGGCGTCATCGGGCCGTCCTTGGCCAGCGTGGCGAGCGCCGACAACTGCGTCAGGGACACCGGCGAATCGGGACGACGGAAGCGCAGTTGCCGCGCCAACCGCACGACGGCCAGCGACAGGTCATTGGCCAAGCGGTCATCGGCGTCCGTCACGAGCAGATAGCGTACCGACCGATCGACTAGCGTTAGAGGAGATGGCCACGCCCGCACACGAACATCCGGCGGAAACAGCACCGCCGGCTCTCCCCGACCGCCTCCTCGACCCCGTTCCGGTGATCGTGGTGATCGCCGTCGGCTGGCTGGTGGCGACGGCGTTGGCCTTCAGTGTCGCGGCCCTGCACGACTGGCGGCCGGTGACCATCGCGGGCCTCGGTGTCGGAGTACTGGGCACATCTATATTTCTGTGGCAACGCAGCGCAGCCCGTCGCGGCGCACGAGGTGCCCAACGCGGCCTGCGCTGACCCAAACGCAAGGGAGAGTCAGATGGCTGGAGAAGCACCTCTGCTGCAGGCGGACATCACCATCAACGCGCCGGTGGCCAAGGTCTGGGCGTTGGTCTCCGATCTCGGCAACATGCCCAAGTGGAGCCCGCAGTGTCGGGTCATGAAGGCGATCGGCAACGTCAAGGTCGGCACCAAGACCGTCAACCTCAACCGGCGGGGACTGATGTTCTGGCCGACCACCTCGACCATCACCGCGCTGGACCCGCAGAAGAAGCTGTCGTTCCTGGTTGGTTTGAACGGAACCGAGTGGACCTACGAGCTGGAGCCCGCCGGCACCGGCACCAAGCTGACCGTCAGCCGGCACGCGGAGAACGGCGTCAAGCCGATCTCGGGCGCGCTGGTCGACCGCTTCATGGGCGGAGTGCCCAACTTCGAAGTGGAGCTCGTCGAGGGCATGAAGACCTCGCTCGGCCGGATCAAGGCCGCCGCCGAAGGCGTTTGACCGAGGCCGACAGCGTTTAGCCGAGGTCGAAGGCGTTCAGCCGAGGTCGAGCACGCCGTCGTCGAACGGCTCGAACGCCGGTGAGCCGATGGGCTCCGGCGGCGGCGTGTCGGAGTGGGCGCCACAGCCGTACTCCGCCGACACCACGCGTCCGTCCGCGGACAGCTCGTTGGCGCAGACGCCGAACACCAGGCCGAGCGAACCCGACAGCGGCACGAAGAAGCCACATCCACGACAAGTCCGGCGCGTGGCACGAGCCATCGCGGCGTTCGGGCCGAAGTCGCCGTCCTGCCAGCGCTGCGCGGCGTCCGTCCGGCCGAAGTCGCTGAGTACCTGCTTGCGGCCGAACCCGACCTCGGCAGCGACCTCGTCCCACTCGGGATCACCGGATGCCAGATAGCCGGGCACCAGCCGGGGATCGTCGGCCGCCGGCGCCAGCAGATCACCGGGGCTCAGGTCACCGGGCTGCACGCGCTCGTTCCACGGCACCCACTGCGGAGCCAGCAGCGCATCCGGACCCGGCACCAGAACCACTTCGCTGACGGTGGTGTGGTCGGCGCCCGGGTAGGTCGCCAGCACCACTGCCCACTGCCAGCCTTGATAGCCGGGCAGCGAAGCGAGGAAACGATGGGTCACCGAAGCCGGGTCGTCGAAGCTGGCGCCCAGGTAGTCGCCGACGACGCCGTCGCCGCTGAACTCGATGATCGCGGCGCGGGCCTGATCGACCGCGCCCATCAGGATCGGGGTCAGGTCGGGTAGCTCGGCCTCTTCTTCGACAACCGCCTCAGCGTCGGGGGTCGCTTCGGCCTCCGGGGCCGGAACCACGTCGGCCACGGCTTCATCGACCGCGGGCTCGTCGACCGCGGGCTCGTCAGCGGCCTGCGGCTGCGGCTCGTCGACGGTTGCGGCCGCCGCGGCGGATTCCGGTGCCGCGGCGGAAGCTTCGGGGTCCTCGACAGGTTCCGCGGTGGCTTCAGGGGTCGGCACCTCGACCGGCGCCTCGGTCGGCGTCGACTCGTCCGGCGTCACGGCTGCCGATTCGGTGTCATTGGGCATGTCCATCGCGATCAATACTGCCTGACCACCCAGGACAAGGCCACACCGCCTGCCTGCGCGCCGCTGTCGGCCGCATGGGGAACAATCGTGCCCATGAGTGGACCGCGGGACGCCGGGTGGTCGGGAGATCCCCGCTACTACCCGCCGCGGCCGCCACGCCGCCAGGACGAAGAGCATCCGGGCATGGCCAACTACCCGAGCGATCCTGGTCAGGCCCGCCGCCGGCCCCCGCCCCGGGGCTCGTCGGCGCACAGCGACAACCGGTGGCTGCCGCCGCTCGACGACGATCACCCGGGCGGTCACGGCCACGACCGCAAATACGACGATGAGTACGACGACCGCCGCCGCGATGACGACGACCGGCGCCGCGGGCCTGCCGGCGGTGAGAAGATCACCGTCACCCGCGCCGCCGCCCAGCGCAGCCGTGAGATGGGCACCAAGGTGTACGGGCTCGTGCACCGGGCCGCGACCGCCGACGGCGCCGACAAATCCGGCCTGACGGCCCTGACGTGGCCCGTCGTTGCGAACAACGCCCTCGACGCGGCGATGGGCATCGCACTGGCCAACACGCTGTTCTTCGCGGCGGCCTCCGGCGAATCCAAGAGCAAGGTGGCCCTGTACCTGCTCATCACCATCGCGCCATTCGCGGTGATCGCGCCGTTGATCGGACCGGCGCTGGACCGCGTGCAGCACGGCAGGCGGGTCGCACTGGCGGTGTCGTTCGCGCTGCGCGTGGTGCTCGCGCTGGTGCTGATCGGCAACTACGACGGCGCGACGGGCAGCTATCCGCCCTGGGTGCTGTACCCGTGCGCACTGGGCATGATGGTGCTGTCCAAGTCGTTCAGCGTGCTGCGCAGCGCGGTGACACCACGGGTACTGCCGCCGACGATCGACCTGGTCCGGGTCAATTCCCGGCTCACCATGTTCGGGCTGCTGGGCGGCACCGGGCTTGGCGGCGGTCTCGCCGCCGCGTTCGAGTACACCTTCGGGCTGATGCACCTGCCGGGCGCGCTCTACGTCGTCGCCGTCGTGGCTGTCGCGGGCGCCGTCCTGACCATGCGCATCCCCAAATGGGTCGAGGTCACCGAGGGCGAGGTGCCTGCGACGTTGTCGTACCACGCGCCGACGGAGCAGCTCCGGCATCCGCATCACGACAAGTCCCCGCGACAGCCGTTGGGCCGCAACATCATCACGTCGCTGTGGGGCAACTGCACCATCAAGGTGCTGGTCGGCTTCCTGTTCCTGTACCCGGCGTTCGTCGCCAAGTCGCACGATGCGGGCGCGTGGGATCAGCTGAAGATCCTCGGGCTCATCGGCGCCGCGGCGGGCATCGGGAACATCGCCGGCAACATCGCCAGCGCCCGGCTCAAACTCGGGCATCCCGCGCAGGTGGTCGTGCGCGCCACCGTCGTCGTCACCGCCTCGGCGATCGCGGCCGCGGTCGCCGGCAATCTGATGGTGGCCGCGGCCGCCGCACTGATCACCTCGGCAGCCACGGCCATCTCCAAGGCCTCCCTGGACGCCTCCCTGCAGCACGACCTGCCCGAGGCGTCTCGGGCGTCGGCCTTCGGGCGGTCCGAGTCGGTACTGCAGTTGGCCTGGGTGGTCGGCGGTGCCATCGGTGTGCTGATCTATACCGACCTCTGGGTCGGATTCACCGCCGTCTGCGCCGTACTGATCCCCGGACTGGCCCAGACCCTGGTGAGCTACAACGGCGGCTCACTGATCCCGGGCTTCGGCGGCAACCGGCCCGTACTAGCCGAGCAGGAGGGCCCGTTGCCTGAACGACAGACTGATCCCACAGTGCCCCACGGGGCGCGCCAAGGATGGACATGAAACGAGTTCTCGCGCTGTTTGCAGTGGTCGCGGTGCTGTCTGCGACGGCCACCGGTGTCCTGGTCTGGCGGCTCACGCGGCACCAGGGCCCCAGCTTCCCGGAGATCAGCGCCTTCACCGACGGTCAGCTGACCCGCGTCGGGCCCTACCGATACTGCGACGTGCACCTGGAGGCCTGCGATGTCCCCGCGACGACGGGCGAACTGCACGTGACAGCACGGCACCCCGTTCAGCTGTCGGTGCCGCAGCCCGTCGCGCGGGCACCGTGGGTACTGCTCCTCGCCTACGAGGACGGCGGTTCCACGGTCAGCGAATTCCGGCCGAACCAGCGGCTGGCTGTGACTGTCCCGACCGTCGACCCGCATCACGGCAAGCTGCTCGGGCTCGCCGTCCAGTTGCCCACTCTGGCAAGGGATTCCGACGGCAACGAGTTTCCGCTACCGCACGCCGAATGGTCGGTGCGGACCGTCTGGCCGTAGTTCCGCCACCAGGCCTAAACGGCCCCGTGGCCGGCCGGCACCCGCTCGCCGTCACGAACCGGGCCGGGCGGCGTGCCGTCACCGAAAGGCCTGCCGCCCAACACTTCCCGGCCGTGCGGTGTCAGCCAGTCGGCCAGCTCGGGCCCCTTCGGCACGATCTGCGTCGGATTGATGTCCGCGTGCACGATGTAGTAGTGCTGCTTGATCTGCACGAAGTCGACGGTGTCGCCGAAGCCGGGTGTCTGGAACAGGTCGCGGGCATACGCCCACAGCACCGGCAGCTCGCTGAGCTTTGACCGGTTGCACTTGAAGTGCCCGTGATAGACCGGGTCGAACCGGGCCAGCGTGGTGAACAGCCGCACGTCGGCCTCGGTGATGGTGTCCCCCACCAGATACCTTTGGCCACTGAGCCTTTCGGTCAGCCAGTCCAGCGCGGCGAACAACCGGTCGTAGGCGGCTTCGTACGACTCCTGTGACCCCGCGAACCCACAGCGGTAGACGCCGTTGTTGACCTCGGTGTAGACGCGCTTGGCCACGGTGTCGATCTCGTCGCGCAGGTGCTCCGGGTACAGCTGCGGCGCGCCGTCGCGGTGGTACGCCGTCCATTCAGTGGACAGGTCCAGCGTCAGCTGCGCGAAGTCGTTGGTCACGACGGCACCGGTGGGTACGTCGACGATCGCGGGCACCGTGATGCCCTTGGGGTACTCCGGGTCGCGCTTGAAGTACGCATCCTGCAGCCGCGGGATTTTCAGCACCGGGTCGACGCCGCCGGGATCCAGATCGAATGTCCAGCTGCGCTGGTCGTGCGTGGGGCCGCAAAAGCCAATGGAGAGAACATCTTCCAGGCCCAGCAGCCGGCGGACGATGATGGCGCGGTTGGCCCAGGGACAGGCCCTGGCGACGATCAGCCGGTACCGGCCGGGTTCGACCGGAAAATCGCCGACCGCCCCAGCGCCATCTGCTCCTCGCGTGCGCGCAGTGATCCGGGTGCTGATGTAGTTGGTGTCGCGGGTGAATTCAGTACCTGGGTTGACGTAGGTCACGTCCCCAGTCTGCCCGGCGAAAGTTGGCTTGTGTGCGAGAAATCAGCCGACTCTCGAACACAAGCCAACGTTCACGCGTGGATCAGGCGTCGAGCTCGCGCGCGACGGCCTTGACCACCTCGGACACCTTGCGGGCGGTCTTGCGGTCGGGGTAGCGGCCCCGACGCAGCTCGGACTGCACCACGTCTTCGAGCAGGGTGATCATGTCCGACACCATGCCGTGCAGCTCGTCAGGCGTGTGCTTGTGCTCAGGGGCCGCCGCCTCACGACGGGTACGCGACAGGCTCGGCGGCGGGTCGATCAGCTTCAGGCTCAGCGCCTGCGGACCGCGGCGTCCGGCGGCGACGCCGAACTCGACGCGCTGGCCGGCCTTGAGACCTTCAACCCCGTCGGGCAGCGCCGAAGACCGGACGTAAACGTCCTCGCCCTCTTCCTGGGAGAGGAAGCCGAAGCCCTTCTCCGTGTCGTACCACTTAACCCGGCCGCTTGGCACTGGTCTCACCTGCTCGTTCTCAAACTACGGTCACATAAGGAAAGCGCCCCACCGACGCAGGACGCGTTGCCGTTGATCCTACTCGGCCACCTCTGATCGCAGCATCCCCATTACTCAGTAGACTGAGAGTTCTACTTGCGGGAGGTGACATGCGCCTGATCCTGAACATCATCTGGCTGGTTTTCGGCGGCTTCTGGCTGGCACTGGGTTACTTCCTCGCCGCCCTGATCTGCTTCGTTCTCATCATCACCATCCCGTTCGGCGGCGCCGCGGCCCGGATCGGCGTCTACGCGCTGTGGCCTTTCGGCCAGACGGTCGTCGACAAGCCCGGGCCGCGTCCGGGGGCACTGGTCGGGAACGTGATCTGGCTGGTGCTGTGCGGGTGGTGGCTGGTCCTCGGACACATCGCCACCGCCATTGCCCAGGCCCTGACCATCGTGGGCATCCCGCTGGCCCTGGCGAACCTCAAGCTGATCCCGGTGTCGCTCCTGCCGCTGGGTAAGGACATCGTGCCGGTCGATGAAACGCATGCGGAACCCGCCTGGCCCACATCCTCCCGTCGCTTCGCTCGCCCCGAACGATGACTCTCACGCCGCTCGGCATGCCGAACATCGCGCTGCCGACCAGCCCGGCGCCCGCGTCGGGGCCGCTGATCGACACCTACGGCCGCGTCGCGGCCGACCTGCGGGTGTCGCTCACCGACCGCTGCAACCTGCGCTGCACCTATTGCATGCCGGCCGAGGGCCTCGACTGGCTGCCCGGCGGCGACCTCTTGTCTCTCGAAGAACTCACCCGGCTGATCCGGGTGGCCGTGACGCGCCTGGGCATCACGGGCGTCCGCTTCACCGGCGGTGAGCCCCTCCTGGTTCCACATCTGGAGGACGTGGTCGCGGCGGCGGCCGCGTTGCAACCGCGGCCGGCCATCGCCGTGACGACCAACGGCATCGGATTGGCCAAACGTGCGGCAGCGCTCAAAGAAGCCGGCCTCAATCGCGTCAACGTCTCCCTGGACACGCTGGACGCCGACCGCTTCGCGGCCATCACCCGGCGTCGGCGACTCCCCGAGGTGCTCGACGGCCTGGCTGCCGCGAAGGATGCCGGGCTGAGCCCCGTCAAGGTGAACGCGGTGCTCGACCCGGAAACCGGCCTGGACGACGCCCCGGAGTTGTTGCGCTTCTGCCTCGAGCACGGGTACCAGTTGCGGATCATCGAGCAGATGCCGCTGGACGCCGGGCACCACTGGGAGCGCGGTTCGGTCCTGCAGGCCGACCAGATTCTCGGGGCGCTCCGACGCGAATTCAGCCTTCGCCCGGACCCGACGCCGCGAGGCTCCGCACCGGCCGAGCTCTGGCAGGTCCACGACGGCGACGCGGTGCTGGGCACCGTCGGCGTCATCGCGTCGGTCTCCGCCGCGTTCTGCGGCACGTGCGACCGCACTCGGCTCACGGCCGACGGTCAGGTGCGCAGCTGTCTGTTCTCACAGCAGGAGACCGATCTGCGGGTGTTGCTGCGCAGCGGGGCCGACGACGATGCGCTTGAGGCCGCCTGGCGGGCCGCCATGTGGGCCAAGCCGGCGGGGCATGGAATAAACGATCCGGGTTTCGTCCAGCCGGCCCGGCCGATGAGTGCGATCGGCGGCTGACGTTGTCCGAATTGGCAGTGACCGTGCGCTATTTCGCCGCCGCGAAGGCCGCAACCGGAATCGAGACCGAAACGTTGCAGCTCAATGAGGGTGCAACCGTCCGGGATCTGGTGAACTCCATTGGTACACGTGGGGCAGATGTGGCAAAAGTGCTCTCACGCTGCTCGTATCTGCGCGACGGCGTCGCCGTGCGCGATCTGGACGCCGCGCTGGCACCCGCCCAGACGGTCGATGTCCTACCCCCCTTCGCCGGCGGCTAATTGTGAAATGCCTCACATAACGAATCGGTAACGAACTGGCTGTGGCCGGATGGACCTCGGTTTACACCTGCAAAAACGCCGAATCAGCCAGCGGCTTTAAAGTCCTCTCATAATTTGCTCGGGGCCGAAACGCCGTAAATCGGCCGAGATGACGGAACTCACCCGACCCGATACCGTCATCTCTCAAGCCAGAGCAACCCTTTGGCACCCGCACTTGAAACGCCTAGCTCCATCCATCAAGTGCGGCCGACGACAAACCCGTGGATGGAGGCGGGGGACCCAACCGGTCCACCGAAGAAATCAGGACCAGGAGCTTCGGCTCCTTGGGGTGAAGCCTGCTCTGCAGGCCGGGCAACCTCTCCAGCCCGAACCCGACAGCTGACCTCGCAGGCGTTGACGAGAGGACTGCCTTTTCTATGAGTGGACGCCACCGTAAACCGACCACGTCCAGCGTTTCTGTCGCCAAGATCGCCTTCACCGGCGCGGTTCTGGGTGGTGGCAGCATCGCCCTCGCAGCTCAGGCCACCGCCGCCACCGACGGCGAATGGGACCAGGTAGCCCGCTGCGAATCCGGCGGCAACTGGGCCATCAACACCGGCAACGGCTACCAGGGCGGGCTGCAGTTCTCGCCCAGCACCTGGAGCGCCCACGGCGGTGGCGAGTACGCCCCGGCCGCGAACATGGCCAGCAAGGAAGCACAGATCGCTGTCGCGGAGCGCGTCCTGGCCAGCCAGGGCCGCGGTGCATGGCCGGTCTGCGGCACGGGCCTGTCCCGCTCCACCCCGCGCAACGCGGTGAGCACCCCGAAGCCGGCGCCGGCCGCCACGCTGGACAACCCTGAGCTGGGCGCCCCGGCCGATCCGGCTCCGGTGCAGGACGCTGCCGCTCCGCTGGACGCACCCGCACCCGCCCCTGAGGGCCCCGCGATCGTCAACGTGTCCAACGTCGTCAACGAGGTCCCCGCCCCCGAAGCCCCTGTGCTGGATGCCCCCGCGCCCGAAGCTCCCGCGCTGGACGCCCCCGCGCCCGAAGCTCCCGCGCTGGACGCCCCCGCGCCCGAGGCTCCTGTCGTCGAAGCACCCGCCCCGGAAGCCCCGGTCGACGCCCCGATCATCCAGGCCGCCAACTGGGACACCACCGAAGCTCCCGCCGAGCCCGGCGTCTGGGCCCTGCACGTCAAGCAGGACCTGCCGGCCGACCCGGCCCCGGTCGTCGACGCCCCGGCGCCGGCCCCGGTTGTCGATGCCGCGGCTCCCGCACCGGCCGCGCCGGCCGGACTGCAGACCCCGCCGAACGGCACGCCGCACCTCGCGAGCCCGACCAACCTGCCCCCCGGTTCAACCCTGGAGCCGACCGACACGGGCGACAGCGCCAACATGAGCTACCTCAAGCAGCTGTGGCACGCGGTCCAGAACAACGACATCTCCGGTCGTGACGCCCTGCTCGCCGTCGCCTCGACGCGGACCGGCACGCCCGGCGGCAGCGTCCCGGCCCCGCCGAACGCTCCCGCGCCCGGCCCGGCCCCGGTTGCCGACATCGCTCCGGCTCCGTAATACGCACATAGAGAAATCGCCCCGGTCATCGACCGGGGCGATTTTTTGTGGCCAGCCAGTGCAGGAAGTACGTGAGTGCAACCAGAGAGCGACCGGACGGCAGTTATTGCGGTGAGGGACATCTGAAGTCCCAAATGCGTACCTGGCTTCAACCAAGACGCTGCGCACAGCTGGTGATTGAAGCTACGTACCACTGCGGCCGGGTTTGTCGCCGGCGAGCGGAGAGCAGCGCCCGAAATCAGGCGGACCCGACCCATTCGTCGGTGCCATCGGTGAAGAACTGGTGCTTCCAGACCGGCAGCCGCTCCTTGACGGTGTCGACCAGCAGCGCGCAGGTGCGGAATGCCGCGGCGCGGTGATCGGCCGACACGGCTGCGACGAGGGCGGCGTCGCCGATGTTGAGCACGCCGATCCGGTGGCTGACGGCGATGGCCCGTACGCCTTCTGACGCGGCGGCGACCTCGGCGGCGACCTCGGCCAAGACCTCCGCGGCCGACGGGTGCGACGAGTACTCCAGGCGCGTGACCCCGCGGCCGCCGTCGTGATTGCGCACTACACCCGCGAAGCTCACGACCGCGCCCGCGGCGCTGTGGTCGACCAGGGCCTCGTGCGAGGCGACATCGATCGGCGATTCACTGAGGTCGGCGCGGAGCACGATCATCCGGCATGGTCCTTTCCACTGAGCTGGTCGAGTGCGTGGTCCAGCACCCCGGCCAGCACACCCAGCCCGTCCTTCACTCCCCCGGACGAACCCGGCAGGTTGACGATCAACGTCCGGCCGGCGACGCCGCACACCCCACGCGACAGCACCGAGGTCGGGACATGCGGCAGGCCCGACTGCCGGATCGCGTCGGCCAGCCCCGGGATCTGGTAGTCCAGCACCTCGACGGTGGCTTGCGGCGTGGCGTCGGTCGGGGAGATTCCGGTGCCGCCGGAGGTGAGGACGACGTCGACGTCGTCGGCGATGGCGCGGCGCAGTTCAGCGCCTACCGGAGCGCCGTCAGTGACGACGACCGGTGCGGACACCTCGAACCCGCGCGCAGCGAGCCAGGCGACGATCAGGGGGCCGGTGTGGTCTTCGTAGACGCCGGCGGCGGCCCGAGTAGAGGCGATGACGACGCGGGCGGTGCGCGTCACGGGTAGCTCTCTGTTCTTCGCGCAAGCGCTCATCAGTTCCGTCTGTTCTTCGCGCAAGCGCTCATCACGGCTCCCAGAGGCCGGTCTTGCCGCCCTCCTTGCGCAGCACCCGGATGTCGTCGATGCGCGCGGCCGGGTCGACGGCCTTGATCATGTCGTACAGCGTCAGCGCCGCAACGCTGACGGCCGTGAGCGCTTCCATCTCGACACCGGTGCGGTCGGTGGTGCGCACGGTCGCGGTGATGAGAATGTCGGACGCCGCAGTCTCCGTTGATTTGTCGGCGCCGCCGGCGCCGGTCTCAAAAGCCACCTCGACCTTGGTCAGCGCCAGCTGGTGGCACAGGGGGATCAGGTCGCTGGTGCGCTTGGCGGCCATGATGCCGGCCACACGAGCGGTCGCGAGCGCATCGCCTTTGGGCAGGCCACCGCTGGTGATGAGGTCGACGACGTCAGCGCGGGTACGCAGAACGCCCGCCGCGAGGGCGGTGCGCCGGGTGGCGTCCTTGGCGGACACGTCCACCATGTGGGCCGCACCCGTTTCGTCCAGGTGCGAGAGCTCCACGGCTACTTGTTGACGACGGTGACCGGGTGCGTGTACGGCAGCTTCTCGGCCGGCAGCGGGAACTCCAGGTCGCCGAACGGCGAGAGCGCGCCGGTACGGTCGGTTGCCAGTTCGCTCACGGCGTGGTCGTCACCGGACACCTCGGGCCAGCCGTTGTCGACATACTGGTTCTTCTTCTTGTCAGCCACGGATGACATTGTGGCAGGCGCCGCGCCCGCTGGCGAGGCCGGGCGTCCCGGACGCGAAGGGGACAAAGTCACCTGCTTTACGCTGGTCAGCAATGATCGACGAATCCCCGGGTGTGCCGCTGGGCTCCTGGCTGGCCGACATGTCGGACGCGCAGCTGGTGCAGCTGCTCAGCGCCCGACCCGACCTCACGCAGCCGCCTCCGGCGACCCTGTCGGCGCTCGCGGCCCGGGCGCAGTCCCGGCAGTCGGTGAAAGCCGCGACCGACGATCTCGATTTTCTGCAGCTGGCGGTGCTGGACGCGCTGCTGACTCTGCAGGCCACCACCATCGCCGTGCCGACCGGCGCCCTGTTCAAACTGCTGGCCGGGCGCGCCACCAAGAAGATCGTCACCTCGGCCCTCGACGAGCTGCGGACCCGCGGGCTGGTGTGGGGCGCCGACACGGTGCGCGTGGTCTCGGAGGCGGCGTCGGTGCTGCCCTGGTATCCGGGGCAGGTCACGGTCGAAGACCCTGACGCCGACGGCATCGCCCAGAAGCTGGCCGGCATCGACGCCCCGCAGCGCGAGCTGTTGGAGCGGCTCGCCGACGGCTCACCGATCGGCCGGACCAAGGATGCAGCGCCGGGCACAGCGCCCGACCGCCCGGTGCAGCAGTTGATCGCGGCCGGGCTGCTGCGCCGGATCGACGACGAGACGGTGATCCTGCCGCGGCTGGTCGGCCAGGTGCTGCGCGGTCAGGCGCCGGGGCCGACGACGCTGACGCCGCCGACACCGCCGACGCCGGTACTGGCGGAGCGGGACGTCGACGCGGCTGCCGCCGGCTCGGCCATCGACCTGTTGCGCGAAGTCGAGCTGGTGCTCGAAACCCTCTCGGCGACACCGGTTCCCGAGCTGCGTAGTGGCGGCCTC
>Ga0105237_10004874_pt1 | contig 15372 bp, 16 predicted proteins | sample KBSC24metaG_FD_81520 | JGI IMG/M metagenome (GOLD analysis project Ga0105237, IMG submission 81520) | Corn rhizosphere microbial communities from Kellogg Biological Station, Michigan, USA - KBS C2-4 metaG | ecosystem: Host-associated > Plants > Roots > Rhizosphere > Soil | place: Michigan, USA... | reverse complement strand
CCGATGATGTAGAGCCAGTGAGCATCGCTACTGGCGAGCAGCGAGTTCTTGTGACGGACGGAAGGTTCGGAGGCCAGGGGCAGCCAGAAGTCAGGCGGGTCTGCGCGTAAAGTGTCACCGAAGAAGCCCGGCGGAGCGATGCCGGCGATTGTGAAGGGAGTGCCATCGATGATGAAGACCGAGCCGACCGTTAAGACGTCCGCACCATAGTGTTGCGACCAGGCGCGATAGCTCATCACGGCGACCGGGGACGCGCCAGGCCGATCGTCCGACGGTTCAAAGAGCCTTCCTGCAAAGGGGCGAATGCCGAAGGTGGTGAAGTAGTTGCCCGAGACGAACTGATCGCCGAACGGTTGCGACAGCCCGCCCTGCCGACGAACGCCCACCTTGGTCACGCCGGCCTGGAACGCCGCCATCTGCTCGAACTCGGGCAGGTGGTCGCGCAGGTAGGTGTACTGAGGGTGGGCAAAAATCGAGAAGTGTGCCTGGGCGCCACCCAGAACGCAGCAGTTGTCGTCATCGCCCAAACGAATCAGGTCTCCAGGGTCGGCCACCGGCAGGGATCGGAGCAGGACCGCATGCACGAGCGTGAAGATGGCCGTGTTGGCGCCAAGTCCGAGCGCGAGCGTCATTACAGCGGTGATGGTGAAGCCTTTACTTTGAGCAAGTTGACGGAAGGCGAGGCGAAGATCCTGAAGCGTGCGGTCGAACAAACGGGGCACCTCCTAGGGTGGATTACTGCTGATCGCGCTTGAAGTTACGGGAATTTGGCGGATCTTTTGTCCAACCTCGCTCGTCTTTACTTCCATATGAGAGAGTTTCTGGGGACTGCCCTCGTTCTTCTGTCGCCCCTGGCGATGTTTGGGCAAGAGCCCGCTAAAAAGATGGAGTTTGAAGTCGCTTCCGTTCGACAGTCAGTTCCAAGCGGCACGACGCAGGTGAATATTGGTGTGCATGTGGATGGGGCAATGGTCTCCTGCACGGCGTTCTCGGTGAAAGATCTGATTCAGGTCGCCTACCAGGTGAAGAATTACCAGATAGAAGGTCCCGAGTGGCTCGCCGGCGACCGCTTCGATGTAAACGGCAAATTGCCGGAGGGGACTACGCGGGCTGACGTGCCCGCCATGCTGCAGTCGCTGCTTGCCGACCGCTTCGGCATGAAGATGCATCGCGATAGCAAGGACTTTCCGGTTTATGCGTTGGTGGTGGGTAAGGGCGGCCCGAAGATGAAGGAAACACCGCTGGAAGACGAGGCGGAAACGGCTGCTGGAGGTCGGGGAGCGGTGAATGTGGCAGTCACTGGCGGGCGTAACGGCGTCAACCTGAACTTTGGCCGGGGCGCTTATTTCCACTTCGCCGACGACAAGATTGAGGCGCGTAAACTGGCAATGCTGCAATTTTCCGATACGCTGGCCCGCTTCATGGATCGCCCGGTAGTGGACATGACGGGCTTAAAAGGCACCTACGATTTCACGCTGAACTTTACGCCGGAAGATTTTCGCGCCATGCAAATTCGCGCTGCGATCGCCGCGGGAATCGTGTTGCCGCCGGAAGCGCTTCGCTTGCTGGAAGGTGCGTCCGGCGATTCGCTGTTCGGCGCGATTCAGACCATTGGGCTGAAATTGGACTCGCGTAAGGCGCCCTTGCCGGTGCTGGTGATCGATTCGATCAACAAAACACCCAGCGAAAACTAAATTTCATTCGAATTTGTTCAAAAATGTGTGGCCGTTTTGATTCCGTTCCGCGCTTTATCCAGTAAGGAAGGGAATTCAAATGGCCGCAGCCCTTGGTATCCGCCCCGCACCCAGCGCTCTGGATGCGCTGAACTACTTCAACGGCGTCGTGACCCGCTATTGCGAGTCGCAGATGTTCTTTGCCGCCTGCAATCTGGGAATTTTCGAGCAACTTGCCGCCGGTCCTGCCACCGCCGAGGAGTTGGCGCAGAAGCTGAAAGTTCATCCCGATGCCTGCCACAGACTATTAGTCGGCCTGGCCCAAATGGGGCTGCTGCATCGCGACGCGGACGACTTTTCGAATAGTGATCTCGCCCATTACGTCTCCGGCACGACGTCTCTGCCACTCGCGCCCCTGACCGCGTGGGGAAATCTGTTTTACCCGGTCTGGGGGCATCTGGACGACGCGGTGCGCGAGTATGGACCGCGCTGGCACCAGACCTTCGGCGCGAGCCAGGAAGACACCTTCGCGAATGTCTACAAGAATCCTGAGGCGCTGCGGAATTTCTGCGGGCTGATGAGTGCCTATAGTGTCCCGCAAGGTACGCTGATCGCCGAGGTCTTCGACTTCTCGCCATATCATTGCGTATTGGACGTTGCGGGAGGCGTGGGCGGGCTGATCATCGAAATCGGCACGCGCCATGCTCACATGAATGGCATCGTGATGGACCTGCCACCCGTCTGCGCCCTCGCGGACGAAGCGATCGAAGCGGCGGGCCTCACCACACGGTACCGATCGGAAGTCGCGGACCTGTTCACCGGTCCTTATCCGTCCGGCGGCGACGTGATCTCGTTGAGCTGGGTGCTGCACGATTGGAACGACGCGCACTGTTTGCAGATTCTGCGGCACTGCTATAACGCCCTGCCCTCCGGAGGCGCGCTGCTGATCACCGAATCGGTGCTCGCGGACGACCGTTCGGGTACGCCGTTTGGGGTGGCGATGTCGCTTCACATGCTGCTACTGTGCGAACCCGGCGCGCGCGAACGCACCGAGGACGAATATCGCACGCTCCTCGAAGAGAGTGGCTTCGAAATGGTGAAGCTGGTACGGCTGAATGCGCCGCGCGATTTGCTGATTGCCCGCAAGCCATAGAGTCACGGGATACACTGTTGGCCAGGGAGTTTCCATGTACCGTTTCCTGGTTTTCAGTGTCCTGCTGGCTGCCGCCTGGGCGACGCCATCCAATCTTCGCGTAACAGTGGATGGCGGCGCGCTAGAGGGCGTCACCGCGTCGACCGGCTCGGTTCGCATCTTCAAGGGCATTCCATTTGCGGCGCCGCCCACCGGCAATCTGCGGTGGAAGGAGCCGCAGCGAGCGGCCGCCTGGAAAGGCGTGCGGAAGGCGGATGCATTTGGCGCGAGATGCGCTCAGCCGAGCCTGTATTCGGACATGATCTTCCGCGATGCGGGAATGAGCGAGGACTGCCTGTTCCTCAACGTCTGGACTCCCGCGGCGGCGCATGACCTTCCGGTGCTGGTCTATTTCCATGGCGGCGGCTTTGGCGCCGGATCGGGAGATGAGCCGCGCTACGACGGCGAGAATTTTGCGCGTCAAGGCATCGTGGTGGTAACGGTGAATTACCGTTTGTCGGTGTTCGGATTCCTATCGCATCCCGAATTGACGGCGGAATCGCGGCATCATGCGTCGGGCAACTACGGAATGCTCGACCAGGTGGCGGCGCTCGAATGGGTGGCGCGCAACATCGCGGCGTTTGGCGGCGATGCGAAGCGGGTGACGATCGGCGGCGAGTCGGCAGGATCGTTCGCGGTTAGCGCGTTGATGGCGTCGCCGCTGTCGAGAAAATTGCTGCATGGGGCGATCGGTGAAAGCGGGGCGATGTTCAGCACGGGGTCGGGCACACTGGCAGCAATGCCTCTCGCGAAAGCAGAGCAGACCGGCCTCGAATTTGCGACCGCATCGGGCGGAAAGACCCTTGCCCAGCTGCGAGATCAAACTCCCGAGCAAGTCCTCAAGATTGCTGCCCAATTGAGGTTCATCCCGATCGTGGATGGCTACTTTCTGCCGGACACGCCCTCAGCGATCTATGCACAAGGAAAACAGAGCCAGATTCCCTTATTGGCGGGCTGGAATGCCGACGAAGTGCGGATGGGCGTGCTATTCGGGCGCGAGAAAGTGACGGCGGAGAACTACCCGGCGCGATTAAAAGCCGTGTTCGGCGATCGTGCTGAGGCAGCCAAGAAACTTTATCCCGGTTCCACCGATGAAGAAGCACTGCGTTCGGCTGGGGACCTGGCAAGCGATCAATTCATCGACTACTGTACCTGGAAGTGGCTTGAAGTGCAGGCACATACCAGCAAAGCGCCGGTCTATCGTTACGAGTTTGACCGCGCCGTACCCTTGCCGGCCGGAACTCCCGACCGCGGAGTGAAGGGACTGGCGGGACACTCCTGGGAGCTTGAGTATGTCTTCGGAATGCTGGAATCGAAGAAAGCGAACTGGACGCCCGAGGACCACCAGACATCGGAAACGATGTCGGCATATTTTGCCAACTTCATCAGGACCGGCAACCCGAATGGCGAAGGGCTCCCCAAATGGCCTGCCTATAGTGCCAGCCACGAAGTGATGCATTTGGATGCGGTGAGCCATGCGTCGCCGGAAGAACATCGCGACCGGTACGAATTTGTGGATTCGTCCGGAACGCCCCGACCGTAAGTACGGCCCTCAGCGTGCTACAGAGCCAATAGCGGAATTTGAAGGGGAAAGGATACCGTTATGTCGTTTGCTCTGTACATTGTTGGGTTCGTGATCATGATCGGCGGGTTAATCTACGGCGCCACCATTCTGCATATGCCTGCACACTGGATCGCGGTGTTATCAATCGTACTCTTGGGACTGGCCGTGATGAAAGGTGTCGCGTCCACACGAAGCAAAGACCCTTCGTAACGGTAGATTCGCTACTGCTACAGAACCGCGACAGCGAGGGAGCCGACTACAACATTCCCTCCTGCAGCAGCGAAACCCTTAAAATAAGAGTTTGATCGTTACACTTACGATAAACCCCGCCATTGATCGCGTCATTAGTGTCGACCGACTGGCTTTTGAAGACCGTGCGTACGTCAATTCGAGCCGGGATGGAGCTGGCGGACGCGGTTTGAATGCCTCCTGTGTGATTCACAGTTTTGGCGGCGATACAGTTGCCGTTCTGACCTGCGGTGGAGATTCGGGGCAACGCCTGCATGGCTTCCTGGGCGATTGCGGCTTCCCGATCGCAACCGTTCCCATTCGCCATCCCATCCGCACCAATCTGACTATTACCGATCGCCACGGCTTGACCGTCAACCTCAATGAAGCGGGCCCGGAGATGGAGAAAGGCGAAGTATCGCGCGTGGAACGAGCCGTCCGCGATGCTCTGGGTTCAGCATCGTGGCTGATCCTGGCCGGCAGCCTGCCTCCTGGCGTCCCGCCGAGTTTTTATGGCAAGCTGATCACCTTGGCCCGCAAGAAGAACGTCAAAACTCTGCTCCATGCCGATGGACAGGCTCTGGTGGAAGGCATCGATGCCAAGCCGACCGTGGTCACTCCGAATCAGAAGGAGGCAGACCGCCTGCTTTCGCGCACACTCCTCACCCGCAATCACTACCTGGAAGCTGCCGAGCGGATTCGCTCGATGGGAGCCGAATCGGTGGTGCTCTCGCTCGGCAGCCGCGGCGCCGTCGGCGCATTCGCCGATGGCCTGATGGAAGCGTTGCCGCCGCGCATCGATGCCGTCTGTCCGATTGGTGCGGGCGATGCCCTATCGGCCGCCTACACTTGGGCGATGGAGCGCAAGCCAAATCCCGCCGAGGCTCTCCGTTGGGGTGTGGCCGCGGGCACGGCCAGCGCCAAACTCCCCGGCATGAACTTCGCCACGCTGGAGCAGACCAAAGAGATGTATCGGCACGTCGAAGTCAAGCGCGCGGACTAGAGCCGCGCTCGCATGCTAAACTTCCTTAAGGAATGCTCTCCGACTTGAAGTTGGTGATCCGTCTGCAAGATATCGATAATCGTCTTGAAGGCCTTACCCGCGAGATCGCCGCACTACCGAGGCACATCGCTGAAATCGAAAAGAAGTTGATTTCGCACGAGCGCAAACTCGATGCGGATCGCGCCGCCCTCCTTGCCAACCAGAAGGAGAGGAAGAAGTGCGAACTCGATGTTCAGACGCAGGATCAGAAGATTTCCAAGCTGAAAGACCAGATGCTCCAAGCCAAGAACAACGAGCAATATAAGGCCTTTCAGAACGAAATTGATTTTTGCCAGAAAGAAATTCGCAAGGCCGAAGATCGGAATCTCGAACTGATGACCGAGTCCGAGCCGCTCGATAAGAACGTGAAGGCCGCCGAACTGGCGTTGAAGGCGGAGAAGACCGAAGTCGAGGCCGAGAAACAGCATGCTCAGGCCCGCACCGCCGCCGATCAGTCCGCCGCCAACGAGCTACAGCGCGAGCGCAGTGAGATCGTGGCGCAGGTCACGCCCGGCACTTACAGAACCTACGAGCGCGTCCGCAAGGGCCGTCGTGGAGTCGCGGTCGCGGAAGTCATCGACGGTCGTTGCAAGGCGTGCAACATTATGCTGCGCCTTCAGTATTATCAGGATCTCCGCAAAGGCGACCAGATTCTGCTCTGCGAAAGTTGCCAGCGCATTCTGTTCTACAATCCTCCGGTCGCCGTCGAAGATCTTACCGCCTAGAAGCACCGTAGCTTCACTTTGTTACCGATTTTACCCGCTCCTTACCGGTGTTGCCCGCTTCTTACCGAGCCGCGACCGCGAGGGAGCGGATTTCGCCACGGACTGCTACCCTTCTTTGACCTGCGTAGAAAGATACCGCTCGTAACCGATCTCCTGAATCTGGTGAAGCTGCGCTTCCAGCCAGTCAACGTGCTCCTCTTCATCTTTAAGAAGGCGTTCGAATAACTCGCGCGAGGCATTGTCCCCTTCCTCGCGGCAGATCTGGACGCTGCGGTTGTACATGCCCACAGCGTCGATCTCGAGTTTCAGGTCGCTCTCGAGCTGCTCCCGCACATTCTTCCCGATCGTCAATTGCATCGGCTCCGTCATGGACGGTGTTGCGTCTAGAAACAGAAGCCGCTCGATCAGCGTCTCGGCATGTTTCATCTCATCAATCGACTGCTTCTTGATGTAATTTCCCAGCCGGGTATAGTGCCAGTTCTCGCACATCTCCGCATGCAGGAAGTACTGATTGATCGCAGTGAGTTCCTCGTGGAGCGCTTCATTCAGAGCTGCGATTACTTTAGGATTGCCTTTCATATATCGCGGATTCTAGCAACCGTACGCTGCCAAGTCCAGCTACATGCAAGTCGGTTGCAAAACGATCCCGTCCCTTGCCAGCCCCGTTTCGGCCTTCTGTTCTCCGTCTTAGTCACAGAGTGATTGTGCCACCGAAGAAACTGCCTGAAAGTAGATGCAATGCGGTTTCGAAGACCCTGTTTGATGGCGGTATGCTTTTCCGGTCTGTCGCTGTTCGGGCAGACCGGATCCGCCTATAAGAACCTCGACATTCTGAAGGGCGTCCCCGACGAACGGATTCCTGCGGTGATGCAGGCGTTCACTGGGTTCCTGGGCGTGGGGTGCACGCACTGCCACGTCGAGGGCAAGTGGGAAAGTGCCGGGAAAGCCCCCTTCACACGCACGCGGCAGATGTTTCGCATGCGTGCCGCGCTGAATTCCGGGCCTCTGAAGGACTACGCCGGCATTGGCTGCTGGACCTGTCATCGCGGACAGCCGAAACCCGAGCCCGTCAATCCTCGCGACTTGCAGGACCCGTCGTGGCCAGCCGATGTTGCACTTCAGGCGGGCCAGGAAACCCAGCCGGCGGAAAAGGTATTTGCCAACATTCAAACCTTCACAGGAGTGCCTGCCGGACGATTTCCAACCGTGATGAAGCTCTTCACGGTCTCCCTAGGCGTTACCTGCACGCATTGCCACGTGGCGGGCGATTGGAAGAGCGATGCCAAGACGCCTAAGCAAACCGCCCGCGTCATGATGCGCATGGTCCGATCAACCAAGCCGGAATACTTTGATCAGGCGTCTGCCGGGATTTCCTGCTGGACGTGTCACCGCGGCTCATTGAATCCCGAGCGCAACGCGCCGCCCAAAGCCTGACCGTATTCTTCACACGCGGAGATATGATTGGGTCTGGCTTATGAGGAAGTCCCACGCTGTTCGCCGCTGGCTGGCCGCTGTCGTGGGTTGGTTTCTGTTCGGACTCTTTAACGGTACCCAGACCTACTTCACACGCATCTACCTCGCGGCGGTCAATTGGAAGCTGGTCTACTCGTTCTCTCTGCTGGATGCGGGCATATGGGCGCTCCTGACTCCAGTCATTCTATACGTGGCCCGCCGTTGCAGTGCTTCCCGAATTCGCTGGTATTGGGTGCTGGCGTGCCAGTTCCCGCTCGGGATTGTGTTCTCGCTGGTTCATTTCACCGCATTCACAAAAGCCCTGCCGTACGTCGGCTATTACCAGATGGGGCGCGTGTCGCTATTCCAGTCGCTGCTTCCCGTTCGCCTGCAGTCGGACCTGTTGACCTATTGGCTGCTGGTCGGCATCGTGCAGGCCGTCGAATATTATCGGGAAGCACAGGAGCGGGAACGCCGGACCGCTCAACTCGAGACCAGCCTGGTAGAAGCCCGCCTGCACGCGCTGCGCATGCAATTGCAGCCGCACTTCCTCTTTAACGCGCTCAACACGATTTCTTCGCTGATGTACAAAGATGTTCCGGCCGCTGACCGCGTCCTGAATCGGCTGGCCGGCTTTCTGCGGCTCGCACTCGAAACCGCCAAATCGCAGGAGGTTTGCCTGCAGACGGAATTGGAGTATACCGATCGCTACCTCGATATCGAGAAGGTGCGCTTCCTGGACCGCCTGGTCGTGGAACGGGAAATCGATCCGGACGTGCTCGATGCCCTTGTCCCTACTTTGATTCTGCAGCCATTGGTGGAGAATGCCATCCGCCACGGCGTCGGGTCGAATGCCGGAGGCGGGCGGATGTGGATTCGCGCGCGCCGCGCAGACGGCACGCTTCACGTCGAGGTCGAAGACGAAGGCCGGCCGCCGCGCGATATTCTCGAAGGCGTGGGCATCACCAATGCCCGCTCGCGCCTCGCCGCACTGTATGGCGACCGGCAGAGCCTCGCGATCGGCACTGGCGCGAGCGGCGGATTCCACGTCTCGCTCGAGCTTCCCTATCGGCCCGGAGACTATCAGCATGATGCGCACTTTGGTAATTGACGACGAGCCGCTGGCCCGCGAGAAGATCCTCCGCCATCTCTCCGCGCATCGTGATGTGGAAGTGGTCGGCGAGTGCGGTGACGGGGAGGCCGCCGTTCAGGCGATTCGACGGCTGGATCCCGATTTGTTGTTCCTCGATATTCAACTGCCGGAGTGTGATGCCTTCGAAGTGCTGCGCCGCGCTGCCGTGAAGAAGCGCCTCGCCGTGATCTTCGTGACCGCTTATCACGAGTACGCCCTGCGCGCCTTCGACGTGCAGGCACTGGATTACCTGGTCAAGCCATTCGACGATGAGCGCTTCCGGCTGGCGTTACAGCGTGGCCGGGAGCAACTCGCTCAAGCGCAAACACTCACCGACCGGCTCCTGGTGCATACCGGCAATAGCATCCGTATTCTGAAGCATGATGACATCGATTGGATTGAATCAGCCGGCAACTACGTCCGGCTGCACGTTGGCGCGGAAGCCTATCTGCATCGGGACACCATGCAGCACCTGGAAACTTCGCTCGATCCCAAGCGCTTTATCCGCATCCACCGCTGTCACATCGTCAATCTGGATCGCATCCGCGAACTGCAGCCCCTCTTCAAAGGCTCCTACGCCGTCCTGCTAACCGATGGCACGCAGCTCACCATGACGCCACCCTATCGCAATCGCCTGAATCTCTAGCCGTTGTGGGAACTTTCTCTATGTCAATTCGGAATGTGATGCTCAGTGGGGCAGGCGTTTCCGCCTGCCAACCCGTAATGCCGCGATTGATTATTTCCGCAAACTACTTCGCTGCGTCTACGCGCGCCTGTGCTAGCGCCAATGCGTCCAGTGCCACCTGAGGATCGACCGTCGAATTCGGATCGTTTATCTGCTCCTGCGCCTTCTTCAAATCGGATTGCGCCTTAGCCGCGTCGATGTCCTCGGAGCGTTCGGCGAGATTCGCCAGCACGCGCACATGTTCCGGCAGCACTTCGATAAAGCCGCCCTGCACCGTCAGGGAGTGGCGCTGACCGCCCACGCCATAAGTCAGCACGCCCGTACCAAGCAAACCCAGCAACGCAGCGTGCCCGGGGAGAACGCCCAGGTAGCCGTCCTTGCCGGGAATCTGGACGTCGGCCACTTGTTCGTGGACCATCAGCCGCTCGGGCGTCGCCACTTCCAACTCGATCAGGTCAGGCATACCTTACGCCTTCGCCAGCGCGGCACCCTTCTCGATGACTTCCTCGATTGTGCCCTGCATGTAGAACGCCTGCTCGGGAAGCGAATCGTGTTTGCCTTCCGCGATCTCGCGGAAGCCGCGAATCGTATCGGCCACCTTCACATACTTGCCAGGAAAGCCGGTGAACTGCTCGGCCACGTGGAAAGGCTGTGAAAGGAAGTTCTGGATCTTTCGAGCGCGCGACACCACCAGCTTGTCTTCGTCCGAAAGTTCGTCGATACCCAGAATCGCGATGATGTCCTGCAGATCCTTGTAGCGCTGCAGCGTCCCCTTCACCATCTGCGCCGTATCGTAATGATCCTGGCCGATGATCAGCGGATCCAAAATGCGCGAGGTCGATGCCAGCGGATCCACCGCGGGATAAATTCCCAATGCCGCGATATCGCGCGAGAGGTTGGTGGTGGCGTCCAAGTGCGCGAACGCCGTCGCCGGCGCCGGATCGGTGTAGTCGTCGGCAGGTACGTAAATCGCCTGCACCGACGTGATCGAACCCTTGTTAGTGGACGTGATGCGTTCCTGCAATTCGCCCATTTCCGTCGCGAGGTTGGGCTGGTAGCCCACTGCCGAAGGCATGCGGCCCAGCAGTGCCGATACTTCTGAACCCGCTTGTGTGAACCGGAAAATGTTGTCGATGAAGAGCAGCACGTCCTGCCCTTCCTCGTCACGGAAATACTCAGCCACCGTCAAACCCGTCAAGCCGACGCGCAAACGCGCCCCGGGCGGTTCGGTCATCTGGCCATAGATCAGCGCGCACTTCGACTTCTTGTAATCGTGCGGATCGATAACGCCCGACTCCTGGAACTCGAGCCACAGATCGTTACCTTCCCTGGTGCGCTCGCCCACGCCCGCAAACACCGAAACGCCGCCGTGCTTCATTGCCAGGTTATTAATCAGTTCCTGAATGATGACGGTCTTGCCGACGCCCGCACCACCGAACAACCCGATCTTGCCGCCGCGCAAATACGGCTCCAGCAGATCGATCACCTTGATGCCCGTCTCGAACATTTCGAGACGCGTCGATTGCTCTTCGAACGACGGCGACGGCCGGTGAATCGGATACTTCAGTTTGGCGTTCACCGGGCCCATATCGTCCACCGGTTCGCCAATCACGTTCAGCACGCGCCCCAGCGTCTCCGGACCCACCGGCACTTCCACCGGATGTCCCAGGCTGATCGCCTGCATGCCGCGCACCAGCCCTTCGGTGGGCTGCAACGCAATCGTGCGGACACGTCCTTCGCCCAGGTGCTGCTGCGCTTCGCAGATGATATCGATGGGATTCGGGACCGTGAAGCCTTCGCTGGTGATGCGGATCGCGGTATACACCAGGGGAATCTGTCCCTCCGGGAACTCGCAATCGACGGCCGGTCCGGCCACCTGAACTACCTTCCCCACTACTTGTCCAATGGAAGTCGCCATAAAATGCCTTTACTCCGCGGCTGCTGCGCCGCTAACCACTTCGATGATTTCTTTGGTAATGCTGGCCTGCCGTACACGATTCATGTACAGGGTCAGTTTCTCGATCATTTCGCCCGCGTTGGTACTCGCCGAATCCATCGCGGTCATACGCGCCGCATGCTCCGCCGCCGCCGATTCCAACATCGCGCGATACACTTCCAACTCCACATAGCGCGGGATCAGCGCACTCAGAAGCTCGATCGGCGGCTGCTCGTAAATGTAATCCACCGGCTCCGTCAGCTCGGGAATTTCCAACGGCAGAATCCGCGCCAACGCCACCTTCTGCACCGCCACACTCTTGAACTCGTTGTAGAGCACGTAGACGGCGTCGATCTCCTCGTTCTTGTAGAGCTCCATCGCCTTACGTGCAATCGCCGCCAGATCGTCGTACTGCACCTTCGCCGCGAGCCCTACGTGATCCGCCAGAATATCGGCGCCACGCTTCCGGAAAAAGTCGCGACCCTTGCGGCCAATCAATTCCATCTTGATCGCCACACCGTTGCGCTCGCTGCCGAATCGCTGTGCCGCGCGAATCAGATTCGCATTGAAGCCGCCCGCCAGGCCCTTATCACCGGTAATGACGATGAGCATGATGCGCTGCTCGTCACGCCGTACCAGCAATGGATTTTGCCCGGCATTGTCGTCGGAGGCAACCGCCGCCGCCACATTGGCCAGCACCTTCCGCAGCAGCGAACCATAGGGCCGCGACGAGACCACGCGTTCCTGAGCCCGGCGCAACTTCGCCGCCGAGATCATCTTCATGGCCTTGGTGATCTGCTGCGTATTCTTGACGGAGCGGATGCGCCGGCGGATGTCGATCAAACTAGGCATGCTTCGCGCCTGCAGCCGACTTCATTTGTTCCACGAAGCGTTTTTTAAACTCCGCGATTACCGACTTCACCTTCGGCTCGAGTTCTTTGTCGAGAGCCTTCTTGGTGCGGATCTCGTCCCACAGAGCGCGATGCGTGTTGTCGATGTACTTGTACATCTCTTCTTCGAACTTGCGGCACTGTTCCACCGGGAGATCGTCCAGGAATCCCTTGGTGCCGGCATAGATGATCATGATCTGCTTCTCGACCGGCAATGGCGAGTACTGCCCCTGCTTCAAAATCTCGACCAGGCGCTTGCCGCGATTGAGCTGATCCGTCGAAGCCTTATCTAAATCCGAACCGAACTGTGCGAACGCAGCGAGTGCGCGGTATTGCGCCAGGTCCAACCGCAAGCTGCCCGCAATCGACTTCATCGCTTTGGTCTGCGCGTTGCCGCCCACACGGCTGACCGAGACGCCCACGTTGATTGCAGGACGTACGTTCGAGTTGAACAAGTCCGACTCGAGGAAAATCTGCCCGTCCGTAATCGAAATGACGTTGGTCGGAATGTACGCAGAAATATCGCCCGCCTGCGTTTCAATGAAGGGCAGGGCGGTCAACGAACCAGCGCCGCTTTCCTTATTGAGCTTCGCGGCGCGCTCCAGCAGGCGGCTATGCAGGTAGAACACGTCCCCGGGAAACGCCTCGCGTCCTGGCGGCCGCCGCAGCAGTAGCGAAATTTCACGATACGCTGCCGCATGCTTGGAAAGATCGTCATAAATACACAGCGCGTGCCGGCCCGTGTCGCGGAAAAACTCGCCGATGGCGCAACCCGCAAACGGCGCGATGTATTGCATCGGCGCCGGATCCGAGGCCGAGGCCGACACGACAATCGTGTAGTCCATCGCGCCGAAATCGGTCAGCGTCTTGACCACCTGCGCGACCGTGGAGCGCTTCTGCCCGATGGCGACATACACGCAAATCATGTCGCCGCCCTTTTGATTGATGATCGTATCCAGGGCGATCGTCGTCTTACCGGTCTGCCGGTCGCCGATGATCAGTTCGCGCTGGCCGCGGCCGATCGGCACCATGCCGTCGATAGCCTTGATGCCCGTCTGCATCGGCTCCTTCACAGGCTGCCGCGCAACTACGCCAGGAGCCAGCCGCTCCACCGGGTTGAACTGCGTAGTAAGAATCGGACCTTTGCCATCGATGGGCTGTCCGAGCGCATTCACGACGCGACCAATCATCGCCTCGCCCACCGGAACCGACATGATGCGGCCGGTGCGCCGCACTTCATCGCCTTCCTTGATTTCGGCGTACTCGCCCAGCAACACCGCGCCTACCTGGTCTTCTTCCAGGTTCATCGCGATGCCCGAGACATTATGGGGGAACTCGATGAGTTCACCCGCCATCACCTTTTCCAGGCCGTGAATGCGGGCGATACCGTCGCCCAGTGAAATGACCGAACCAACTTCCGTTACGTCGATCGCCCGGTCGTAGTTCTCGATTTCCTGGCGGAGAATCTTTGTAATTTCATCCGCGCGAATGTGAGCCATAATTTTTCCCGTTACGATTAAACTTCCGCGCGCAGGCGGTGTTCCAGCGACGCCAGTTGCCCCCGCAACGAGCCATCGTAGATCGTGGACCCGATTCGTGCCGTCACTCCACCCAGCAGCGATTCGTCCACTCGAAACTGCATCCGAATCCGCTTACCCGTCAGCCGTTCCAATTGCGCGTTCACGGCCTTACGCTGCTCTTCGGTCAACTCGCGCGCCGATGCGACATCGGCCCGCGCAAATCCTAAACGCTCATCCACAATCTGCTCGAAGCTGTGAATAATCTCCGAAAGCGAGGTAATGCGCCGGTGATCGATGAGCACGAACAGAAAATTCCGCGAGATCTGAGAGAGCTTCAGCATGTCCGCAAAGCGGCCCACTACGGCGCGCTTGCGGTTGACCGGCACGGCAGGCGTGGTCAACGCATTCTGCAATTCCTGAGACTCTTTCAAGATCGCTTCAAAGGAGCGCAGCTCGGTGACGGCCTCCTGCGGGCCCAATGCCGAATGGCCGCTGGTGACTACGTCGGCGAGAGCGCTGGCGTATCGAGTAGCTACTGCTGATTGCGTCATTTCAGCCCGCTCACAAAGCTGCCGACCAACGCATCCTGCGTTTCCGGTGTCATGCGAGCACGGATCTTCTGTTCCGCCAGTCCGATCGCCAATTCCGCGGCGTGGCGCTGCAATTCCATTCGGGCAACTTTACCAGCGGATTCAATCTCCTGTTCGGAATGCGCCTGGATCTTGGCGATTTCGTCGGCCGTATGCTTCGCGATGCGTTCGCTCTCCGCCTTCATTTCGTTCTGGCTTTCCGCACGCAATTTGGCGATTTCTGCTTCCAGATTGGCCAGTCTCTTGTCCACATCGGCGGCGCGAGCGGCTGCAGCCCGTCGCTCTTCCTCAGCGTCGGCCATATCCTTTCCGATCTGTGCGGTGCGCGCTTTGAACATCGCCGGCGCGTTCTTGCCGATCACGTATCCCAGTCCACCCGCCAGCACCAGGAAGTTGGCCCACTTCCACAACTGGACGTCGCCCCCTTCACCTTCTCCGCCGGCCTTTTTTTCTTCCTGCGCGAAGCAGCCGAAGGACAGGCAGGCCGCGATCAGCGCTATCTTGCCGAGCCTCTTCATGCCGCGCTCCTGCGCAGCATGGTGTCGGCGATCTCGCCGGCAAGTTGCTCGCTCTGCTGTTCCAGGGCTTCCTTGGCGAGCACGATATCCTGCGCCAGTTGCGCCTTTGCCGTCTTCACCGTCGCCTCAGCACTCTGACGGGCCGCCGCCACGGCCTCCGTCTCTTTCTGCTGCAGCTCCTTATTCAACCGTTCCTGCGCCTGGTAGAGCTCGTTATTCGCGGTG
>Ga0105237_10004873_pt1 | contig 15377 bp, 12 predicted proteins | sample KBSC24metaG_FD_81520 | JGI IMG/M metagenome (GOLD analysis project Ga0105237, IMG submission 81520) | Corn rhizosphere microbial communities from Kellogg Biological Station, Michigan, USA - KBS C2-4 metaG | ecosystem: Host-associated > Plants > Roots > Rhizosphere > Soil | place: Michigan, USA... | reverse complement strand
GCTGACCAAGCTCATCGGCACCTCCGCCTGGTACGCACCCGGAGCAGCTGGAGCAGCACTGGTAAAAAGCATCCTCCGCGATGAAAAGAAACTCTTCACCTGCTGCGTTTCCCTGAATGGCGAATACGGTCAGAAAGACATCTGTCTCGGTGTTCCCGTTACCATCGGCAGAAATGGCTGGGAAAAGATCCTCGACTTCGGCCTCAATGCAGACGAGCAAGCCCTTTTCAACAAGAGCGCCGAGGCCGTCCGCAGCATGAATGACGTGCTGAAAACATTGTAATAGCTCTCTTATAAAAATGCTCCCACACAAAAGTGCCGCCTACTTTTCCTAAAAGGCGGCACTTTTTTTTCTCCCGCGCACCGCAGCCCGCCCTAACCCCTCCGTACCCCGCAGCCGCCAAACGCTCCGCGCCCCGCCTACGCCCGCACAAAGGCCAGCACCACCAGCACCCACAAGGTCAGGATTATCGAAACAAGATATAACAGCCCAATGGCAATTGCTTTCCCCAGCGACAGCCACAACGATTGCCCGTACATGCCCATCAGCGCCGCCACCAGGTACACAAACGCCATTATATCCGCCCCCAACACCAGATATATCTCCGCCCAACCCCCGAATATCAACTTATCGATAAGCACGACCCCCAGAAACAACAGGAACACAAACGAATGATAATGGATGGAAAAAATGGCGTGCTGTACATAATAATATTTCTTACGGCTATAGAACCACCCCGTGAACAGCGCAAACAAAGGCAACAACACGAACATGATCTTTGGAATGGTATGCTGCAGATTCTGCTCGATATGCATCCGGCTCCGGCCGCCATGCTCCTCCTTTAATTGCACATTCCTGCGCATGACCCAGCCCCAGAAACCTGTATTGCGCGAACTATCCGGCAGATGCGGCTGAATGGAATCATACTCAGCCAAGGACTTATATTTGTTCTCCACCAGGTCGATAACGATCTTACTTCCCCCGAATGAAAAAAAGACCGACTCCTCCTTCGCCTTCACCTTCTCCGTCGTATCCAGCCTCCCCGCTATCTCGCCATTGATCATCCGACGGACACTGTCCAACCCGTCCTTCACGCCTCCAGCAGCCGGCCCATCTCCCCTTTTCCCCTCCACGGCCCGCCCTTCACTCGCCCCTCCTGTCCTGGCCTCCGATCCCCGCCCTTCCGGATTCCCCGCCTCCCTCAAACTATCGGCAAACCGCTGCCGGAACAAATTCACCGAATGCGTACTCTCCTCCGCCACCTTTTCATGCTCCTCCTGGCCGGCAAACATCACCAGAAAGAACACAGCCGAAATAAACACATACATCCTTACCGGATTGATATACTGAAGCCTCCGCCCAGCCGCATACTCCCGGGTAAGAAACCCTGGCCTGAATACCAGATCCTTCAGCGTGGTAAAAAGCTTGGAGTCGAAATGCGTGACGTCCGCAAAAAAATGGCCGATAAGATGGCCCAGACTCTCTTTAGGTTCAGTATTTTCCTGCCCGCAATGCGAACAATATCTTTCTTCAACAACGGCCCCACAGTTCAGACAGGTCTTATCGTGACGGAGATGATGACGACTCACAGTTTTTTTCTAAAAATAGTAAAAAAGATTTATGCGCTGCCGTAATACACCCGCGGACGCCCGGAAAAGTCCCCGGCGCAAATACCGGACAACCACCCGTATCGAATCCGAACAGTTTACCCCATTTAAAATTCATAATACGCACACCATAAGCCCCTTACAATAATGGTATCCCTTTTGTGCCACATGGTCATGCTAAAGAACTACTTCAAGATCGCCCTCCGGAACATCTTGCGCCATAAGGCCTTTTCCGCTATTAATATATCAGGTCTTGCCATTGGCATGGCGTCGAGCATCCTTATCCTGCTTTGGGTGCAGAACGAGCTTAGCTACGACAGGTTTCACACCAATGCAGACCAGGTATACCGCATCACCTGCGACATGTCGGGTTTTAAGGCCGCAGTAAATCCTGCCGGCATGCCCTCCGGGTTACAGGCAGCCATGCCCGAAATAAAGAGCACCGTCCGCCTGAGCCATCTCACGACGGCCTTGTTCGACGCCGGCAACAACCGGAAATTTGAAGAAAAAAGAGGCTTTTATGCGGACTCCACTTTCCTGGATGTCTTCTCTTTCCCCCTTTTACAGGGAGATGCCAAAACAGCCCTGCTGCGCGCCGACGGGCTCCTGATCACCGCCTCACTGGCAAAAAAATACTTTGGCACGACCAACGCCCTGGGCCGCACCCTAAAAAAAGACAATGGCGAATATGTCACCGTCACAGGAGTACTGGCCAATATTCCCTCCAACTCCCACCTCCAGTTCGATTATATCCTGCCGATGGCCTCCGCAGCTAAAGAGTACGACGACCTGAAAAAAAATATTTACACCAGCTTCAACTTTTATAGCTACGTTCAGTTGAATAAAAATTTTGTTCCGACTGCTTCATCCATGGCCCGGCTCACCCGGCAGATGAACCAGGTATTCAAACAACACGTCCCGGAAGATAAGATGAAGGTCGGATTCCAATTGCAGCCTCTCACCGGCATTCACCTTCAATCCCCCCTGCAGGTCGATCTGCCCGGCCATGGCAACCGGCAATATGTAACCATCTTCTTTATAGTAGCTATCGTTATTCTCATCGTTGCCTGCATCAACTTCATGAACCTCGCCACCGCCCGCTCGGCAAGACGGGCCAAAGAAGTTGGATTGCGAAAAGTGGTAGGCGCAGGAAGAGGACAGCTTATCAGACAGTTTTTGGGAGAGGCCATGCTCATTTCCTTTTTTGCCCTGCTATTGGCCATCGGCCTGGTATTTCTGCTCCTGCCCTTATTCAACCACCTCGCCCAAAAAGACCTTTCCCTTCAACTCTGGAATGGCAGGCTTTTACTCAGCCTGATAGCCATATCCCTATTTACAGGCCTCATCGCGGGCAGCTATCCCGCCCTGTTCCTCTCGGGTTTCCAGCCGGTAAAAGTGCTGAAAGGCAATCTCAGATCGCCTGGTGGTAACCTGCTATTCCGAAACGGACTGGTCATCACCCAATTTGTCGCTTCCATAATATTGCTGGCAGGCACCATCGTTGTCTACGACCAGTTGAAATACATTCAGAGCCGCAACATGGGCTTCGAAAAGGAAAATCTCCTCTATATGCCCATGAAAGGCGACATCTGGAGCAAACAAAATGCACTGCGAACCGGATTACAACAGGATCCCCTCACCGCCAGCTACACCATTGTTTCCGAATTGCCCATTGATATCACAGCTGGCGATGCCGATATCCAATGGGAAGGGAAAGATCCGCATACACAGATCATCATTCCCTCCCTGTATGTCAGCGAGAGTTTCATCGACGTATTCCATATGAAGATCCTCAGCGGCCGCGGTTTCTCACCGGCATTCAAGGCCGATTCGAACAACTTTATCATTAATGAGACAGCCGTCCGGGTCATGGGCATGACCATGAACAACGCAGTAGGCAAACCCCTGACCTTCGATGATAAGAAAGGCACCATCATCGGAGTCGTAAAAGACTTTAATTTCAAACCCATCCACCAGGCCATCGAACCCATGATCTTGCGGCTCAACCCCTCGGAAGGGAACGTAGTGGTACGGGCACAGGCCGGCAGGACCGAAGCCACCATCAGTGCCCTGGAAAAGATCAGCCGGAACCTTAACCCCGCCTACCCTTTCAGCTATGGTTTCCTCGACCAGGATCTCGCCGATCTTTATAAAGGAGAACAGCAAATGGGCGATATCTTTAAGTTGTTCGCTTTTCTGGCCATCTTCATCTCCGGCCTGGGACTTTATGGCCTCTCGGCTTTTATGGCCCAGCAACGCACCAAAGAGATAGGTGTTCGAAAAGTGCTGGGAGCTTCGATATTTAATATTGTGTATCTTTTGTCAACGGGTTTTACCCGTCTCATCCTTATAGCCGTGGTTATTTCAGTCCCCCTTTCCCTGTTTGCCATCAATCGCTGGCTGGAAAGCTTTGCCTATCACATTCACGTCGACTGGACCGTCTACTTTTTTGCATCGGCAGGAGCCCTGATGCTGGCCTGGCTCACCGTTAGCTATGAAACGATCAAAGCGGCCATTACCAATCCAGCCAGCAGCCTGCGTTCTGAATAGCCCTCGGCCGCAACAGTCCGCGTCCACACCCACCGCATCCGCCGCGTCCTCATCCTTTTAGCCGCCGGTATATATCCGCCACAAGCGCCTCCGCGCTCTGCATCTCCATGCATTTAAAATGCCCCTTGGGACATTTCTTATACCCTATCTTCGAACAAGGCCTGCACGACAACCCTTTTATCTCAGCAATATCATACGGCAACCGCTGTCCCGACGCCCCCGTGTCACCGCCGCGCCCCGCGCCCCCATAATTACGAAGATAATTGTCCCCATAATACGGATACATCCCAAACTCCGGCACCGTATTCCCCCATATCGAAATAACAGGACGTTTAAAAGCCGCCGCAATATGCATCAGCCCCGTATCATGCGTAACGATCACCTTCGCCTGTCGCACCAGCGCCGCAGACTCATTGAGATTGAACTTTCCACAGGCATTATATATTTTCACCGGATCGATAGCCGCCAATTGCTCCGCCACAGCCGCATCCTCCGGCCCCCCCAGCAACATCAGCGGATGGCTGGCCTGCTCACATATTTCCTTCAGCTTGTGAAAAGGCAGCTTCTTCGTCGCCAGCGCCGCCCCGATGACCAACCCCACATAACCCGCCTGGTGCGAAGTAGGAATATCGCCCAACTGCAATTCATCACCGGCAGGAATAAAATAATCCAGCCCCGCCCCATCGTTCTTTACCCCAAACCCGGCAACGGTATCCAGATACCGGTCCACAATATGCCGGTCCGGCATCCGGTTCCACTTAAAATTGGTATACAACCACTTTTCTATATTCAGCTTGTCGAAGGAAAAAGTCTTCTTCCCCAACGCCCGCTTCACCTTCAGGGTCCGGAGATTATGATGCAGATCGATGACATAATCAAAATCCTCCGCCCTCAACTCGGCTATCACCGAAGACAGATCATCTCCCAGACAATGTATCTTGTCAATATAGGGATTGGCGGCCAGTATAGGCCGGAAAGAAGATTTGGTAAGATAATGCACCTCCGCCGTAGCCACCTGCTTTTTCAAACAGCGTACCACCGGCGTGGTGAGCACAATATCACCGATACTGCTAAATCGGATAATAAGAAATTTCATTTGGAGTCTATGTCTCTTCAATGGTCAAATGCAGTCGGCTGCGCCTCGTGTCATTTGGAGTCTATGTCTCTTCAATGGTCAAATGCAGTCGGCTGCGCCCCCCGCCCCTATTGCTCAATATAATTCAAATCCTTCCCAAACGTCTCCTTTGTCATCACCAGCGCAACAAACGCGATCACAAACGTGATGATCCCGGTGATCCAGCCACTCTGAAAATACGCATGCCCCGCAAGCTCTTTGGCATGTGTCGGATTCAATACATCTTGTAATTCATTAAACAACAAAGATACCAACACCAACGATCCCCTCGCCATATTCGGCACCGTCGTCGCAACCGTAGCCCGAATATTCGTACCGAACTGCTCCGCAGCCATCGTCACGAACATTGCCCAGAACCCCGTCCCAAAACCCAGTATCACACAAACCCAATACATCGTCGCCGGATCCGCCCCCTCGAGTCGGAAGAACATGAGTATCCCGATGATAGTGATAAAGTGGAATATATATAAGGATAGCTTACGGCTCTTCAACCACTGACTGATAAATCCGATCAATACATCACCCACCGAGATCGCCGCATATGCCACCATGATCGCCTTCCCCGGATCGACCGCTCCCTTTACATTCATCTGCACCGCAAACTTATTGGAGAAAGTGATCAAAATACCGATCACATACCAGTTAGGCAATGCAATAAAGATAGCCGTAAGATATTTTTTTAATCGCTCCCCTTTTGTGAACAGCATAAAGAAATCCCCTTTCCGCACATTCGATTGCTCGATATTCTTATACATCCCGGATTCTAACACACCGACCCGAAGGAACAACAACAGGAAACCAAGCCCTCCGCCAATAAAATAACAGGTCCGCCATCCATCAGGCATCGTCCCGAATTGCACCTTGATAAAATAGGCAAACACCGCCCCGCTCAACCCGATCCCTGCTACCAACGAAGTCGCCAGCCCCCGCCGCTCCTTGGGCATCAGCTCGCTCACCAGCGTAATGCCGGCGCCCAGCTCGCCTGCAAGCCCAAGACCTGTAAAAAACCTCACCGTAGCATACTCCCATACGTTATGTACAAAACCATTTGCGATACTGCCCAGCGAATAAAGAATGATAGAAGCAAACAACACCTTCAACCTGCCTTTCTTGTCTCCTAATACCCCCCAGATAATACCGCCGATCAACAATCCCAGCATCTGGATATTGATGATCAGCAGCCCTTGCTTATCTACCATCTCCTGGCTCAATCCCAGCGATTTTAAGGAGGGTACGCGTATAATGCTAAAGAGTAGAAGATCGTAAATGTCCACAAAATAACCCAATGCCCCAACGATCACAGCCAGATTGAAGAGAGAAACGTTCTTTTTTTGTTCCATGCCGTATTATGAATTTTTGTAAGGGTCTTCAGCACTAACTGGCTTTTTCCGTCCAAAGAAAATTTTGTACAGGACAGGCGCCGTAGTGATGACGACAATGCCGATCACGATAACTTCAAGATGCTCCTTTAGATCAAAATGAAATTTTTCGAGGATCAACTCCTCCAGGTAGTGACCAGCGAATAACATGGTAAATACCCAGGCCAGACATCCAATGACATTATAAAGATTGAATTTTTTCCGGTCCATCGCTACAATACCGCCGATAATGGGGGCAAAGGTCCGGACTATCGGGAGGAATCGGGCGAAGATGATCGCCTGTCCCCCATGCTTATCATAGAACTCCTTGGCCTGGTATAGATATTTTTTCTTGAACAGCAGACTGTCCTTTCGGTGGAAAAGAAAAGGACCGCTCTTATGGCCAAACCAGTAGCCCACCGCATTGCCGAGAATGCCACAGATGGATACCAGTATCCACAACACCACCAGATCTAAAAATCCCGAACCCGTGCCTCCCGACATTAATTTATTGACAAGCATTCCGCTATATATGCCTGCGACAAATAACAGACTGTCCCCCGGCAGAAAAAATCCTACCATCAGGCCGGTCTCCGCAAAAACAATAAATAGCAACACCCATAGACCGCCGTTTTCAATATAGAACTTCGGGTCAAGAAGGTCACGAAAAGTTATAGTTAAGAGTTCGAGCATAAAAAAATTGTCATTTTATATTGACGGGACTTGGTTCTAATTCGCCTTCCCATTTGCTTACCACCACTGATGCGATACTATTGCCCAGCACATTGGTGGCGCTCCGGGCCATATCCATTATCTGGTCGATGCCGAGCAAAAGTAGCATACCCTGCTGCGGTATATTGTACAGGGAAAGCGTACCGGCTATAACGACAAGGGCTGCCCGTGGCACTCCCGCGATGCCCTTGCTCGTCAGCATAAGAACGAGCAGCATGGATATTTCTTGTCCAAGCGTCAATGGTACGCCATAGGCCTGGGCAATAAAAAGGGAGGCAAAGGTCATATAGAGCATACTCCCGTCCAGGTTAAAGGAATAACCCAGCGGCAGGACAAAACTTACAATTTTGGGAGGACAACCGAAATTCTCCAGCTCGACGATCAGCCGTGGAAAGGCAGCTTCCGAACTGGCCGTACTAAAGGCCAGCAATACCATATCCTTGATGGTCAGCGCCAGGTCGATCACCCGCTTGCCGATAAAAAAAGAGGCGATCAGCATCAGCAGCAGCCACAATCCAAGAATAGATAAATAAAAGGCAAGAATGAATTTCCCATACGTATAGAGCAGTTCCGGCCCTTTAACGGCCATGACAGAGGAAATGGCCGCCATCGCCGCCACCGGCGCAAAATACATAACGTACCCGGTCACACGCAGAATGATCTCCGCTACCGCATCCAGCGCCTTGATGACGATCTTACCCTTCTCGCCGATCGAGGCGGTGGCAATACCAAAAAAGACGGCAAATACCACGATCTGTAATATCTCATTATTCGCCATCGCCTCGAAAATGCTGCGCGGGAATATATGCGTGACGAAGTTTTTGAAAGAAATGCTGGATTCCAGCCCCGTACTCGCCCCCGCAGGCGGCATCGGCAGATTAAGCTCGCTGCCCAGTGACAGATTGCTCATGACGAGCAGCCCGAACAGTAAAGACAATAAAGAGGCGCCCATGAACCAGAGCAATGTCTTCCCCCCGATGCGGCCCACCGCCTTGATATCCCCCAGCTTGGCGATCCCCACCACCAGCGTGGAAAACACCAGCGGCGCGATGATCATCTTGATCAGGCGAAGAAAAATATCCGTTAGTATATTAATGACATCCGAAAAAGCAGTCACCTGTCCTGGCGTGCCATTATAATGGACCCACAGACCCAGCAACACTCCCCCTATCATGGCAATCATGATCCATCCCGTAAGACTGATTTTTGGCATAATACCGCATTAATTTCGCAACCTCTTTTTATCTCTGATTCCCGGCTATCCGTCCCCGGATCCCGGCCATCCGTCCTGGGCTCCCACCCACCGATAACGGCCATCCGCCATCGGATCACGGGCATCCATCCCGGGCCTCCCGCCCACCGCCCACGGCCGTTTACCCGCAGCCGGCGCGCACATTAGGGTGCAAACAATCGAAAAATATTGATTTGGCAAAACTTTACCCCGCAAAAATCCCATTGGACCCCAAAGAATTGGCTTGGGAAATTAAATATTGTTTATTTTCGGCCCTAGTCGTCACACATAATTTATCAAAACAAGCTTAATATGAGTTTATTTCGAAAGAAATCATTAGATGCTTTAATGTCTCAGGCCGCAGACTCAGAAAAGGGACTGAAACGCACCCTGGGAGCCTGGAGCCTGATAGCTCTCGGGATCGGCGCCATTATCGGCGCCGGTTTGTTTGTAAGGACAGCGGCAGCAGCCGGTGAACATGCCGGTTCTGCAGTAACCGTTTCCTTCCTTGTCGCCGCCGTCGGTTGCGCATTCGCCGGTCTTTGCTACGCTGAATTTGCGTCGATGATCCCCATCGCCGGCAGCGCCTATACCTATGCCTACGCCACCATGGGAGAACTCATCGCCTGGATCATCGGCTGGGCCCTGATCCTGGAATATGCCCTCGGTGCAGCTACCGTCTCCATCGCCTGGAGCGAATTCCTCAACAAACTCCTGGGCGGGGCGATCCCCTTTGAATGGTCCCACTCGCCCTTCGAAAAGGCACTGGACGCCAGCAATGTGATGCACCAGGGGATCATCAACGCCCCCGCACTGATCATCCTGCTCCTCCTCTCGCTTTTATTAATTAAAGGTACTCAGGAGTCGGCCTCCGTCAACGCCGTCATCGTGTTTATAAAAGTGAGCATCGTATTGGTGTTCATCGCAGTGGGCTGGCATTTCATCAATCCCGCCAACCATCATCCTTACCTGATCCCTACTGACGCGCCCCCTGCTACGCTCAGGGACGGCACCTTATATAGTTACAGCGGCTTTTTTAGACATGGCTGGGGCGGCGTGCTGACCGGTGCCGGCATCGTATTCTTTGCCTTCATCGGATTTGACGCCGTATCCACCGCCGCACAGGAAGCCAAAAACCCCAGTAAAGATATGCCCATCGGTATTCTGGGATCCCTGGTGATCTGTACGCTTCTGTATGTGCTGTTCTCCTGGGTTCTGACGGGAGTCGCTCCTTACACAGACTTCGTAAAGGCCGGTAAAGAAGCCTCCGTCGCTTACGCCATCGATACGTATATGCATGGATATGGCTGGCTGTCCAATCTCGTAACCATCGGCATCCTTGCAGGGTTCTCCTCCGTGATTCTCGTGATGTTGCTGGGGCAGAGCCGCGTTTTCTATACAATGGCTACAGACGGCCTCCTGCCCAAGGTCTTTTGCGCCCTCCACCCCAAATTCCGCACTCCTTATAAGTCTAATATTATCCTTTTCGTATTCGTAGGCTTATTTGCCGCCTTTGTGCCGGGCAGCGTGGCAGGAGACCTCACCAGCATCGGCACCCTTTTCGCCTTCGTGCTGGTTAGCGCAGGGGTATGGATCATGCGCAGGAACGATCCCGCACGGCCCCGCCCTTTCAAGACCCCGCTGGTGCCCTTCGTGCCGATCATGGGCATGCTCGTCTGTACGGCAATGATCGTTTCGCTGGATTCCGAAACCTTGCTGACAGCCCTGGTCTGGATGATCATAGGGTTATTGATCTACTTTGGCTACAGTAAGAACAGCAGCAAACTGAAGGCTCAATAAATAAAAGAATATATTTCAAAACCGTCTGCCGAATGGCAGACGGTTTTTTATTAATTTTGCCCCCCACACACCAAAAAGTTAAGAATACTATGGGTCGCATATTTGAAGTACGAAAACACACCATGTTTGCCCGTTGGGACCGGATGGCCAAACAATTCACTCGCATCGGTAAAGAGATCGCCATTGCCGTCAAGGCCGGCGGCCCCGATCCGAACACGAATCCGGCCCTGCGCCGCTGTTTTGTGAACGCCAAGAGCGTGAACATGCCCAAAGACAGGGTTGAAGCCGCTATCAAACGGGCACAGGGCAAAGAAATGGAGAACTACGAAGAGATCCTGTACGAAGGATATGCCCCCCATGGTGTCGCCGTCCTGGTAGAGACGGCTACGGACAACCACGTCCGGACCGTCGCCAACGTCAAATCCCATTTCACCAAGGGGCACGGGTCCCTCGGCAACAGCGGCAGCGTAAGCTTTCAGTTTAAAAAAATGGGCGTTTTCAAGCTCAAGCCCGAAGGACTCAGCCCCGACGATCTGGAACTGGAATTGATCGATTTCGGTCTGGAAGAAATGGGCGAAGGCACAGGTGAGAATGACGAACCGGTACTCGTATTACGCGTCGGATTCACCGATTTCGGGAATATGCAGAAAGCCCTGGAAGAAAAAGGGATCACCCCTATCAGTTCGGAGATCGAATGGATACCCGCCACCACGGTCGAACTGTCGGAAGACCAGGCCCAGGAAGTATTGAAATTGGTGGACAGGCTGGAACAGGATGAAGACGTCCAAAAAGTCTTCCACAACTTAAAATAGACGAGAAAGGCCCCGGCCGCAGCGCAAGTTGCGGCCTCTTTTTTTCCGGGCCGCCCGGTCGCCGTCCGGCTCTCCCCAACGGCTCACCCATTCGCCACGCGCCGCTGTCCGGCTATCCGCTAACGCCGCGCCGCCCCCCACGGGCTCACCCCACCGCCGCGCCGCCCCCCGCGCCGCCGCCATCACGCACCACGCGCCGCTCGCCCCCACGGGCCCTCCCGCTTCGCCGGCCCCCGGCCCCTACTCCGCCACCATCTCCCTTACCACATCGATGATCTGCTCCGCATTGGGCTTGCTGAAATAATCTCCGTCACTGGAATAAGCCGGCCGGTGCGCCTGGGCCGTGATCGTCCTTGGCGCGGTATCCAACCATTTATATCCCCCCTGCTCCTCCATCACCTTATTAAATATAAATCCGGCCGCCCCGCCCGGCACATCCTCGTCGACGATAAGGATTCGGCTGGTCTTTTTCAGAGAGTCCAGAATACCATGATGAATATCAAAGGGGAGCAAGGTCTGCACATCCACCACCTCGCACTGGATACCCAGCGCCTCCAGGGCCACAGCCGCCTCCTGGACGATGCGCAACGTGGCACCATAGGAGACGATCGTAATGTCCTCCCCTTCCCGAACCACTTCCGGCACGCCCAAAGGCACTTTAAAGTCCAGAAGATTAGCCGGCAATTTCTCTTTCAGCCGGTAGCCATTCAGACATTCTATCATCAGGGCCGGGTCGGCCCCTTCTAAAAGTGTATTGTACATTCCCACAGCCTGGACCATATTCCGGGGCACACACACATGCAGACCCCGTAAAGAATGGAGGATGAGGCCCATGGGAGAGCCGCTATGCCAGATGCCTTCCAGCCGGTGTCCGCGGCTGCGGACGATCAGCGGGGCCGTTTGTCTGCCCGCCGTCCGGTACTGAAGAGAGGCCAGGTCATCGCTCAGCGGCTGAAGACCATATAACAGGTAGTCGATATATTGGATCTCGGCTATCGGACGCAGCCCGCGGAAAGCCATCCCTATTCCCTGACCCATAATGGTAAGCTCCCGGATACCCGTGTCAAAAATGCGCTCGACGCCATGTTTGGCCTGAAGTCCCGCAAATCCCTGATTGACGTCCCCTATCTTTCCAAGATCCTCGCCAAAAGCGATCACCAGGGGATTACGCGAAAACAGTTCATCGAAATACCTGTTCAACACTTCATATCCGTTGAGCGTGGGGCTATCAGAATTGTAAACGGCCTTCACTTCAGGGACCTTCAGGATATTTCGGGCCCCTTCGTGATAAAGATGGCTATTATATAAGGACGCATTTTCCTTTTTCAGCTCGGCGTAATAGGCCGCCGCGGCTCGGGTAGCAGGAGTATTCCCCGACAGGCTCATCGCCTGGTGCAGCGACTGCAGCACTTCCTTACGACCCGGCTCACGATTGGCGGCCAGGGAGGAAGCCAGCTTCTGCAGCGAGGCAGCATCGTCCGGGCTTTCCATGGCCATGTTCCGGATATGTTCGACAGAAAGTTTCACCTGTCGCCGGATAGGTTCCTGATATTTTTCCCAGGCGTGGTTACGGCTGCTGCGGATCAGTTCCTTTGACTCAGTTTCTATATCATTCAGCTCTTCCTCGCTGGCCAGGGTATTGTCGATGATCCACTCCTTCATCTTCTTGATGCCATCCCATTCCCGCTCCCATTCGAGACGTTCGGGGCTTTTATACCGTTCATGACTGCCCGAAGTGGAATGTCCCTGGGGCTGCGTTACTTCTTCGACATGGAAAAGGACGGGAGTATGCGTCTGACGGGCTGACCGGATCCCGGCTTCGAACACCTCACACATGCCGGCATAGTCCCAGGCTTTCACCTTGAATATGTCGATCCCGTTAGTGCCGTCTTTTTTCTGAAAACCTTTCAGTACTTCGGAAATAGATCCCTTCGTCGTCTGGAACTGGCGGGGTACAGAGATACCATATCCGTCATCCCAGACAAAAATGGCCAGGGGCACCTGCATCACACCCGCGGCGTTCAGCGTTTCCCAGAAATGTCCCTCGCTGGTAGAGGCATCTCCGATGGTGCAAAAACAAACTTCGTTGCCATTATTCGACAACTCTTCATGCGACTGGAGTATTTCTATCTCCCGGAAAGCTTTTGATGCGGCAGCGAGACCCAGCGCCTTCGGCATCTGGGCCGCAGTCGGGGCCAGCCCGGCGGTAAGATTCTTTCGGTTCACCAGGTCCAGCGGAGCCCCGTCGGCATCGACAAAGGCCGTGGCAAAATGCGAGTTCATCTGTCTGCCGGCGCTGTGAGGATCATGCGTTACGTCCGGGTCTGCATATAATTGAGAAAAAAATTCTTCGATGGTGGCTGCGCCTGTGGCAAAGGCGAAGGTCTGGTCGCGGTAATATCCTGCATAGAAATCCCCCGGCTTGAAAAATTTGGCCATGGCCACCTGGGGAACCTCCTTACCGTCTCCAAAAATGCCAAACTTTGCCTTTCCCGTCAACACTTCTTTACGGCCCAAAAGACTGGCTTCCCGGCTCTCACAGGCGCTCCGATAGTCTTTTATAACTTCTTCCCTGAACTTGTCGAAGGATAGCTTCTCAGGATCAAGGACTTCGCTCGCAGAAAGATTTTCCATAAAGAGATAAATTTGATAGCGATACACCCGTCAAAAGTGCAAATTTAGCATTCTCATACCCAACATTGAACCCTATCTTATTGATTGTTATGCCGATCATATTCTGACCGGGCTCTGCCCGGTCTGGGCCGATCATGTTCTCACCGGCCCCCTGTCAGGCTGCCCGGCAAAAATATCCCGAAAATGTGAATTTTAGCCGCAATTCTACAATTTAACCCCTAACAAGACCCCGCCCTAACCCCTATTCTGACAACGTCCCGCACCGGAAAATAAAATTGCCCATAATTTTATTGGCAATCCTGACGTTAAGTGCTTAATTTTATGACAACCAACGGCCGGTTTATGACCAACAAATGGCCAGTTTTATGACCAACCAACGGTCAGGGGACGGCTACCATTCCCAGCCGGTCGAAGGCCACCCTGCTAAATGCAGCCAAACTATGAAAAAATTAGCAATTGTAATCAGCCTTTTCTCCACCGTTCTTGCCGCACGTGCACAAGCAGTCAACGGCGCCGGAGGAGTCGCCCTGCCCAGACCCGCAGACGTGATCCAGTTGAAAGAGAACAATCACAACTTCGGTAAGATCCCTCAGGGAAGACCAGCCACCTACACGTTCGAGATCGTTAACACCGGTGCGACGTCCATGCGGCTGGATAATGTACAGGCATCCTGTGGTTGTACTACCCCTGAATGGAGCCGCGACCCGATCGAGGCCGGGGCAACCGCAAAGATAAAGGTGGGATATAACGCCTATGCGGAAGGCCCATTCACCAAAACAGTAACTATTGTTTATAATACTAGTCAGACAAAGATGCTCACCATTACAGGAGAGGTATACAAAGTACCCACGAGCTCGGCGCCTGAGAACCCCTCTATTCAATTACTAAAACAAATAAATTGATAAAAATGAAGAAGCTATTCTTATTTGCCAGTGTCCTGCTCGTATCAGCAGGTGTTTTTGCCCAGGCCAAGAAAGCCGAAGACGTAGTGAAATTCAAAGAGCTTACTTATGACTTTGGAAAGATCAAACAGGGCAGTCCCGTAACACACGAGTTCATGTTCACCAATATCAGCAATGCTCCCGTGATCATCGAATCCGCCACTCCTTCCTGCGGCTGCACCACACCGGTTAAGCCCGAAGGCGCCATCGCAAAAGGAAAAGACGACAAGATCACAGCCGGTTTCAACGCCGCTGCTGCCGGTCCTTTCAATAAGAGCATCACCATAAAAGTGGCCGGCGTAGACCTCCCCGTCCAGCTGAAGATCACCGGCGAAGTGCTCACCGCAGATGCTTATTCGAAATACGAAGCCACCAAGAGCAACAAATCAGGCCGTTAAGGCTTATATATAAACTTATGCCGCACCGCGCGGCCAGACCTCCCGTATACCGGGAGGTTTTTTTTCACCCCATTCGCCCGCACGATCTTTTCCCCCTTTGCCCCCTCCCCTTTGCCCCCAACGATCTCCGCCGGCCTCCCCCTTCCCCCCTCCCCCCCCCCCCCTTTCCCCCCCCCCT
>Ga0105237_10004872_pt1 | contig 15378 bp, 18 predicted proteins | sample KBSC24metaG_FD_81520 | JGI IMG/M metagenome (GOLD analysis project Ga0105237, IMG submission 81520) | Corn rhizosphere microbial communities from Kellogg Biological Station, Michigan, USA - KBS C2-4 metaG | ecosystem: Host-associated > Plants > Roots > Rhizosphere > Soil | place: Michigan, USA... | reverse complement strand
GGTCCGACGCTTTCTCGTGGCATCCGCCGGGCTGTTCGTGCTCCTCCTCGGTGGCGCGGCGGCGCTCATCCATTCTTCGCGGCATGCCTCAGGTCCTCGACCCACGCTGCCTCCTGAATTGACCTTCACATCGCCTCCACCACCATCGCTGCCTCAATCTTCTGAACCGGCATCCGCCACCAGCCAACCCGGGAAGGGTCCCACCATTCTCCATGCGGTTATCGACCGCACCGGCTTTTCTCCCACGAGCATTCCGGATGAAGCGCCCACTGTTACGGAATCTTTGCCCAGCAGAAGGATTGGGCGGCACAAGCACCGCCACCGCGGAGCGCGCTTCGAGGTTGATGCGAACGGCGCGCCCATTCTTCCCTGAGACTCTACCTGTCTCGGTCACTTCGAAAGACGGGCCAGCGCGGCTATTCCGAGGAGCCCGCTCGGCCGGCATCCCCCGCACCCGTCACGCACGCGGGATAAGCAGGGGCGGCGTTCCGTCGCACGGTTCAACGGCACCAACCGTGACCCGGACCACCTGTCCGGTCAGGTCGACATCGATGTCTGCTGCCAGATGTCTTCCCGCGGAGTCCAGCACGACGAACGTCCTGGGCTCGAACGGCATCGGCAGCGGATCACGCGACAGGTCTTCGAGCGTGACCGTGACCTGTTCGAATCGCGCCTCCTCGGGGAGGCCGTCGGGCACGTCGCCCATCCTCCACGTCGCCACCGCCTCTATGTCACCAACACGTCGCCCATCCACCAGTTCCGCGGTGAGCGCTCCCTGGAACACCCACAACCGCACGAAAGGCTCTGGGCACAGGCCATTCGCGAACAGGGCGGCCTCTTCCCCAGAGGCAAAACGTCCGTGCTCAGTCTCAAGCTCCCAGTCCCGGCCGGTGGACCGCCATCGAATCCGCGCACGATATCCCTTTTGCAGCTCCATTTTTACCTTGGTCTCGTTGTCGACCATCGTCCGAAAGGGTTGCCCATGAATGACGAATCCACCTTGGCCAGTCTTCACAGCCCCACTGGAGACGACCTGCCCGTCATCCCAGCGCTCACGATCTTGTGGCATCCCGAGCCCCACCGCATCGGCGAGACGGCGCCGCTTGAGGACGCACAGGCCGGCCATCTTGTCGCCTTTAGACGCGACACCCCTAGCTTCGGTCCTCCCGCTACGACCAGCCGGCAACCGGTGGCCCACCGCTGCGTCAGCCGTGAAACTGCCTTCACCCTTCGAGCGACACCGCGAGGGTACGAACTCGCCGCTGGTCCCGCACCGACGAGCCTAATGGTAAACGGCCAACCACTGGAAGCCCCCCGGGGGTTTACGCTTCAAGAGCTTGGCGCTGGGGTAACCCTTGCCATCGGCAAATCGCTAGCCCTCTGCCTTCACACGATCAGCTCGCCCGTGGCGCGCTCGCCGTTGGCCGAGCTCCTCGGCTCTGGAGATGGGATTGAGCAAATCCGCCGAAGCATTCAGCGCGCCGCCGATCAGGAGCAAGCCGTCCTCATCCGCGGCGAGACCGGCACGGGAAAGGAACTTGTCGCCCAGGCCCTCCACCGCTGCAGCCGTCGCCGTCAGGGGCCCTTCGTCGCGGTGAATATGTCGACGGTGCGCCCCGAACGAGCCGCTGCTGATCTCTTCGGCCACGAGAAGGGTGCCTTCACCGGGGCCACCGAGACCCGACCGGGATTCTTCCGGGCCGCTCATGGCGGCACGCTACTCCTCGACGAGATCGGCGCGGCCCCACCGGAAGTTCAGCAGATGCTTCTGCGCGTCCTACAAGATCGGACCGTCCAGGCTGTCGGCGCGACCACCGGACGCACGGTCGATGTGCGGATCGTCGCCGCCACCGACGCGCGCATCGAAGAGGCCATGATCGCGGGGAAGTTTGCCGCCCCTCTGTACCACCGCCTATCAGCGTTGCGGATTGACGTCCCCCCCCTTCGCGAACGCCGCGAGGACTTTGGCCTCTTGCTGGTGCACTTCCTGACACGAGAGCTGGCAGCGCGCGGGGAGCTGTCTCGCCTCAGCGTCCCATCTGCGCCTTGGCTGCCGGCCCCGCTGGTGGCGCGCCTCGCGCTCGGTCCATGGCCGGGCAACGTCCGACAGCTCCAGAACCTCGCTAGTCAGCTCGCCGCGTTGACCTCGGATCGGTCCGCTGAAGAAATCGCGAAGCCCTACCTTCCCGACGTCCTACCGGCTCCATCTTTGTTGTCGACCCGTTCCCTCTCGCGTGACCAGCTGCTGGAGGCACTGGACCGCCGCCACTGGAACCAGTCGCAGGCCGCAAAGGATCTGCAGATCTCCCGCGAGACCCTCCGGAAGATCGTCGGCAAAGAGCCTCAGCTGCGGAAGGTCATCGAGCTGCCACTCGCAACGCTGCTGCAGGAGCAGGAACAGGTGAAAGGCGACCTCGCAGAGGTGTCTCGGCGCCTCGGGATCGACGAGCGGCTGCTGCGCCGCCGCCTCCGCGCAAGAAGCTGATCTCCGCGCCTCGGAGCGACCAGCCGCTGCTCAGCGGGTGTCCTCCCCGGCGAACAGGGCGCCGGAGCGTTCACTGCCTAGCGCTGGGCGCCTCTTGGCAAGAGTTGCCAAGTGCTTGGCGAGTTCTCACGAGGGACCCCTCGTAACTCGGCGGAATGATTAGGCCATCTGCTGGCATTCAAGTTGCGATGTGCGGTCCCGAACGCGGCCTGTCGCCGCTTCGAAAGGACCAGAATGCCTTCACGTCCAACTGCAAAGTCCGACCGAGATCGCCTAATCGAGCGACACATCCAGCTCCCCGCCATCATCGCGAACAAAATCATTCCCCGCAGCAACGCCTTCGACGATATCGAGGCGGACGGGTTCAGCGGGCTCGTCCAAGCGGCCGACAACTTCCAGCCCGGCCGCGGCGCAGACTTCCAGACCTTTGCCTGGTACCGGATCCGGGGCGCCATCCTCGACGGAGCCCGCCGCAACCGCCGAACGATGGCGACTGCCGATACCGCGCCTCTCTCCGCGGCGAAGAACGTCACGGATCGAGCGAGTCCCGACATCGAGGATCTCATTGACCGGCGACGCACGCTAGCCAAGTTGCGAGACCACGTCTCGCGGCTTCCGGAGAGGGAGCAGCAGGTCGCCAGGTCGCACTACTTTTCAGGCAAGACGATCCAGGAGACCGCTGCTGAAATCGGTCACAGCGAGTTCACTACGTCGCGCATCCACACGCGGATGTTGCGCCAGCTCCGCGAGGCCCTCAGCGCGACGGAGTCGCCGTGAAGACGCCGCCCGTAGCTGTTGTGCAGCCGAGTGACAATCTCGAACGCCGAACCCGCCGAGTGCCCTGGGGTCTCGAAATCGAGATCTGGCAACTGACCAACACCATCACCATCCCCGAGAGCGCCGTCGGCGCCATGGCGGCCTCGCTCCTCCTAGCGCCGCTCCCCAACGAGCCGACCCCGCGTGTCCCGCCGCCCTTCGACGACGACACAACGATTGACACACCCGTCGACGACCCCGATGGGCCTCCTCCCAGGAGCATTCCATGACGGTCGAAGATCAGCTGATTGAGCGGTTCGGCAAGCAGATCGATCTGCCGGCCTACCTCGCCCACAAGGGCTATCAGTTCGCAGGCATCCAGCGTGGCGACGGCGCCGCCTCGGGCCACACTGTCGGCATCGTCATGCGCGCGGGAGAGGCTACGTCAAAGACCTCCCCATCTGTTCTTCTCCTCGCACGCGATCCGGACCGAGGCGGCTGGGCCTACACCGACCTGAACTACCCAACGAACCGGGGAACCATCGTCGAGTACCTGGAGCGCCATGAGGCGCTCACTCGGACCGCGAGCCTGCAGCGGCTCGCCGACTGCCTCGATCGAAACCGTCGCGACCCTGAGGCCGAGCACTACCGCGAATGCCTCATCAACAAACCCGTACCGTTGCGCCGCGCCGAGAACGAACACGCTGTCTTTTCCCAGCAGCACCGCGCCGTCCTCGTTGAGCTGTCACGTCTCGGTGTCCACACCAAGACCGTGCTCGACCATTCCGGGCCGCGCACCACAGTGGCGGCCGCTACGCTCGATCGCTTTTCGCCCATTTACGGACCAGCAGATGTTCTCCGTCTCGTCGAGCAGCCTTCAAAGCTGTGGACGAGCAGATACAAGGCGACCGACAAGCAGCTCGTTCTCGTCGAGCGGGGAATCGATGCCGTCGCTCACGCCCAGAAGTATCGCAACCCCCACGTCTGTTACGTCGCCGTCGGATCGGAGCTGACGCCGGATCGCAAGCAGCAGCTCGCTCATCTGCTCGCCGAGCTGCCGCGGGGCATGACCGTAGAGGCCGCCTTTGGTCGCGACGAGCGTGGGCGGCGCCTCGCCGATGATGTGGCCCGGGCCGCGCCGCAACTCGAGATCCAGCGCACACCTCCCTCCTTCGGGACCAGCTGGTCCGAGTTGATGCAGCTCGAGGCCCGCCACTCTCGATCCATGGAACGCGGCCGGGCGGCCGGGGTGTCCCGATGACCCGCCCTTATCGCCCTTCGACGAGGACCCCGGACCGCCACACATCCATCCGGGATGCCTTCCGAGAAGCCCTCGCCGCGGGCGTCTCCCTCGAGGAAATCCTCCGGGCTATCCGGCGCCCCCGGCAGCTCGCTTCGTCCACCCAGGCCGAGCCGACCTCCAACGGCCTTCCCCCAAATTCCGAGGTTATCCGATGACGATCCGCCGTCTCTCTCTCGCCCTGGTCCTGCTCAGCACGAACTGCGGCCTCCAATCTCCGTTTGCGAGCGCCCCGAGCGCGGACGAGCCCGGCGGCACCGCGGGGCACGCGGCCAGCAGTGCGGGAACGGCAGGGACCGGCGCGGCCGGTCCGTACGGAGCAGGACAATCGGGTGTTGGAGGGATTGCCGGCCTCGGTGGAAGGTCAGGCGCGTCCGGCTCTTCACCCGCCGGGGTCGGTGCCGCCATCGGCACCAGCACTAACGCCGGCAGCGGCCTCGCCAGCGGGGCAGGGGGCCTCGACCAACGTAACGTGTTTGGGCAAGGCGCGGCCGGTGGCTCAGCGGGCTCCGCCGGCCCGAACGACGCCTCTGGCGGGGATGCTGGAACGATCCCGATCGACGCCGCTCTCGCCGTTCCCTCAGCGAGCGGGCACGTCGAGCAGGCGCCCGGCGATGGGCGACTGACATCGACGGTCGTGTTCCCGGACGCAGGCGTGATCACATACCCCGACGATCCGAGCATCCCGGCACCGCTTCCCAGCGCCCCTGGAACCCCGGTGCAGCCGGGAGGTGGGCAATCTCCGGCCGTCGGCGCAGGTATCGACGACGTGACCCGCTACACGATCGACGGCTGCGGTCAGCCGCCCGCCTGCTGTCTCCGCGCGTCCATCGTGACACTCGCTGGCCATGCCTATGGTGCCAGCTTCAGCTCGAACTATCCGAAGGACAACTGCGCGCGGGACTACATCAAGGACGACAATACGATTCTTATCGGAGACACCTTCAGGACCGCGGCGGCGCGCCAATGCGTGGCCGGCGGCCCTTCGATCTCGGTCGCCTTCAACGTCGACTACTGGGTCTGGTACCTAAGCCTCGGATTCGACACGGTCTGGTCGAGTGATGACGGCTTTCGCTCCGAATGGCAGCTCGCCAACGCTTCGGCGGCTGATAGCGGTTCGTACTATCCGTTCCCAGGCGCCAACTCACGGCTGGAGTTCTTCGGCGCCGGACGCTCCCTCTCGGGTGAATCGGTCGGCCAACTCCAGGTGCCGCTTTTCAACAGCCAGACCGGCACGCTCGCCGTCGGCTACCTGCAATTCGACGTGCTCGTTCGCTGAGGACACACGGCCATGACCATCGATTACTCTGCTCTCGCCCAGAACCTCCGCCTCATCGCCTCTCGTCAACCCGACGCCGCCCAGTACTTCGTGGCCCTGCTTTTCCGGCAGTGCCCTGCCGCGGAGAAGCTCTTCCCTCGGCACGTCTCTCCGGCCCAGCTCGCCACCGCCTTTGAACGTGCCCTGGCGGCCGCAAGCGGGGATTAATCGCTGGCGGACCTGTTTAGCGCCATCGGCGAGCGTCACCGCGGCCAGGGCGCCACGCGGGAACTTTACCGGGCGACGGCCGACGCCCTGGTGTCGATTTTAATTTTGGTCTCCGGGGATGCCTGGACGCCGATGCTGCACGGCCTCTGGCGGTCGGCCTGCGCTCAGTTCGTCTCCTGGATGGTGGCGGGGCTTGGCACACCCCCTGCCGGCGTGGCCACCAGCTTGCCCCCCGCAGCAGCTGCCGACCCGGCGACAATGGACGTCGCGTACCTGCTCGTCCTCGCGGGCCCATCTCGTGGCGAGGTGATCCCGCTCGGACGAAACGTGACCATCGGAAGCGGAGATGAGGTGGACCTCCACATCCCCGACGAGACGGTCTCGCGCGAGCACGCCCGCATCGTCCGAGGCACCCTTGCGCTCCACCTCACGGACCTCCAGTCAGCCGCCGGTACCCGCTTAAACGGGTTGCCGGTGTCGCGGCCGACCGTGCTTAACGACGGGGACCAGATCAGTCTGGGCGGCACCACGCTGATGCTCTTCACCTACCAGCAAGGCCTGGAGCAGCAACTGCGTACCGGGCTCTTTCACCGGGCCACGCACGATCCGCTCACTCAGGCGTACACCCGCGAGTACTTCGGTGAGCGCCTGGTCCCCGAGGTGGCTTTTGCCCGCCGGCACAAGGTCCCGCTCGCCATTCTGCTCATCCAACCCAGGTCTGTCGTCGAGGAGGCAGCCCCGTCCGCCTCCAGGGACGCGGCGCTGCGCAAGGTCGCGCGCCGGATCAAGTCGGCCCTTCGCGCCGAAGACCTCCTCGCTCGGTACGATGAAGACAGGCTGATCATCTTCTGCCGGAATCTGAACGATCAGCAGGCTCTCATTCTTGCTCGTCGCCTTCGTCAGCTCGTCGCGAGCCCTCCTTCGCACGTAGTTGGCACGCGGGTGGGTCACAGCGCTGGCGCCGAGACAATTTCGATAGGCATCAGCTCCTTCCATCCACTCCCGCTCCGGGGAGTTCCGCGACAGCTTCTTGTTCTCTGCCGAGATCGCGCTCTATCGCGCCAACCACCTCGGTCCTGGTCGGATCGTAGTGGCCGGAGAGATGGACCCGTCATGATCTCGCGTTCCGGCTCCATTCATTCCGGGCCACGCGCTCTCTTCACACGCGCCCCGAGGCGACCCTGCCGGTCTCGGCCCTTGCCTTTTCGGCTCCCCCCATTCGGACGTGGGTACCCCCCGAAAACGCGGTCCTCGGCCTCGGGGAGCTAGTTCGGTCGCGCCTTGAGTGACCCGAACGAAAGGAGCCTTCATGGACACGAACAACGCCTCCCATCACCTCCCCGACGCTCTTCGTCGCCTCATCGTCGCGGCCCTCGAAGCCGACGTCTCGCCGGGGCGCATCGAAGACCTGATCCGCCTCGAAGGACGACGCCAGCCGGGTCACTGCCCCGAGTGCGACTCGAACATGTCCTCCGACCAGGCCGGGATCCTTCGCTGCACGAACTGCGGCGTCACCTCCGCCAAGCAACCGAACCAGTAATTCTACCGATTCCGAAAGTATGGGCTCTGCCACCCGCCACGACTCCCGATTTCCCACTGCCCGGGCTGTCGCCCGCGCTCACGCGACTGCTCGATTGCCGCCCACGGCTCCGAGCCCCCGGGGCCTGCTAAGGCCCCGGTCCCCAAGTCGAGGCCGGGCGTGGACACCGACGAGGGCTACGACGTCGCCGGCACTGGACGCCTGCTGGCCGCCAGCTCGCGCTGCGCCGCCTCCAGCGACCGATCACGTACCCATGTGCTCACCGGCAAAGCGACAGCACCGGCAGCCTCTGCGAGTGTTTTCAGTTCATCGGCTGATACCCGAACTTCCAGACGAAGATCGGCCGGCTGCGACGATCGGGCCGGCCGACCTCGCCCGCGCTTTTTTTTCGTCCGGACAGATTTGCCTTGCGCCATGATTACGTCCGGGCAATAATCACTCGACAGGAGTTCTAATGCAAGTGCGATCGATATATCCGGTCTTGCTGTCCCTGATGCTCGGGACCGTGCCGACGACAATGTCACACGAAGCTCGAGCTTCGGATGCCGAATCGGTCGACGATCTTATGAAGCGAGGCATCCAACTACGGCTGAAAAACAAGCCAGCCGAAGCACTGGAGCTGTTCGAGCGTGCGCATGCCGTCGCGCCGTCGGCCCGGACCCTGGGCCAAATTGGCCTGGCAGAGCTTGCGCTCGACCGGTGGGTAGAAGCCTCGGAGCACATCGCCGGGGCGCTGGCGGCCGCGGACGACCCATGGGTGAAGAGGAACCAGGCAGCGCTCGAATCTGGTCGTGACATTGTCGCCAAGCACGTCGGCGAACTGGTGGTGACCGGACCGGCGGGCGTCGAGGTGTTCACGGATGGCAAGAGGATAGGGACCTTGCCGCTGGCCCGGCCGCTCAAGGTGGCGGCGGGGCACCTCGTCGTCCGAGCCGTCAGCCCGTACTACGAACCGTTCGCCACCACGGTGGACATCATCGCGGGTGGTCGTACGCCTCTCACGCTGGCGCTTACCTCGACGCCGGCCTCTCCACCGACCGTCGAGCCGGCGCAGCCCACACCGCTGGCGCTGGCGGCCTTACCGCCGCCAGCGCTTCCACCGCCGCCACCACAGATCGAGTCGAGTCGAACCTGGAAGACACCAGCGGGCGCGGCGCTGGGTCTTGCCGGCGTGGGCCTGCTGACCTGGGGTGTCGTCTGGATTGCCACGGATAGCACCGCAATAGGCGGCTCCTCGGGGAAGGTTCTGACGGAGCGGGACACGAAGACACCTGGATGGGTCCTCGCCGGCGCTGGTGCTGCCGCCATGATTGGCGGTGGTCTCCTGCTCTACTCCGACCGGAGTGACCGAACTCGAATGGCGGCTGTGGTCGGCCCGACGGGGCTCACGCTCGCTGGCGTGTTCTAACGTGATGGCCAAGGTAAAAGGAGAGACGATGGGACGCTTCTCGCAGTGGCGCTTGCTGGGACCGATCTGCCTGCTGACGGTGGGGGCCGCTGGTTGCCCGACCAAGGAAGTTCCTAATCCAAACTGGGATGGTGGCGCCGCCGGCGCCGCAGCGACAGGGGGGGCGGCCGGTACTGCGGCCGCTGGCGGAGCCGGTGGAAGCGGTGGGAGTGGAGCAGGAGGGGGGCTTGGTGGGCATGGCGCCGCGGGAGCCGCTGGTGGGCTAGCAGGATCGTCTTCTGGAGGAGCTGGCGGCGGCGTGGGAGGGGAGACTGGCGGAACGATCGCGACAGGCGGATCGATCGGTAGCGGGGGTGTTCCTGCGACCGGAGGCAGCAGCGCGAAGGGTGGAATGGGAGGGGGCACTCCGCTGGCCACCGGGGGCGCCGGGTCGGGAGGCATGGCGACAGGTGGCAGGACTGGATCGGGAGGCACGGCGACAGGCGGTACGACGGTGGGCAGCGGAGGAGCAGCTGCAGGCGGAATGGCCGGCGGGGCCGGAGGCGGCGCGGGTAGCGGGCCAGCGTGCGCCCACCCGTGCGCCGCCAGCGCCTATTGCGACAGCGGCACCTGCAAGAGTCGCGTGACTGAATTCGCCCTGCAGGATACGGGAGCCAAGCCGCGATACATCATCGCCGGGGCAGACGGCAACCTCTGGTTCTCGGACTCGTCTTACGACAAGATCCGGCGCATTAGCCCGAGCGGTACCATCAGTGAGTTCATCGTTCCGACCGCAGGCAGCGGGCTTGGATCACTAACGCTCGGTGCGGATGGCAACGTCTGGTTCACCGAGGAAAATGCCGCGAAGATCGGACTCATCACGCCTAGCGGACAGATCACCGAGTTCCCACTCGACAGCGGGGTGGCCGTTCCGCAGGGCATCACGGCCGGATCAGATGGCAGAATCTGGTACACCGAATGGGGCCAGATCGGAATCTCCACCTTGGCCGGTATGATTTCGACCAAGGCGCTTCCGGCAGTCGACGCGGGCCCTTCAGCGATTACGCTGGGCCCCGATGGCAATACCTGGTTCTTGGAGGTCAATAGCAACAAAATCGGGCGTATCACGCCGTCGGGGACAGTCGTCGAATTCGACATCCCGACGCCTGGTGCCAATCCCATGGGTATCACGGCCGGAAGCGACAATGCCTTGTGGTTCACGGAAACCAATGCCAATAGGATTGGCCGAATCACCACCTCTGGTACAGTGACCGAATTTCCTGTCCCGGGCGCCGTAAGCCTTCAAAGGCTCACCGTCGGGCCGGACTCCAAGATTTGGTTTACTGATACTTCTGCCGTTGGTCGCATCGACACCTCGGGCACTGTCGCGGAGTTCCCGGTGCCAGCCGATCCCTATGCCCTAACGTCTGGACCCGATGGGCAGCTCTGGTTTACCGAGCAGCAGGCCGGCAAGATCGGCCGCTTCGTCGTTCCTTAGGTACATGACGGCCCGCTCGCGGTCCGCAGGCATTCTCGTCGTCGCCGTCGCATGTGCGGCGGGGGCGTTCGCGAATCGCGCTGCTCTTCGAGCTCCTCTTGAGCTGGACGACGTCGCTCAGCGGGCGATGATCGAAGGGAAGCTAATTCCTCGACGCAATCCATTGAACCTCTACGATTTCGTCGCGGAAGACAATCGATCGGCTCTCCTGGACCGCGGTGCGATTCCGTGGTGGTCCGACCCGAAGCTGGTGACCAGGTTTCTGCGCCCGCTGTCCAGTGCGCTCGTTTGGCTGGACTATCGGCTGTTTGGTTACGAGTCGGTCGGACCTCATGCCCTCTCGCTCCTCTGGTGGGCGGCCGCGGTGATATCAGCCTGCGTGTTTTATCGAACGGTTCTAGAGCCACATGCCGCACTGGTTGCCACAGCGGTGTTTGCGCTCTCGCCGAGTTTTGCGATCCCGCTCGTCTGGGCAGCCAATCGCAACGTTATTGTGACACTGACCTTTGGGTCGCTGGCGATGTCGCTGTACGCACGATGGCGGGCCGATAGACGACCTGCTCAGTGGGTCGCGGTTACCGCGGCCTTCGTCGCGACTGCTCTCAGTGGGGAATACGCTCTTTGCTTGATCGGGTACTTGGTCGCCTTCGAGGTCTGTCGCGTCGAGGCGCCGCGGCGTCGTGTGACGGGGACCCTGCCAGCGGTCGTTCCGCTCGCCGCCTATGTTATCGCGCGCGCGGCGCTTGGGTACGGCGCTAGGGCCTCGGGCCTCTATCGCGATCCGATGGCTTCTCCTGTGGCGTTCTTGGAGGCCTTGCCGCGTGTCTTCACTGTGATGATCTCTGCGTCGTGGCTGGGGGTCGACGTGACCTCCCCGATGCTCGAGTCCCAGCTAATTCGTGCGCTCGTGTTGCTCGGCGCGGGAGCTGTGCTCGTGATTTCTGTGCGGAACGCGCCTGGTCTCTCTGGCGCTAATTCCAGGACTGGCGCGTGGCTCGCCTGTGGTTCTATCCTTTCGATCGTACCGCTCACTCCAACGGAACCCTCGCGCCGCCTTCTAGGGGTCGCGGCATTGGGCGTCAGCGGCCTGGCTTCCGTGTTGCTTTCGTACGGAGGGCGCGGCTGCGGCAGTCCCGCGCGTCGGCGTGGCGTCTGGGTCGCGGTTGGGGCGGTGACAGCAGTCATCCATCTCGTAGCCGCTCCTCTCCAGACACGACGACTCTCCGTTGAGGCAGTCGACGAGACCCTCAAGCACCTCACCCGCTTCACTGCGCTCCCGTACGACGCCCGGGGGACGGACACAACTCTGGTCCTCCGAGCGACTGACGGGCTACCCGTGCTCTCCGCACCCTATCTTCTACGTGACGAGGCGCCTCAGCGCTGGAGGGTACTCAGCCACACTTTTGAACAGACCAAGGCGATCCGGCTCTCACCCAGCTCGATCGAGGTCACGCAAGATCGAGTGCCCCTGTTTCCTATTGGTCCAACTGGCATCGTTCGAACCACGCCATTCGCCGTCGGCGACGTCACGCGCATTGCGGGCATGAGCGCCACTGTGCTCCGCGTCGATCCGCGGGGATCACCTCTTGCCGTTCGTTATGATTTCGACCGGGACCTCGATAACCCCGGTGTTGCTTGGATCTCGGAGGGCCGGGCGGGGTTCGCCGATGTCGATCCTCATCCCCCGGTGGGCTTCGGGGTTGAGTTGGCACCCTGAGATCCAGGCCCTGCCGTTCCGACAAGCAGGCCACCTCGACGCCTCGGACGCACGACGGTACGTGTTAGCCGCGTCGTTTGCGGAGGTGCACGACGGAGGCGTCGGACAGCTACGACACTCGTCGCTGCGCCACTCGTGAGACACCGGCGGCAGCTCACGATCGACCAATCCGTCGCGAGGGCGCCGGTGCCGTCCCGGAGCGGTCGACCACACGTCACCTCTTCGGGCGGCCAGCTCGGCGTGTGGCAGACGATGGGCCACCCTTTTTCAACCATCTGCTCGGCCGTCACTGGGCTGTGGTTATTGCAACCCGGACAGGTGACCTGCTCCCAGTGTGCCGTGAGGCCATCCCCCTTCCTCGCCTGGCCGCATTCGGTCGTTTTGACTTTATGCGTCGGGCGCTCTGGCTCCATGGTTGTATCCTGAACGCCTGTTCCGGTCTCAGTCAACGGGAGCGGCCGCAATCGGCCGCCGAGGCGACGGTCAGCTGCGGAATTTCTGGGGGGCCCATAGGCATCTGGTACGCCCTCACATGCCCGAACGTTCAGCTTAGATCTCCGGGCTCCCGGGAGCGAAGCTTCCCTCGCATGACCCGTTTCCATCTTTTCTGGGTACGGACCGCGGGGCAATGGGATGATGGTTTCGTCGTGGCGCGCACCGCTCGCGCTGCCGCCACGTACGTCAGGGAGGAGAAATTCGTTTTTGATCGAGCCTGGTCGAGCGCCGAGCGCTTTGGGCCCTTGCCCGACCAGCTACAGGAACCAGCCGCCGCCGTCGGTTCCACCGACGACGACCCTCGACACGTCTTCTGGGCCTCACCTGAGGTTTTGCGCGCGTGCGGCGTAATCGTCGTCCACCCGGTCAGTCCCAGGGTCTTCTTCTGGAAAGACCGATTGCTGACGGAAGGCGTGCTCGACTACATTCAAGCGCAGCAGCAAGAACAGGTTCACGGGCCGGCTCTTGAGGGCTACGCCCATCCGCAAAGGCGGTTGACCGCGGTGCCGGCGCTGGACATGCCAGACGAAGCCTGAGCGAGGTTAGGCGTTGTCGCGCGCGTGCGATGCATGCCTCGTCTGGTCGCGGGCGCTGCTCCTCACGCTTGTTCGAACATTCCTCGAACGGTCGCGATGGCAACGAACATCTTCCGCGGCCAGCTGGTTTCGTCGAGGGTGACGAAGTCGTACTTGCGATAGAACCGCTCGGCCGCCTCGTGTTTCGCATCGACGACGACGCCGAAGCATCCAACGTTCTCCGCCGCCACCAGCACGCGTGCGAATGCGTCGAACAACAACGTTTCCCCGACGCGCAGCCCCGACCCACGTGTCCGCTCGTCGGCCGCGAGCCTCCCAATCAGCGCGGCGGGGAGGGGATAACGCGGCAGGCGCTCCAGCGTCGACTTGGCCACCAGTGCTGCGCCTATCGCCGTCATGCTCAGCGTGTAGAAGCCCAACACCATCGGCAGCGCCGGCGGCGCCCCCTCCGGCCGCCTCAGCACGTATGTCCGCCCGATCTCGCGCTCGTCGTTCGAACACGCGTGGCGCGCGAAGAAGTCATCGAGCGCCTCGTCTCCACATCGAAAGCCGCTCGCCACATCCTCGGCTTCGACCCTCGATGTGCGAGGCGACGTCGCTCGCCCGTTCATTCCGCGGCTGGCTTTAGCGCGCCCTTCTTGAACCGTGCCGCGGCCGCCCGCGCCGCCGTGCCCGGCGCCGGGGGCGCCGCGACCAGGGCGCGGACGCGCTCGAGCGCCTCTGACGAGACCTGCAATGGGGAGGAGGTCGCCGTCCATTCCAGCGATACCAGCGTCGGCGTCGTAATCAAGCAGTCAGGGCCGCTCCGCTGATCGGTCGCGACCGCGACCAGCCGGCGCCCGCCACGCACGGCCGACACGGCCTGGATGAACATCGAGACGGCTTCGTCGACGACCTGACTCTTGGACAGACCGAGCTCGTCTGCCAGTCTTTCAATCGCCTGGGCTCGACTATCCGGGACAGTTGCTTCAAGACGCATGACATCTCCCTCAGTTTTACGTCAATTCTGAGGGGCTTCTGAGTGATCAGCAAGGGACCAGTCTGGGGCGCCCCCGGTGAAAGCGAGCTGACATAGCGCTTTTGTGTCGAAAAATACCAGCAACTTCAATCAGTTGGCATGCATGGCCCGTCCTGGGAGGCGGAAAATAATCAGGACCGACAGGCCGGCCCTTCCGGCTCTGCCAGCGCAGAGCCTCCTGGCGTTCATGGGTACACGTAGGGCAGGGGACGCTGTCACAGTCGTGCTCGCAAGGGGCGCAATGGGTTGAATGATCCGCTCGGATGCGTGCTTGAACATCGGTGTCCTTTCGCAGCCCACGCTGCCCGACCGGTAATTTCGGGCGAACATCCACCCGGGTTCGCCATCTGCCGCGGGCGACGTCGCAGCGCTCGGCGCTGGCGTCTGCCGGTCCGTCGGGGCGCGCCGGGCAGGAGCTGTTGCCATGCTCGCACGGGGAGGGGGATCGACCGTTCGCTGGATTTCCTGGTCGTTGTGGGTTCGCCATACCCATGCCAGCCCCATCCGAAACGACACGCGGCCCGGCGAGTTGCATGGGGCCAGGGGCGGCCGCGGCGGCGGCATCTGGAGCCTTCTCATCGGGGTCCATTGGACCACGCTGCCCCCGGTCAGGCGTCCGGACTAGGATTTCGGCCATGCGTGGTGTCCCCACACCGACCGGCCGGGTTGTATCCGTCCGGTCAGGGGGGGGATGGTGACCGGCGAGCGTGGGCGGCTACGACAGTGCCGATGAACCGACTCGCGCCGCGCGTGAGCACGCAGACTACCGAGAAGTGCTACCATCGCGAGGTTCTTCACAGGGAAGCATGACGCAGACCGCCGCAGCATACACGGACCGCAGCGACAGCTCGGATGCCGGTCGCCATCTGGGCGAGCAGATAAATCACGTTCTCGACGGTGCGGCTCCCGATGCCGTGGTCGTCTTCGCCTCGTCCCGTTTTGATTACGAAAAGCTGCTCGAAGCCCTGTCCTCCACCTGTAAGACGAAGCTCCTAGTCGGATCGTCGTCCGCTGGAGAGTTCACTGGAGGGCGGCGAGGGGAAGGAACAGCCTGCGCGTTGGCCATCCGGTCGACCGATTTGCAGATTTCGGCGGGGGTTGGCCTTCAGGTCGGCGCCGATCGCGCTAAGGCGGCGCACGCTGTTCTATCGTCGTTCAAG
>Ga0105237_10004870_pt1 | contig 15385 bp, 15 predicted proteins | sample KBSC24metaG_FD_81520 | JGI IMG/M metagenome (GOLD analysis project Ga0105237, IMG submission 81520) | Corn rhizosphere microbial communities from Kellogg Biological Station, Michigan, USA - KBS C2-4 metaG | ecosystem: Host-associated > Plants > Roots > Rhizosphere > Soil | place: Michigan, USA... | reverse complement strand
GCCCGGCCCCTGCCGCCCACCCCCGATCGGCCAGGGCGTGCTCGTGGAAGGGGTATGGAAGGCGTGTCCGGACGCAGGGGATGGACCGGCTGATCGATGACGTAGGGGAGGCAAGTGCGGGCCTCTCTGCTGCAGGCGGTGGTGAGGTGGAGGCACTGGCGGTGGTGATCGGCCGAGCCACGCGCTCGCCCGGCTGGCTATCCGTTTCTCTTCATCCGCGGTCAGTTGTCCTCATCCACCTGTCCGCACCCTCGATGGATCGAAAATCGCCGAGAGTGCGGGCGGCGACAGAGGGATGCGCCGAGCGAACCATCGCCGAGAGGGCATCACCCGGCCCGATCTCCAACACTTGGTCGGTGCCACGTTCTATCAGGGCGTCCAGCGTCGCCGCCCAATCGATCGGCGTCGCGAGCTGGTTCGCGAGGTTGGAGAGCGCTGTGACGGGCGTGCCGATCAAGTTTCCACTGGACGCGCTGAGCAGCTTGTACCCAAAGCGCGGGCTCGCGGCAGCGAACGTCCGGAGGGTCTGCTCGAACGGTGCGACGGCGTTTGCCAGTCGTTGCGTGTGGGATGCGACGTGGACATCGATCGGACGCGCATTCGTCGCCCCTCTGGACAGGGCTTCGTTGCAACAGGCGGCAATGTCGGTGCTGTCACCGCCGATGATGAAGAGGCGGTCCGGATTGATGATGGCGATGGAGCACCGGAATTCGGCCGCCAGCGCCTCCACATCCTGTCGATCGAGGCCGCGGATGAAACCCAGGCCGCCGCCGCTGTCGGCCTGGTCCATCAGCTCTGCGCGACGGGCGGTGAGGTGGAGTGTCGTTTCGGCGTCCCAGACACCGGCCGCACCCCATGCCGCCATCTCGCCGACGCTATACCCTGCGACGATCGTCCGGGCGGGCGCGAGGCAGGCTGCCGCGGCCAGCGCACTTGTCACGCAGAGCAACTGGCTGGCCCGGTTGGCGTGGAGTTCGTCTTTCGACGCCTCCGCCACAAATCGGCGGGGATCCTGGCCGAGCAGGACAGCGGCCGCATCGAAGATCGGATCTGCGGCTTTCTCGCCTTCAAAGATATCGAACATCCCCGGCTGCTGTCGGCCTTGGCCCGCGCAGAGGAGGGCGAGGCTCATGATTCGATACGGTCCACGAACAGTGTCATGGCGAGAAGGTCGGCGCATCCGCCGGGGCTCAGCCGTCGCGCGACGAACGCGTCATGGATATCGCGGGCCGCGTCGAGCCAACCCGATTGACCGATGCTGCCCATGGCAAGAAAACGTTGTGCTTTCTGCTGGGCGAACAGAAGCCCCTCGGGGCCGCCACGATGCAGCAGGTTCGTGTCACCGACATGGGCGATCAAGACCATGCAGACATGGACGAGCACCGCTTCCCCGTCCTTCGGGGCAAGGGTCCGTCCGGCGGCGAGCGCGGGCAGGCCATGGCCATAGAGCGAGGGGAATCCGGCGGCTGCCTCGATACGGGCTCCGCCCGCGCCGTAGCGCCGGGCGGCCAGCGCGCCATGGCTGTGCAGGGCTACCGGCCCTGCCAGAATCTGTTCGCCCCAGCGTGCCGCGACAATGTCGCCGAGCGAGCCCGATACGCCATAAGTCTCGCGAAAGCCGGCGGCAGCGCAGAGCAGCCCCATCCCGAAGATGGCGCCCCGATGCGTGTTGATGCCGGCGGTCGCCGCCAACATCGCCTGTTCCGCCTCGACACCGATCGCGCGCAGCCGGTGCATGTCATGACCGGCAGCCCCCGCAGCGGCTAGCGCGGTGAAGAAGGGTTCGAGCACCTCCGCACTTCGGCCAAGCAGGTCGGCATCCATGTCCTGATGCGATCCCGTATCGATATGGCTGACGAGGCCGGGCTTGGGATAGGTTAGTACCTCCTGTTTGAGGCATTCGGTCGCGAGGGCGCCTATCGTCGTGGTGTCGACGCGAAGCGTGGGGGCGAGCGCCGGGTGGATCATGCGAACAGCACCTCACGACGAACCATGGCGATGCCGTCCAGCGATTTCGACATGACCTCCGGCGCATCCGACGCCCATTCCCGCCACTGGACGGCCTGGCCGGACGGCAGGAGCAATTCGCCATCCAGGCGCATCGGCGCGCGATCGGCAATCGGCACGATCCGCTTGACCAAGGCATCGGCCTCGCCAGCGGTCTTCACCGCCCACAAGAGGTCGAGGTCGGACGTGGCGGTGAGGTAGGGCAGGCCCGTCAGCCATTGCCATGCGAGGCTGCCAAAACAGCGCGCGCCGGCGTCCACCTTCAGCAGTTCCTCAACGGTGGTGCGCCAGGCGGTGGGGGCGATCACGCCACAGGCCGCCAGCAATGGCGGCCTGTGGCGTTCTCGGATGGCCTCTGGCGGCAGGCTGAACATCAGGCGATGGCGGCCGAGCGAAGGCGGCAGCGGCAGGCCGAGCGGTACGAGCCCCTCGACGTCCTCGCACGCCGCCCGGCGGCCGATGAGGGGCCATCCGCGCATCGCCCATTCGGTGACCACCGTCGCCTCAGGGCCCTGTTGTGATGTCGTCAGCGCGCGCGCCCAGGTGGCGGGATCAACCTGTACCATCTGGTGTCGCTCGATGCGGGGGAGGGGGTCAACCATGAGCGATGGCCAGCGCCGTGACCTCGGCTGCGATATCGGCCGCTTTGGGTCGGCCACCGCGCTCCTTGCCCAGACGTCCGCGAACATCGCCGGTGACGGGCGTCTCGAGCATCGCCATCAACTGAGCGCCCAGCGACTGCTCGGGATCCCACACCTCGGTGATCGCACCGGTCTGAGCGAGGTTGTCGAGGCCCGGCGCGAACACGGGTGTCGCCTCGGCCTTCTGCTGGAGCGTCGACAACGGGAGCTTGGTCACGCGGGCCATCGACGGCAGATCCATCACTTCGGGATGGGCGCCCGGCAGTGCGACCAGCGTGTGGCAGGCGAGCGCGGTGGCGATGAAGGCCCCCGCCGCGCTGCCGCCATAGAGCAGGCCAATGGTGCGGTGCCCGGCCTGTTCCGCCAAAAGCAGCGCCTTGGCGAGGTGGGCCAGATATTCGCTGAGGCCCAAAAGCTCATCTCGGCGGGCCATCCGCTGGCTGCTCGAGTCGACCAGGAACAGAATCGGGGCGCCATCCTCGCTCCGCGCGATACCGAGGACAAGGCCCGCAAGCGTGATCGCCTGATCGATGCCGAGCTCGGTTCCACCGACAAAGCCCATGACGTGCAGGGCCGTCCCGTCGGCGAGCGTGGCGCGTCCGGCGAGGATTCCCGCCTCGCGTCCGACGCCATGATCCGATCCGAACAGCGATGCGAGAATATCATCTAGCAGCATCGGCACTCTCCCGGTGGTTGGCGGCCTCGGCGAGGAAGCGATCCGTGGGCATGTCGGGAATGGCGTCGGCGTCGGCGATGCCAAGCGCGGTCCAGACATCCCGTCCGTCGTGGCGGGTACCGAGGCGATCCAGTCGATGTTCGAGGCGCTTCTGCTCCGCTTCGATCGCATCGGCATCGAAACGGGCCGGCCGGGCCAGCGCCGCCACGGTCGCGTCGCGGAAGGCGCCGGCGTCATCGTCCACATAGGCGTCGACGCCGCCGATCAGATAGCGGTGCTTGCCGCCCATGGTGCGCCAGACCAGAGCGCGGTCGCGAGAGTCGAATTCCTCGACGCCCTTGTTGGTCTCGATCACTTCGGGGCCGGTGACGCTGAGGCGGCCCTGTTCGGATATGACGAGTGTCGAGCAGCAGCCGGCAATCAGGCTCCCGCCGCCATAGCAACCCGCACGCCCCCCCAGCAGCCCGACGATGCGGACACCCGCCTGCCGCGCCTCGATCAGCGCACGCATGATCTCGGCGATCGCGAGTTCGCCGGCATTGGCTTCCTGAAGGCGAACGCCGCCGGTGTCGAAGGCGATCACGACGTCGCGCTTCAGCGCTGTCGCCGCGCGCAGCAGCCCGGTCAGTTTGGCGCCGTGCACCTCGCCAAAGGCCCCGCCCATGAAGCGCCCTTCCTGCGCCGCGATCAGCACGGACGAGCCGGCGATGCGGGCCGCGCCCACAGCGATACCGTCATCGAACTGGCGCGGGAGGTCGAAGAGCGGAAGATGCGGGCTCTGCTCGCGCCGCTCGGGACCGATGAACTCGACGAAGCTGCCTGGATCGCTGAGCGCCTGGATACGCTGCCGCGCACCGGCTTCATACCAACTGCGATGCTGAGGCGACGGGATGGGGACGCTCATTCTTCGGGCTCCTCAATCAGGCGGACACCCTGGGCCAGCCGCAACGACACGGTGTCCGGCCGGGCGCCACCATCGTTGATCGAGATGCGCAGGCCACCAGCGGCGCGGCGCGACACGAAATCGGCGGTAACCGCATCCCACAGGGCCTTGAAACCGTGGGCGGCAGTGGCGACTTCGATGATGCATCGCTCGGCCGGGCCGCCGCGCTCGATCAGCACTTCCAGATTGCCCGAGGCAACGACGCCCACCAGCGCCAGCGTGCGCGTGCCGCCCGCCGCCTTCGGCGCATCGAGGTCGAAACGGAGTGTCTCCATGAGGTGCGCTCCTACCAGTTGCGGAATTTGCTCGGCGGCCGATACAGCCCGCCGGAGGCCAGCATCAGATCCTTGATGGAGCGCGCGGCGAGCAGGCTGCGATCGGCATCGAGTGGATCGATGCCCAGGTCCTCGGGCCGCTGGATCACCTTCCGCTCGCGCAGTCGCTCGACCATTTTTTGATCGCGCCGCCGGCCAATCTCCGTAAAGCCAGCCACCCCGCGGATCGCGTGCTCAATTTCATCCTTGTCGCGGCAGAGCAACAGGTTGGCGATGCCCTCCTCAGTGATGATATGCGACGTGTCGTCGGCATAGACCATCACTGGCGCGAGTGGCAGGTCGAGCTTCTCGGCCAATTCCAGTGCGGCCAGCTTCTCGACGAACAAGGGCGCATTGCCTTCGCCGAAGGTCTCGCCGATCTGGACGACGAGCTTGCGACCCCGGCGAAGCGGCGCTGGCCCGTCCGGGTCGGCTTCGAGCCCCGCCCGGAGCCACGGTTCGCTGGGATGGCGGCGTCCGCGCGGGTCGGATCCCATGTTGGGCGCGCCGCCGAAGCCGGCGATACGGCTGGGAGTCACCGTGGAGCTGTGCCCGTTCAGATCGATCTGAAGGGTCGAGCCGATGAACATGTCGCAGGCATAGAGGCCGGCGGTCTGCGAGAAGGCGCGATTGGAACGGAGCGAGCCGTCTGGCCCGGTGAAGAAGATGTCCGGCCGGGCGCGGAGATAATCCTCCATGCCAACCTCAGAGCCGAAGGAGTGGATCCGCTCGACCCACCCCGCCTCGATCGCGGGGATCAACGTCGGGTGGGGATTGAGCGCCCAATGGGTGCAGACCTTGCCTTTGAGCCCGAGCTTCTCGCCATAGGTCGGCAACAGCAACTCGATCGCCGCGGTGTTGAAGCCGATGCCGTGATTGAGCCGGCGGATACCATAAGGCTGGTAAAGGCCCTTGATCGCCATCATGGCCGTAAGGATCTGCGTCTCGGTGATCGCCGCCGGATCGCGCGTGAACAGCGGCTCGACGTAGAAGGGCTTGCCGGCGTCGACCACGAAATGGACAAGGTCGCCAGGGATGTCGACGCGCGGCAGCTTGTCCACGATCTCGCCAACCTGCGCCACCACCAGGCCATTGCCGAAGCTCGTCGCTTCGACGACGGTTGGCGTGTCCTCCGTATTGGGGCCGGTGTAGAGATTGCCGTCCCTGTCCGCGCTCACCGCGGCGATCAACGCCACCTGCGGCGTCAGGTCGACGAAATAGCGGGCGAACAGCTCGAGATAGGTGTGAATGGCGCCCAGTTCGATCTGCCCGCTGAACAGCATTCGGGCGATGCGCGCCGACTGCGGGCCGGAATAGGAGAAATCCAGCCGCTTCGCGATGCCCTTCTCGAAGAGATCGAGATGTTCGGGCAACACCACACCGGACTGAATCATATGCAGATCGTGGATGCGGGAGGCATCCACCTCCGCCAGGGCGGCCGCGAGCAGATCGGCCTGCTTTTGATTGTCGCCCTCGACACAGACGCGGTCACCGGGACGAATGATCGCCTCTAGGAAATGGGCCAGCCGGTCGGCGGAAACCAGCTTGCCGCGGGCGAATGCGGAGCCGGCCGCAACCCGCTCCTCACGCGTTTTTTTCTGGCTGTCCCATGCCCTCATCGCATTCTTCCCGAGTCGTTGGGTGGCTCGCGATATGTATTCCATATTGCCAGAAACGCAATATCGTGCATACATAGGAGGGGAATAAAGATAATTGAAAATACAAAATTGGGAAATGCCTCGCTGCGAGGCGTGGAGAAGGATGGCGGCAGATGACGATGTCCGGCGTGGCGCTCTTGGCGATCTGCACGTTGCTCGGCCAATGGCTGGGAGACGTGCTCGGCCAACTGCTGGGTGTGAAAGCCAATGTGGGCGGGGTGGGTATCGCGATGATCCTGCTCATCGCATCAAGGCTTTGGCTGGAGCGGCATGATTGGATGAGCGGACCTGCGTCGCAAGGCATCGCCTTCTGGGGCGCGCTCTACATACCGATCGTGGTCGCGATGGCCGCGCAGCAGGATGTGGTCGCTGCTGTCAAGGGAGGCCCCGTGGTGTTGGTCGCCGGCGTCGGTTCGCTGCTGCTGTGCTTCGCGGTGGTGGCCCTCCTCAGCCGGCTCTCGCCCGCGACCGAGACGATGGACGAGATCGAGGCGCGGGAGCGCTCGTCGAAGTCGGTGCTCCCGACACCGGCTCATTGAGGAGATCTGTCATGGACACCATCGCTCACGCCCTTACGGCCAATGCCCTGCTTACCGCCTTCGCGGTGGTCGGGATCATCATGGTCTTCTCCAACCAAATCTCGGTCCGCTTCACCAATGGGCGGATTCATGGTTCGGCCATCGCGATCGTCATCGGTTTGGCGTTGGCCTTCTGGGGTGGGTGGACAACCGGCGGCCACAAGGGCCTTGCCGATGTGCCGGTATTGTCCGGCATTGGCCTGATGGGTGGCGCGATGCTCCGCGACTTCGCCATTGTGGCGACCGCTGCCGAGGTCAATGTGATGCAAGCGAAGCGCGCGGGCCTGATCGGCTTGATCGCATTGCTGCTGGGCACCACGTTACCGTTCATCCTGGGAGCGATGGTTGCCGTGGCCTTTGGTTATGGCGATGCGGTTTCGATGACGACGATCGGGGCGGGGGCCGTCACCTATATCGTTGGGCCAGTCACGGGCGCGGCGCTTGGCGCCACTTCGGCGGTCATCGCGCTGTCGATCGCCACGGGCGTGTTCAAGGCGGTTCTCGTGATGATCGGGACGCCGCTCGTCGCGCGCTTTATCGGTCTCGACAATCCCCGCAGCGCGATGGTGTTCGGTGGCTTGATGGGGACGGTGAGTGGCGTATCCGGTGGTCTTGCCGCCACCGATCGTCGCCTGGTGCCCTATGGAGCGCTGACGGCGACATTTCACACCGGACTGGGTTGCCTTGTGGCACCATCGATCCTCTACGTCGCGGTTCGCGCCGTCGTGGGCGCTTGAGGATGAGAAGCGTGCTGGAAAGCGAAGATCAAGGCGAACCCACTCTCTTGTCCGAGCGTATCCGGAATGCGCTGACCGACGCGATCGCCTGCGGGGATTTGGCGGCCGGTTCAGCGCTGGACGAGCAGCAACTCGCCGACCGCTATGGCGTCTCCCGGACACCGGTGCGCGAGGCGCTGCGCCAACTCGCGGTGAGCGGGCTTGTAGAGATGCGACCCCGCCGCGGCGTGATCGTCGCCAAGGTTACACCAGAGCAGGTGATGGACCTGTTCGAGACGATGGCCGAGATCGAGGCGATCTGCGTGAGGCTCGCGACCTACCGGATGACGCCGCTGGAGCGAAGTCATCTTCTGCGTATTCATGAGGAGACGGCCGCAGCTGTGCAGCGTGGCGATATCGACAGCTATGACGGGCTCAACCGGCAGTTCCACGAAGCGATCTACCAGGCGACACACAACGGATTCCTTGCCGAGCAGGCACGGCAGGTCCGCACCAGACTCAACGCCTTTCGACGAACCCAGCTTCGGCATGGTGATCGCTTGACCCGGTCGCGTGAGGAGCATGACGAGGTGATGCGGGCCATCGCGCAAGGCGACGGCGAGGAAGCAGCGCGTCGTATGCGCGCGCACATGCTGAATGCGGCAAGCGCCCTCGATCGCTATCTTGCGGCCCACGAGGTCGAAGTGCGCTGAATGTCCGTGAGAGATGAATATAGCGGCCTAATCAAACCAGCAGACGTATCTGAGCTCTGCGAGAAAGCGGCCCAGCGGTAGGGTGCCGATGCCCGTCAATTGCAGGACCTGATTCTATTCATAATTGTTGACGGTTCGCTTCGCGTACTTGCTTGCCATCCGCCAATTTGGAAGGCCGCCTGCAGCAATTTCAGCTGTCGATACGCCCCACCGCGCCTGGATCGTCACGAAGCCGGAGATAGAGCGCGCCGCCCGTCGGGTGCGGAACCGTGATCGACGTACCGGGATAGCCTTCGGGCATGGCGACCGGATGCTCGAAGCCCGGCGTTGCGGACAGCGCGTCCAGCAGGAAGAGGCTATCTCCCGACAGGGTGCAATTCGCGGCGGTATCGGATGGGCAGGTCCATTGCTGGAGCCGGGGCAGGCGGACAAGCGTGCCGAGAGGCAGCCAGTCGCCCGCCACGCCGTCTCGAACGATCCGGGCGCGGAGCGGACCGAATGCGGACGGACCGAGCGCCACGGCCGGCGCCACCGTCACCAGCGCGACTTGCTGATCGGCCAACCTCACGCCGTTGGCGTCGGAGAGCGTCGCGGTCTTGCTGCCGGATTCGGCCGCGATCTCGATCGTTTCCTTGCCGGTGAAGCGCATGCCCTTGTCGGCGCGCACCGAGAAGGTGAGAGTCGCATCGCTGGGGATGTCCGCATCGTTCGCGAGCGTGATCGGCACCGGGCCAGCCGTCGGCGGCCGCTGGACGGCGCGCGCGATCACCGTCGCGTGCATGCCCTTGGGCTTGGGCGCTCCGGCTAGCGCCAGGCGATCGGGCGCGACGCCTGGAGATCCGGAGACCTCGATCGTCAGCCCCTTCTGGGCCGTGCCGTCGGGCAGAGTCAGGCTGATCGCATCGGATCCGAGGATTTTCCATTCGGCCGGCTGCGCGGGCTCGCCCTGCGCCTGGGTCGTGACTGCGGACACGCAGGCGGCGGCTCCTCCGGCCAAGGTGACGGTCGCGCCGCGGGGCTGAGCGGGATCGTCCGGCAGGCGCCATTGGCCCGGGCGTCCCGCCACCATGCGCACCGTCGGGCCATCGAAAGGCTGGAACCCCCAGACGCCGTGCAGCGTCGCCTCCGCCGGCGTTCGGAGGTTGGCCGGCAGCAGGCCGTCATTCCCGATCACGAGGCCGCCGCGCTCGGCGTCCGGGGTCGCGGGCAGATCGATCGTGCGGCCATCGGGAAGGCGCACGCGCAGGACGAGATCGTGGGCATAGTCGGTCGCATAGACCAGGGGCGCGCCGCTCACCGGCAGCAGCGAGGCCTTGGTGGCCGCGCACAGCGACGGCGTCGCTTCCAGGGTCTGGAGCGGAGGCACGTGCACCGGGGCGATGATCGGCAAGGCCGTGACCAGCACCGACTTCGGATTGTGGAACGAGGGCGGGGCGTTGAGCACCAGCGCCATGCGATCGCCATGCAGCGTCGCGAGCGCCGGGATATATTGATATTTCGCCGTGTGGATCGAGCCGAAGATGCCGATCATGTCGCGGATCGCGGCGATATACGGGCTGTAATAGCCCAGCCCCCCCTGCGGTGTCGCGCTGAGTTGGAGGGCGAGATCGGCGCCCGGCCCGCTGACCGCATCGGTGATAGCGTTGCTGTGCCCGTCGTCGAGCACGAGCGCCTCCTGATTCTGGAGGAGGCAGGGTGCCTGCAACTCGGGTAGCCTGGTCAGGCAATCGGCATTGATTTTCACCTGCAGGCTGCGCGCCAGCAGCGGTGTGATGCGATCCAGCCGGCCGGGATCGCCGGCCACGGTCTTGCGGATCGCGGCAAGATAGGCGTCGAGCCGACTGCGATCCAGCGAGGCCTGGGCGAGTTCCTGCGCGGCGCGGACGAAGGCGCCGGGCCGGCCTTGCACCGCGTTGCGCAGCGTCGGGAAATCACCGCCCGTGGCGGGCGCCAGGAACAGCGCGACCTGCTGCGCACCGTCGGGGACGGTGAGCGTGAGGCCCTTGCGCCCCTTCTTCGTCCAGAGTTCCGCCTGGAAGAACCATTTGGCGGGTGGCGGATTGGTCGCGCCTCGCAGGAAGGCCGCGACCAGGAGATAATGCGCCGATTGATTGTCGGGCAGATCGGCGGCGATGGAGATCTGGTCTGCCATCGCCAACTGCGGCACCTGCGCGATCGGCAACGTAGCGCCTTGGTGGGTCACGCTGACGCGCAGCACCGGGCCGGCGAGGTCGAACTGCGCGGTCTCGGCACGGACGGGTCCGGCGAGAAGGCCGATTAGGGCGAGAAGGGGGGCATATAGACGCATAGGCAAGGTGAGACGTCTCTCGGCGTGGGTCGATCCATCGGGATTGTCGATTGCATCACCCCGCCATGACCCACGATGAACGCGACCCGCCATAGTGAAGGTATGAGGGCAGCATGAAAGGATCCACCTGCAGCACCGCGTGGCGGAGCAGGGGCCGATCCGGAGCGATGGATCAACGGAGGTCTGTGTCTTCGTCTGCGGCGATGCGAGCCGGATGGCGAAGGACGTCGACCCGACGCTGCAAGGTCATCGTGGCGGGCACTGCACTCTGGTCGGCGGCGTGCGAGGGCGTAAGGTCATGGTCGATGGGCTGGTACGGCGCATGGTCGATAATCCCGCATCCCGTCCGCGACGTTGTCGCGACGTCCTGCAGCTGGGCAAGGTCGGGGTCGCGGGGGCGACGCTCCGCCCCGGCGCCGCCGCGGAGGCTGGCACTCGCAATGGGCTTCGCGGTCGATATCTCGAAGATTCCACCGGGTTCGGACCTGAAGCTGGCCTGGCGGGGCCAGCCCGTCTTCGTCCGTCATCTGGCCTCCGCCGAAGTCGCGGCCGTGCGGGCCGTGCCGCTCGCCGATCTGCGCGATCCGCAGAGCTTGGACGAGCGCACGCAACCCGGCCGTCGCGACTGGCTGGTCGCCATTGCGGCCCGCCCCATCTGGGATGCCTGCCGCTCGGTATCGCGCCGGGCGAGCCGCGCGGATCGTTCGGCGGTTTCGTCTGCCCCTGCCATGGCTGGCAGTTTGACCCGATCAGCGTCTCCGGCCCTTCGGCGGGCGTGTGATTGGACGTCTGGTGCGGCCTGGATGAGGTCTCAGCCCCCGCCTCGCAATTGACTGCACATCCCGTCTGGCAATCTCCGAAAGAGAACCTTATAGCCGCTCACATTCGATCCGAGGGTTCCAGCGCCCGTCGGCATGCGGGTGTGGCGGAACTGGTAGACGCAGCGGACTCAAAATCCGCCGATGGCAACATCTTGTCGGTTCGAGTCCGACCACCCGTACCAGCCAATGCGAGGCTTCGAAGCCGAGTCCTCAATCGAACAATCAGCGGGTTTCCCGCCCGAGAGGCCGAGCCTCGCGGCTGGCTGTCAGCCCGGGCGGCGCGCCTGCTCGTCATAGGCACGGCGAAATTCCTTGGCGAAGACGTCAATGAAAGCCTCATCGGAGCCATGCACGACGCCGCCAAACTCGCGCTCGTACGCTTGCCATAGCGCAGCCTCGCGCCGGGACTATGCGCTCCAGCACCCCTTTCGCTTCTGCCCGGCTGCGGATGGCGGCGGGCGAAAAGCGGTCAAGCGTCGCTTTCAGCGCGCCCTGCATCGCCCGCAGCGTCGCCATCTGGTGCGATTGCAGATCCTGGAAGGCATCCTCGATCGCGCGGGGCGAATCCATGAATCCCTGGCGTGTCGGAGCGAGCAGCAGCGCCAGGGCTTTGTCCGGCGTGCGCGCATATTTGATCGATGGCGGCGGTGCGGCAGGCGCGGCCGCGGGTCGGCCCCAGTCCGAAGTGGCGGGACCGGGCGATGGGGAGGCAGGTGGCTTTTCCGGAAGCGTGGAGGCCGGGTTCAGCCCGAGCGGATCGCGGGCCGGTGCAGCGGGCTGCCCGAAACCACCGCGCGCCCAGTCGACAACGTTGCCGTCGGCGATCCGCCCCCAGACGTCGTCGGGCGACGGCTCCGGTGGGCGATCGGGGACGGTGCTCGACCAGCCGGACGCCGGATCCGCAGCAGGCGCCGGACTCTGCCAGGTCGAAGCCGTGGGCAGGTCCGGCGCGCGATGCGATGGTGCCCACCCGCTTCCGCCGCTTGGCGCAGGCGTGGCGAAGGAGGGGGCGGCCTTATAGGAGGCCCGGGGCGAAAGCTCCAGCGACAGTGCCGGTTGCCACCGATCCGCTCCACTCTGCGGCGGCGGGGGCGACGAGTCCCAGCCGCTCGCGGAGCCCGGAGGAGAGGGGCGCGCATCATAGGCCGGCGATCCGAAACCGGAATGCCATCCGCGTCATTCCGTCGAGGCCGGCACCGGGGGTGCGCGGTCGGCCGCGGGGCTCGCCATCGGCGCCGCCTCGGCCGCGACATAAGCGGCGCGGCGATGCTGGTCGGTCGGGTCCTGCAGCCAGCGCAGCGCGGTGTCGAGCGCCAGGCGTTCGCGTGTCGGCAGTTCCTGCTTGCGGGATTGCGCGTCGATCACGTGCGCCGCTTAGGCCACGGCCTCCAGCTTGGGGAGCGCATGGCCGATATATGCCAGGGCTTCCTCGACATCGCCGCTGCGGCGGATGTCCCGATAGCCGGTCTGCCCAACGATCATCTGTATGCGGATCAGGGGCATCGGGGGAATTGGCAGAACAGCACCAAGGGGCGTCTCATCGATCGCATGAAGATGATCGATCGTTTCAAGGCCACTTGCGGCGGATAGGGAAACCGACATGGCATATTCAGAATCGCTCGCGGCACTTGCTCGATCGGCCGAGGCGCATGGCATCGCATTGTCGGTCGAGACGCCCGATGGCGAACGATCGACCGTGGAGACCATATTCGGCGACGCTCTCGCGGCCGCGATCGACGAGGCGGGCTATCCGGGCGGGCTGGAGGTGCCTTTGTCCGCCGAAGACCTCTATCTGTATCCCCTTGCCGAACTGGAACAGCGCCAGATCGGCTACCGGACCGACGCGAACAGCGGTGGACGCGCGCCAGGCTGGGATCAGGAGCGTTACGTGATCGCCGACTGGGCGGCCAACCCCGTGTCGATCGGGCGGGATGGCGGGCTCGCTTATTCCGTGCATGGCCGGGGGACGTGGGACTATCGCCCGATAGCTCCGGATCTGGGCGCCTTCCTGTCCGTGCTGGCGCGCTGGATCGATTATTATCGCGGCGAGCGGGGCGGCAAGATTCTGGATGATGACTTCGAGGTTCTGCCGGAGGTGGCCCGACAGGTGCGGCAGGACGTGATGGAGGGACTGTCCGAACGCGAAGCCGACAATTTCTCCGATTTCCTGCTCGGCACCATCTGACATCGATGGAGCGGATCCTCCGATCCGCTCCGTTCGCCCGGAGCGACCGGCGTGGCGGTTGTGCATGGCCTGATCGCGTGCCAGGCGCATATCCCGAGGGCGCGCACGGGAGGCCGCATTGATCGACAGCCATATTCTCACTTTGTCCTGCCAGGATCATCCGGGCATCGTCGCCGGCGTGGCGACCGCGCTCGCCGGCCATGGCGCCAACATCCTGGAGGCCCAGCAGTTCGACGACGTGCTGACCGGCCGGTTCTTCATGCGCGTCGAATTCGCGCTGGTGGGCGGCGAGGGGATCGATGCCCTGCGCGCCGGCTTCGCGGCGACGGCGGGGGCGCATGGCCTCGACTGGGCGCTGCGGCCGACCCTGGTGCGCAAGCGCGTGCTGCTGCTGGTCTCGAAATTCGATCATTGCCTCGCCGACCTGCTCTATCGCTGGCGCACGGGGGAATTGGCGATCGATCCGGTCGGCATCGTCTCCAACCATCCGCGCGCCACCTATGACCATCTCGATTTCGGCGCGATCCCCTTCCATCATCTCCCCACCGCGCCGGGCGGGAAGGAGCGGCAGGAGGCGCAGGTGCGCGCGATCGTGGAGGAGACGGGGGCCGACCTCGTCGTCCTCGCCCGCTACATGCAGATATTGTCGGACGGGATGGCGGGCTGGCTGTCCGGCCGCTGCATCAACATCCATCACAGCTTCCTGCCGGGCTTCAAGGGCGCGAAACCCTATCACCAGGCGCATGCGCGCGGCGTGAAGCTGATCGGGGCGACGGCGCACTTCGTCACCTCGGACCTCGACGAGGGGCCGATCATCGAGCAGGACGTCGAGCGGGTCAGCCACCGCGACACGCCGGACGATCTCGTCCGCAAGGGCCGCGACATCGAACGGCGGGTGCTGGCCCGCGCGGTGCGCGCCTTCTGCGAGGACCGGGTGCTGCTCAACGGCGCGACGACGGTCGTCTTCCCCGCCTGAGCCGCTTGCTGCTAAGCATCGCTCCGGATCGCTGGAGGATGCATGGCGCGGCAGGCCGATCACGAGGACATGGACGAGGCGGCCGAGAAGATCGGCAGCGCGATCGAGCGGCATACCGAATCGCAATGGGCGGCGGTCGTCACCGGCGGCTATCATCGCGACCGGCTGCTCGCCGCCACCGCGCTGATCCTCGGCATCGGGCTGGTGCTGGCCTTGCCCTTCGCGCTCCGGGCCGGGGCCGAATTCTTCCTGCCGCTGGTCGCCGCCCTGGTCGTCGCGATCGCCCTGGTGCCGCTGCTCGAATGGCTGGAGCGGCGTGGCCTGCCATCGGCGCTCTCCGCCTTCCTGTGCGTCCTGTTCTTCATCGGCGTCGCCAACATGGCGATCGCGGCGGTGGTGGTGCCGGCGTCCAACTGGGTGTCGATCCTGCCCAGGCGGATCGGCCTGATCAAGACGACGGTGCGCCCGCTGGTCGAGGTCTATGCGCAGCTCGACCGGTCGATCGGCCAGCTCGCCAACACCATCGCCATCTCCAAGTCCCATGCCCGCACCGTGACGATCGACACGCCCAACTCGCTGCTGTCGCTGCTCACCACCTCGGCGCCGTTCGTGATCGTCCAGTTCTTCTTCGCGATGCTGGTGATCTTCTTCTTCCTGTCGGGCTGGACGCGGGCGCGGCGCCACACCATCACCAGCCGCGCCACCTTCGACAGCGCGATGACGCTGGCGCGCGTGATCCAGGAGGTGGTGGACCGCACCTCCAGCTACATCGCGACGATCACCACCATCAACGTCATCCTCGGCTGCATCGTCGCGGGTGCGGTCTATTATGTCGGCCTGCCGACGCCG
>Ga0105237_10004869_pt1 | contig 15388 bp, 14 predicted proteins | sample KBSC24metaG_FD_81520 | JGI IMG/M metagenome (GOLD analysis project Ga0105237, IMG submission 81520) | Corn rhizosphere microbial communities from Kellogg Biological Station, Michigan, USA - KBS C2-4 metaG | ecosystem: Host-associated > Plants > Roots > Rhizosphere > Soil | place: Michigan, USA... | reverse complement strand
CGTAAAGTATCTACCTGGGCGTGGGCTTTTATTAAAATAAAAAAGAATAATATGCAGAGTATTAAATATTTGGATTCACGCATCAGGAGGCCTGTTTTAAAAGTCGCAAAGATATAAACTCCGTATAGTGTTTGTTTATTATGCTATACAATTATTCTCCGGATTTTGTGTTTTCATCATTTTGTACTTACATTTAAGGCAATATCTGCTAAGAAACTTACAGCCAATGAAAAAAACGATGTCATAATTGTATCATTTTTGCGTTTATGTTTTTTGCAGGGAAAGCAAACAATAAACGGAAATACGTGTTACCCTCTTCGGGTAATTTGATATAAATTATACTTAATATCAATTTCCGCAGAAAAATTTATGAACTAATCGGGGTGGTTAAGACGATCATCCTCTTATAATTAATTTAAACTAATCAATAACTAAAAACCAATTGCTATGGAAAATCAATCTGAACAATCACCTAAAAAAAATTCGAACGTAATCTATTTTCTGATTGTTGTGGTTTTGGCTTTGCTGGGGACTGATGTTTATCTCTATTTGCAAAAGAATAAGTCGGACACCAAAATTGTGTACCAGGATGATGAACGCAACCGCTTAAAAATTGAGCTGGACAGCCTGGAGTCGCAGATCGAACAAGTAAATACGGGTAAAGCCAAGATGTCGGCTGCGCTAAGGGCGAAGAATGATTCGCTGCAGGAAAAGATCAAAGTGCTGCGTGTGCAATTAGCTAAAGGAAAACTTACAAAAGCTGAGCTTGGAAAAGCACAGGAAGATGTAAAACAACTGCGCTATTTTGTTACCAAGTACACTGCTGATATCGAAGAGCTGAAAAAACAAAATACCAACTTGTCTGCTGAAAGGGATACCCTGAAAACTAACCTGACAACGGTTAGCGCCAAGGCTACCGACCTTGAAAAACAAAACACCGACCTGGACAGCAAGGTAAAAATTGCCAAAACTTTAAAAATGGGCAGCATTAACATTGTGGCCTACAAGGTAAAAGGCAGCGGTAAAGAAGTGGAAGTAACCCGTGCCAGCCCTGCTAAAAAGATCAAGATCAATTTTACTGTGGCTTCAAACACTTTGGCGGATAAGGCATTGCATGATGTTTATGTGCGCGTGATAGACCCAACCGGCAACCTGGTTACCGGCACTGATGCAGGTACATTCACTGCTGACGGGCAGGACCTGCAATACAGCTACAAAACATCCATTGACTTTAAGGACGACGGCATTACCTATACCATTGACTGGGTAAGCCCGGTAACACCAAACCCATTCCAAAAGGGTGCGTACACCGTGCTGTTATATTCAGACGGCTCAACTATGGGAAAAGGGACTTTCTCTTTAAAATAAGAAATTAAGATCATCTCCCGTTGTGAAAAAGCCCTGCTTGCTATGTGCAAGCGGGGTTTTTTGTTTGTGGAATATTTAATGCTATATCGTTTTAGTCACAAGTAGCTTTTACGAAACAGGCACGAGTATACCGCCCATTGGCCTGCGCTGCATACGCGCGTGCCACATTGGGTGACTACATCTGACCAGTTAAATAGCCGTATGAAAAAATGGTTAATAAATAATATGCCAACAGAGCCATTGTAACAAACCCGCTATGGTTAAATCGTCCTAAAGGATACTTTTCAATGAGCAAAAGATATCTATTCCGCCAAAATATCAAAACATAGTTTATGATATAAATTGATACGAATACTAGGCCCATATCTAAAATGAAAGATATGTTTTCTCCGACTGTCGTAAAAATTCCAAATATTCCAATTTTACCTTGATAAATATGGAAATATTTCAGCCAAAGCATCGTGCTAAGCACAGCAAGTGTAAATATCCAAGAAATTAGTATTAAAAGTTTTTGTTCCCAGTGTGCCTTTTTAGGATGATATCTCTTGAAACGTTGTATAGCATCGGCCCAAAATAAATAATAATAGTTCCTCATAAATTTTTAATTAATGTGGCAGTGTGCAAATTGAACAGCCTTCACTTCTTGCAGATTCGAGATATTGCCTATTCCCCTCTCCCATTATGCTGCCTATATCCCAACTTAAGCGAGCTGTACCATATATAGCTACTCCTTCTCCTATAACCGGATATTCGGCATCGCTAAAATAAGAAAGAAATTTTGCTCCTAATCCAACCGTGCCTACGGTTGCGTCAGAATAAGTTAACACCGAACCTTTTCCATGTCTAATATCCCAATAAGATTCACCAGTCGTGTAAATACTTAGCCCTATAGACATGGCTGTTTCGGGCTGTTTCACGTGAAACAGCAAAAGGCGGTGGATCAGGAAGCCTCGGGTAAGCTAAAATAGAAGGTGGTGCCGGTGCCGATGATGGTCTCGAACCAGACCTTACCGCCGGCATTTTCGATGGAGTTTTTTACGAAGGCCAGGCCAAGCCCGGTGCCTGAACTTTTGGTGGTGAAGTTGGGCTCAAATATCTTTTCGCGCAGGTTTTCAGGGATGCCGTTGCCATTGTCCTTTATGCTCAGCAGGATATTTTTAGTGGTAATCTGATAGTTGATATCAATTATCCCAAACCTGCCATGTGGGGTGGCTTCGATCGCATTTTTAAGCAGGTTATTAAAGCAACGCAATAGCTGGTCACGGTCGGCGCTGATGTAGAAGGGGTTCTCAGGCGCCTGGTATAATATTTTAACGTTATCCATTTGTTTAAAAATGGTAACCGCCTGGGTGAGCATATCAAATACATCGATCCGCTCGATCCGGGTATCCGGCATCTTGGCAAAAGCTGAGAATTCTGAAGCAATGGACGACAAACTCTCGATCTGCTCCACAAAGGATTTGCTGAAGCGCTCAAACTTCGCATCGAACTTGGGGTCCTTATCCTTCCATGATTTTTCGAGCAATTGCAAACCCAACTTTAACGGTGTAAGCGGGTTCTTGATTTCATGTGCCACTTGTTTAGCCATTTCACGCCAGGCACTTTCCCGTTCAGACTGCGCCAGCTTTTGCGCGCTTTGCTCCAGGGCGGCGATCATGTTGTTATACTCTTTTACCAACGCGCCGATCTCATCATTACGCTCCCATTTGATGGGTTCGTTTTTTTGACCGTAAATAGTTTTACTTAAGCTATACTGGATAATGTTTAGCGGGTTAGTTATCTGCCTTGCAATGATGATCGCCAACAGGCCGATGGCTATAAAGATCAGGGCGTAAATATTGATCATCGCATTAAGCAATAAGCCTACACGGTCTTTAGACTCCGCCTCGTTGGAAAAATAGGGAAGCTGTAAATAGCCCAGCGTTTTTCGTTTCGAATCCTTTACCGGAACATATGCTGCCTTATAGCTTAGCGTACCGATTATTTCGTCATTTACGAATTCGGTTTTTTGCAGCTTATTTAAGTAAATGAAGGCTTTGGCATTAATCCGCCTCGCCAGTAACCCGTCATCATAAATTTTAGGTTGTGTCGACATCAGTTCAACCCCTTTGGTATTAAACAAGGTGAGATCGGCAGAATAGGTATTGGCGAATTCATCAAACCGGGTTTGTATATCCTCATTAATATTATTTATCGAGTTAGTGAAACCGTTATCCTCAAAGGCTTTGGCAATGTGAGATACCTTATCGCTGATCATATCATTCTGCCGTTCGTTGTACTGATCAATGATGGATATATAGGTTATCACGCCTACCAGTACCAGCGTAACCACTACTGCGAAAACGATTGAAAACTGTATCCGAGTTTTATAAAGTACTTTATCAAAATTGAGTTTAAGTACCCAGTGCAGATAATTATCCTTAATGTATAATATCCTTACCCGGGACCACATCCACCTTAGTATAATGACAATAACACTAAAAGTTAAAAAAACGATAAAAAAGAAGGTGACCGAGGTTATAGTATCAATCACTACATCTTCCTCTTTGCTCACCACGAGCATGTTGCGATGATTGGGCTTATATACCAGATGGCTGTATCGCATTAAAATGCCATATTTTGAAGGCTCCGTACTATTGGTTGTTTTAAACTGGTATTCCTTTACTTTACTTTTAAACTCGTTGTTGGTGAGGCTGTAAACATATTTTCCTTTTTGGCTGATCAGTTTGTCATCAACATAGAAGGCATATGAGTAATTTTTAAACTCATCATTCGATTCGCTTTTGCCATCCACCAGCAATTCCGGGAATGCATTCTCTCCCTGTACCGACTTTGATTTTAGTTCGACAACGATGGTACCAAGGCTATTATCATGATCAAACAAGGGCAACATGGCAAAGTAATTCTGAAAGCCGAATGATGCATTATCACGGTAGAAATAATCGGACACCTTAAGGTAAGAGTTAAATAACACCATCTCCTTAAAGACACTCAATTCATAATTTTTATTTGCTGATAAAGGGGCGCCCTTGTCATTAAATTCATATACATTAAAATCGTATTTCCCGAGGTAGCCGTCGAAATATGTTTTTTGAAAATGGTTTTTAAGGTAATCGCCATTATGTGCTGTATCCGTGAAATACCGCTTGATAATAGGGTCGGATGTTATTTGTTTCTCTATTTTTCTAAAAATTTCATCAGCTGTTACGTCATCCGGAGTTTCCAGTTTTTGGGCCAGCGACTCGCGTATTCCCCTTTCCTTCAGCGATTGGAAGTGGTTCAGTTTTATTGACGAAATGACGGCACAAATCAATACAATGCTAATGAGAGAACCTGTGTTAACCCGGCCATTGTCAAACCTGAAGGCATATCCCCTGATCAGTATCCAAACAGCCCCAAGGACATAGAACAGGGTAAATTCATGATTGTCAAAGGCTGTAAGTATTGTAGCGATGATGGTAGCAAGCACCAATAGGACGATCTGCTGTGAAACCGGGATATCCAGTTTGGTACAAATCGTTAACGCTATCTCGGTCAGCAAATAAAATATCAGGAAACTGAAGCATAGCATCAATACCCCGAACACGCTGTATATGGAAAGGTTAAGTACATTATTGATATCAAAACTGATGTTTGAATTGGTAACCAAACCGTAAAAGATCATCAATAGCGAATAAGAACTTGCTATCAATATAAATAAGCAGGTAGCCACAATAGCGTATCCTGCAATTCTGTTATAAATGTGCCGCGTTAGCTTATCGCGATGATAATAAATAAAAGCCGCAAACCAGGAAATGCCTAAAATATTGATGCAGAGATCGCCTAAGGAAGGATTGATCCGCCCGGACTTGTAAAGCTCGGGATTGAACATACCCGGTTTGTAAGTAAAATCAGGCCAGCCATATAGCAGGTTGATAAACCTTATAAGGACTATAAATGCGCCTAATGATAAAATTGCCAAATAAACGTAGCCCTTATTTGCTATTTGATTACAAATACTTTGTACCAGCAGGCACAAAATAATGATACATAGCATCCAAACGATCAGTTCAAAATAGAAGAATTTACCGCTGACCTCATTTTGCTTTACTTTTACGGAAAACAAGTAAGTATGGTCGCTGCTATGTATTTCGTAGATGTTTTGATCGGTAAAATCAGCGATATCAATGTTATTGTCACTAAGTAAATTTTTGGCGAAAGTGTTGCGCAGGTATCGATTGGTGAATGGATAATTTATCTTAACAGGAATGAAAAAGATTGTTGAGAATGTGCCTTCTGTCTTCCGTATCGCTTCATAATAACCATTGGGTTGTTTTATAAAAGAATATCCATCTTTTATCAATTCCAGATGATTGGGTATTACTTTTACGCCGCTCCAAAATGCCAGGTGCCCGCCTTTTAGCGTTATCATCCAGATATTCTCATCTGTCGTAAAAGCCTTAATGGTTTTTAGCGCCTCCTGCTCATTGATGTCAAGCGTTTTTAATTTATCAAAGGCGGCTTTATTATTGAGCACTTTGTTTACCACATCTTCCTTCCCCTGGAGGTTGTCTTCAAGTGTCTGTGCGGTTTGGTACAGGTTATTTTTAGGCGTATAGGTTTGCTGGACGATGAGGGCCGTCAACAATAAACTGGCAAATAGCAGAGCCAGCAAAAGCCTTATTTTTGCAGAGGTAGTCAAGATTTTACAAGGTAGTGTAAAAAATACAATATAAAAATAAAGCCATTTCTCTTAATAAGCAATGGCTTGTAATATTATTGTGGTAACGCGGCGCTGCTTGTTGTGACGGCTCTGTCGACTTTTTTTACCAGGCCCTGTAACACACTGCCAGGGCCTACTTCAGTAAAGGAAGTTGCACCATCCTCCAGCATATGCATTACAGTCTGTGTCCAGCGTACTGGCCCTGTAAGCTGCTCGATAAGGTTATGTTTTATTTTAGCCGGGTCGGTATAAGGTTTGCAATCTATATTTTGATAAATAGGGCAAACGGGCTCTTTAATTTCAGTATTTACTATGGCATGTTCCAGTTCCATTTTTGCAGCCTGCATTAGGGGTGAATGAAAGGCACCTCCCACATTCAATTTAAGTGCACGCTTGGCACCGGCGGCAAGCAACTTTTCGCAGGCATAATCAATGCCGGCTATGCTACCGGATATTACCAATTGGCCGGGACAATTATAATTCGCCGGAACAACTACCTCTGTGGCCCGTTCACAAATATCCTCCACCGTAAAATCATCAAGCCCTAAAATTGCGGCCATGGTTGATGGCTGTAGCTCACAGGCTTTTTGCATTGCATTGGCACGTGCAGCTACCAGGCGAAGGCCATCCTCAAATGACAGTGCCCCTGCTGATACTAATGCCGAGAATTCGCCCAGCGAATGCCCGGCAGCCATTTCAGGCTGAAAATCATCCCCTAAAACTTTAGCCAATATTACAGAATGCAGAAAAATAGCGGGTTGGGTTACGTTGGTCTGTTTCAGATCTTCGTCCGTACCGTTAAACATGATATCGGTGATGCGAAACCCTAATATTTCGTTGGCCTTTTCAAACAACTCACGGCCTTTTTCAGACTGCTCGTACAGGTCCTTACCCATACCTACAAATTGCGCGCCTTGCCCGGGGAAAATATATGCTTTCATTGTTAGTGATTAGAGATTGGTGATGAAACTCAACTGAGTTTCGACGATATCAAATTTAAGAACTCTGTGCGGGTTTTTTCTTTCAAAAACTCACCGGTGAATGCGGAAGTTGTAGTTACAGAATTTTGCTTTTGCACGCCGCGCATGCTCATGCACAGGTGGCGGCATTCAATTACTATACCTACTCCCAGCGGTTGCAAAGTTTCCTGTATGCAATCCCTGATCTCGTTGGTCAAACGTTCCTGCACCTGAAGGCGGCGGGCGAAAACATCCACAACGCGGGGTATTTTGCTCAATCCAACAACATGCCCGTTGGGTATATATGCCACATGGGCTTTGCCGAAAAATGGCAGCATGTGATGTTCGCACATGGAGTATACCTCGATATCCTTTACTACCACCATCTGGCTGTATTCTTCTTTGAACATAGCCGAGGTCAATATATCTTTAGCATTCAGGTCATATCCTTGCGTGAGATATAGCATAGCCTTTGCAACCCTTTCCGGGGTTTTTAGAAGACCTTCCCGACCAGGGTTTTCACCAATTTGCTGTAAAACGCCATGATAATGGGTACTTAAATTGTCGATAAGCTCCGGGTTGTAACGATCGATCTTGGTGTACCCCTCGATGTCATCATCGTCCTGGATGAAATGTTCGTTGCTCATTTTTTAGGTTTAATCGCCGAAGTATTCAGCAGAATTATTTTCGGTTTCGTATAATTTTACTGAATGCAGGAATACGCCTTTGTATGCCTCAATCGGCGCTTTCAACTGGTTAAATATCTCGATGCAAAGCAGCTCGGTCGAAGCCATTTTGCCTTCCATGAAAGGCACATCCAGGTTGATGTTTTTATGATCCAGCTTTTCGATCACGTAATCATTAATGATCACTTTCAGCTCTTTCAAATCAATCAAATAGCCGGTTGCATGAGTAACCTGCCCCTTTACCGTTACGAACAAATTGTAATTATGCCCATGCCAGTTGGGGTTGGCACATTTGCCAAAAACCTCTGCATTCTTTTCTGCTGTCCATTCTTCACGGTACATTCTGTGCGCAGCGTTAAAATGCTCTTTCCGTGTTATATATATCATCATAATAATTATTGGCGCAAATATACAAAACAAAAACAGGGGTTTGTTTTATCTTAGCTGTCAAAATAAAGCCATTATGCGGGTATTGGTTGTTGCGGCCACGGAACTGGAAGTCTTAAGTCTTAAGTCCCAAGTCGAAACTCAAAAATCGAAAAAGGACTCACGACTTAAGATTCACGACTTTGAACTCCTCATCACCGGAGTCGGCATGGTGGCAACTGCTTTTGCTTTGGGAAAACATTTGGCTAATCATCAATACGACCTGGTTATCAACCTGGGTATCGCAGGCAGTTTTGACCGGAGTATTGAACTGGGCGAGGTTGTGGAGATCATTGAAGACAGCTTTTCCGAATTAGGGGCTGAGGATGATAAAAATTTCATAACAATTGACCAGATGGGTTTTGGCGAAAGCAATTTTAAACCCTCCGCGAGACTTTATGATTTTGGATTGACCCATATCAGACAGGTCACAGCCATTACCGTTAATACAGTTCATGGTAATGAATCAAGCATTAAAACCTTAACCAGCCGCATACAGCCACAACTGGAAAGTATGGAAGGCGCTGCATTTTTTTACGGCTGTAAACAAGTGGGCGTTCCGTGTTTGCAGATCAGAGCAGTGTCAAATTACGCGGAAAAACGCAACCGCGATGCCTGGCAGATAGGGCTTGCTATTAAAAATCTGAATAGCTTTGCCGCGGAATTTCTTGAGAAGGTTGTACGTAATACGTAGGACGTTTTAACCGGATAAGAAACGTATAACGTCGCACGTAAAACGTATAACACAAATGAAATTAACCCTCGGCTTCTCCCCCTGCCCCAATGATACTTTTATTTTTGATGCGCTTATTCATCATAAGATCGATACTGAGGGTTTAGATTTTGAGGTGTTTTACGATGACGTGGAGACACTGAACCAAAAGGCATTTCGCGGCGAGCTGGATATTACCAAGCTAAGCTATCATGCTTTTGCTTATGTGGCTGATCAATATGTTTTATTGGATTCGGGCAGTGCGCTGGGATTCGGTGTTGGGCCGATGCTGATTTCGAAATTCGAATTTTCGATTTCGGATTTAAATAACCCGGATCATACAATAGGCATTCCGGGGAAATACACGACGGCTAATTTCTTACTTGGACTCGCTTTGCCGGATGCGACCAATAAACAAGAAATGGTATTTTCAGAGATAGAAGACGCCTTGCTAAACGAAAAAATAGATGTGGGTCTCATCATTCACGAAAACCGTTTTACCTACCAGGATAAAGGGTTAAAAAAGATCATCGATCTCGGCGATTACTGGGAAAAACGAACCGGCCTGGCAATCCCGTTAGGCGGCATCGTGGCTAATAGAAAATTGCCATTAGACATTCAGCATAAGATCAACCGGATTTTGCGCAAATCTGTAGAGTTCGCGTTTGCCAATCCAAAATCAGGACTGGAGTTCATTCGTTCTCACGCACAGGAAATGAGCGAGGAAGTGATGTATAAACATATTGATCTGTATGTAAATAAATATTCACTCGATTTGGGTGATGAGGGCAAAAAGGCGATCAGATTGCTTTTCGATACGGCAAGGGAGAAGAACATTATACCGGAGATAAAAGAAGAATTGTTTCTGTAGAGACGCAATGCATTGCGTCTCTACAATTTAATACAACAATTTATCATACGGGTACCTATGCGTATGTATCTCCTTCACATACTCATAAAGCAACGCCCTGAACTCATCCACATTCTCCTTTTTTAGTGCAGAAATAAATATAGCCGGGCTATTATTTTTACCCATCCAGCTTTGTTTAAAATCTTCCAAAGTCAATTGTGAAGCATGTTCCTCGGGATTGGTTTGAACAGGTTTATAGGCATCTATCTTATTAAACACCGTAATGATCTTTTTATCCACCGCGCCCAGTTCTTTCAGCGTTTCGTTTACCGTCCTGATCTGATCCTCAAAGTTGGGGTGCGAAACATCCACCACATGGATCAGGATATCTGCTTCGCGCACTTCATCGAGAGTCGATTTAAAACACTCCACCAAATGGTGGGGTAGTTTGCGTATAAAACCTACGGTATCTGAAAGCAGGAAGGGCACATTCTCTATGACTACTTTCCTAACGGTAGTATCCAGCGTAGCGAACAATTTATTCTCAGCAAATACCTCCGATTTGGAGATCATGTTCATGATGGTGGATTTGCCTACGTTGGTATAACCCACCAATGCCGCACGCACCAGTTGATGTCGATTTTTCCGCTGGGTTTCGTTCTGGCGATCGATCAGCTTTAGTTTATCTTTCAGCAGGTCGATCTTATTCAGGATCAAACGCCTGTCAGTCTCGATTTGCGATTCACCCGGTCCGCGCATACCAATACCACCTTTTTGCCGCTCTAAGTGGGTCCATAAACGGGTCAGTCGTGGTAATAAATATTGTAGTTGCGCCAGTTCCACCTGTGCCTTGGCCTGCGCGGTTTGTGCACGATTAGCGAAAATATCCAGTATCAGGTTACTGCGGTCGAGTATCTTTACCTGCAACTCATTCTCAATATTACGTAATTGGGAAGGCGTGAGTTCATCATCAAATACGACGATGTCGATCTCTTCGGCTATCACGAATTCCTTTATCTCTTCCAGCTTACCGGTACCCACAAACGTGGCCCTTTCCGGGCGCTGCATTTTTTGGGTGAAACTTTTAATGGTTTCCCCGCCCGCAGTTTCCACCAAAAACTGCAATTCTTCCAGGTATTCTTTTTCCTGTGCTTCGGTTTCGTTGGGTGTAATGATACCCACCAGCACCACTTTCTCCTGCTTCACAGCGGTATCATAAAATTTTTGTCTCATTCAATAATGATTATATCAATCAAAGTGCCAAGTTAAGTTTAATGACAAAACATCAGCACGTATACTTATAACTCCTTCACGAACTCGCGCATCGCTCCACCCGGATCGGCTTGCTTCATAAAATTCTCCCCGATCAAAAATCCATTGAAACCTGCTGTTTTCAATTGTTTGATCGTTTCAGGATTACTTATCGCGCTTTCGGATATCTTTAAAAACTCAGCCGGGATATGCTCCGCCAGTTGGTAAGAGGTTTCCACAGAAACCGTAAAATCAGCCAGGTTGCGGTTGTTTACGCCGATGGCATCCAGGTTAGGGTTAATGCTGCGTTCCAATTCTTCCAAATTATGCACCTCGAGCAACACGTTTAACCCCAGGCTTTTTGCCAGCGATGCTAGGTTTTGTATTTCAGCCGGTGTTAGTATCGCAGCGATCAGCAAAATAATATCCGCGCCCAATGATTTGGCCTCGATCACCTGGAACTCATCGATCATAAAATCCTTCCGCAAAATGGGAATATTATTGACCCGGCGTGCTTTAACCAGGTCGATCTTCTTGCCCATAAAGAATTTGCGGTCTGTCAATACGGAAAGTGCCGAAGCGCCGGCATTGGCATAGCCCGTGGTTACTTCCTTAACAGAAACCTGGTCGTTAATGATCCCTTTTGAGGGTGATTTACGTTTGAACTCAGCAATAATACCCGTCCTGCTTTCATCTAGCAAAAAGTTTTTGAAAGACAACACCTCTCGATGAAAAAAGTCGGATTCCTCCAGGCTGGTATAGGTAACATGCTTTTTAGCTGCTGCTATTTCAGTTTTCTTATGTGCAACTATTTTGTCAAGAATATTCATAAGCCCCCTAACCCCCTTAAGGGGGAATTATTTGATTTGTCAATTATATTAAATTTTAATGTAATGGCTTTGCTCCTTAGAAACTCCCCCTTCAGGGGGTCGGGGGGATAGCCAGTTTTGCATCATCTCTTTTCCATGCTCAGTTAATATGGATTCCGGGTGAAATTGTACCCCCCGTACATCATATTGCTTATGTCTTAAGGCCATAATGCTGTTGTCCTTTTCGTCAATGGCGGTCACCGTCAATTCCTCCGGGAAACCTTTTTCAGCTACCACCCATGAGTGATATCTGCCCACCTTAAAGCTTTCCGGCAGGCCCAAAAATAACTTTTCCTGCGGATCAATTACCTTTATGGGGGTAGCGATGCCATGCATCGGACGGCTCAAATTATACAATTGTCCGCCAAAAACCTCGGCAATAGCCTGTTGCCCTAAACAAACACCGAATATGCTTTTGGTAGATGCATATTTTTCTATCACCTCTAAAAGCAAACCTGCTTCTGAGGGAATGCCCGGCCCCGGCGATAGGATTATATGATCGAACGCATCCACATCCCCGATGCGGAATTTATCGTTCCTCCAAACCTCGCACTGCAAACCGATCTCGTTTACCAAATGCACCAGGTTATAGGTGAAGGAATCGTAATTGTCTATTATTAAGATGCCACAGCCCCCCGACCCCCTAAAGGGGGAGGGATTATTTATATTTTTATTTGTCGTCATATCATTCGTATTTAAAAACTAATCTCCATTCACTACGTTTTATTCTCCCCCCTTCAGGGGGCGGGGGCTACAACTCCTCCGCCAGCTCAACCGCTTTGCGCAAGGCCGCTATTTTATTATCCACTTCTTTTAATTCACTTTCCGGGTTGGAGTCGGCTACAATGCCTGCCCCCGCCTGGTAGTGCAGTGTATTATTCTTGCTCAAAAACGAGCGGATCATGATGGCATGAAAGAAATCACCATTAAAGCCAAAGTAACCTATCGCTCCGCTATAAAAGCTGCGCTTGGTTTTTTCATTTTCATCGATGATCTCCATCGCCCGGTATTTTGGTGCACCGCTCAGCGTACCTGCCGGAAAAGTATCCGCAACGATCTTGAACGATGAAACCCCGGGAAGAAGCGTGCCGCTTACATGCGATACCAAATGGATCAAATGCGAATAATATTGTACTTCCTTAAAAGCTTTTACTTCCACCTGCTCGCAATGGCGACTCAGATCATTACGCGCCAGGTCGACCAGCATCACGTGCTCGGCAGATTCTTTCGGGTCATTCTCCAACTGACGGGCTATCTCGGCATCTTTCACGTCATCGCCGCTGCGTTTGAAGGTGCCGGCGATAGGATATATGCTGGCTACCCTGTCTTTAATGGTAATTTGCGCCTCGGGCGATGAGCCGAATATCCTGAAATCGCCATAGTCAAAATAAAACAACCATGGTGATGGGTTGATCGAACGTAGTGCCCGGTAAACGTTAAACTCATCCCCTAAAAATTTTCTTGAGAACGGCCTTGACGGTACGATCTGGAAAACATCTCCCCGGAAAATGTGCTGTTTCATTTTATCTACCACTGCCATAAACTCTTCGCCTGTCAGGCTTGATTGCTCTTCTCCCCTGGCATTGAATTGATATTCAGGGAAATTTTTGTTTTTGATCAGGTATTCTATTTTTTCGATGCTGCCGTTATCCGTTTGCCCGTCGGTTTGATTGTGAAAAATGTGCAGCTCATTTTTAAAATGATTAATGGCGATGATGTACCGGTAAATGTGATATTGCATCACCGGGATCTTACGGGTACCATCATTGCTTTCTTTTAGCCTGATGGTTTCAAAATGTTCAACCGCTTCATGTGTGAAGTAGCCAAACAGCCCATTAGACATAATTTTCCCGGGGTTGGGGGTTACCTCAAAACCATCGATATAACCTGTGATCTGTTCAACAAGATCAAAAGTGCCCGGCTCGTTTATTTTAACCGTGCCATCCGGATAGGTTGTTTTTAATTGCCCATCGTTGAGCACCAGGCCGCTTATCGGCTCGCAGCAAACATAGCTCATGCTGTTCTCGCGACTATGATAGTCGGAGCTTTCCAGTAGCAGCGAATTAGGGAAAACATCGCGCAGCCGCAGGTAAATGCTTACCGGCGTGGTGGTATCGGCCAGTAGCTTTTTGGTAGTAGTAGTAATTTTATATGGTTTCATTCGTTTTGTTTCAAAATGGTATAAAATAGAAAACCCGGCGATTGGTGCGCCGGGTTCTATTAGGTTTACGATTGATTAGTAAGTTCAGATCAAAAACATTTCCGGCTGCCAATTTCTTGGTGCCACCAGCTATTGTTATAGTTATTTTTGATCATCGCGGTCACAAATTTATAAAGAAAATTGAATTACCAAATTTTTAGTGAAAATAATTTGCCTTTTTTGTAAAAAAACTATTACTCAGGACATACCAAGCAGCGCTCTTTTGCTTAATATGATAGTTACCACAACTATTACAAGTGCCAAAGTATAATATATCGCGATGGTTTTATGCTTGCCTTCGGGCAGTACGATTTTTTTGGATTTGCTATGCCCTATCGTAATTAAAACAATAGCGATAATCATGGCGGTTAAATGCTCCACCGTCCAATAACGGGTTGTCGCATCTTTCATAGTATCGCTGCCAAACTTTACAAAAGGGCTTACAAAATAGAGGATGATACCAAACAGCAATTGCGTATGCATCGAGATCATGGCAAACAAATTCAGTTTGCGGTTGCCTTCGCTGTAAGGCTTTTTGCCCAGCCAGTCGGCCCAGGCCCTGATGATGGCTAAAAGAACCAATAAAAGTACGATGTACCTGAAACCCGAATGAAGGTGGAGGAAGAAACTATATGGGGTCATGATTTAAATTGTTTTGAAATTGCCTGTAAACTTAAAGCTTACAACTGATAATCAATATCATTATTTCTTAATTTTTGATAAACCGGTTACGCGGGTGGTGTTATCTTTCACAAAAGTTTCCCAGCCGGAATATGACTTTTTGCTGCCGCTTTTGCCGGTGCTTGTGCTGATCTTTTGAAAAGAGTGACAAACGGCAACCGCCAATCCATCTGTCGCATCCAAAAACTCCGGCGTTTCTGTGAATTTCAGCAGGTTTTGCAGCATGGCGGCCACCTGTTCCTTAGTGGCGTTTCCGTTGCCGGTGATGGCTTGCTTTATTTTGCGGGGCGAGTATTCCGTAATGGTGACATTGCGCGAGAGGGCTGCTGCCATGGCGACACCCTGCGCCCTGCCCAATTTGAGCATTACCTGTATGTTTTTCCCGTAGAACGGTGCCTCAATGGCAAGGCAATCCGGGTGATAGTTGTCGATCAGGTTTACAGTCTTTTCAAAAATACGTTGTAGTTTGAGCATGTGGTCGTCTATCTTTTCCATCTTCACCACGCCCAGGCTTATCAGTTCAATTTTGGAGCCTGTTTCCTTCACCAACCCATAGCCCATTACCGCGGTGCCGGGGTCGATCCCTAATATGATACGCTCCTTTGTATTGATCTGCTCCATCTGCAACAAAACTACTTTTTAACCTTTGTATTTTGCAGTATGGCCATATATTCTTTTCTGCTG
>Ga0105237_10004868_pt1 | contig 15393 bp, 16 predicted proteins | sample KBSC24metaG_FD_81520 | JGI IMG/M metagenome (GOLD analysis project Ga0105237, IMG submission 81520) | Corn rhizosphere microbial communities from Kellogg Biological Station, Michigan, USA - KBS C2-4 metaG | ecosystem: Host-associated > Plants > Roots > Rhizosphere > Soil | place: Michigan, USA... | reverse complement strand
GCCCTGAGAGACAGCACCTTGAGCACCTCCTGCGCGGCAGTGCGAACCGAGTATCCCGCTCGCGACCTCTCCATCGTCGACCTCCTGCCCCCCGGAGTCTCCAAGGGTTGGGCTCTCGAACGCCTCGCCGCACGCCTCGGCGTGGACCGCAAAGAAACCATGGCTATCGGCGATAACTGGAACGACGTCAACATGCTGGAGTGGGCCGGCCAGGCTATCCTCATGGGCAACGCCGCCCAGGACCTCCGTGCAATGGCAAAACTCAACGGCTGGAAGCAGGCCCCGCCGAACGATGAAGACGGCGTCGCCGTGACTTTGGAGAGGGCGTTGTCCCGCCTCTCCTCTGCTACAGTCTGAGAAAAGAGCACTCCACGGCGCGCCTGATTTTTCTCGATAGACTGTTTTGAAAGGGCACGACTCTAGTCGTGCCGAGTGACCACCGAAAGAACTTGCGGGCTTTAGCCCCAGGGGGATGTCTTGAATCAGCTTTCACGGGATCAATGAAACTGGTTTCCCAACTCGTCATCGCCACTGCGACCCTTGCCGGCCTGCCTGTCGCCGCACACGCTGCCGAGCGTGTCTACCTCGCCAACGGTTTCGATATGCGCTGCGACCATCACGCGCAAGTCGGATCGGTCGTTCGCCTCTACATGAGCAAAGGAGAAGGCAGCTTCATCGAGATGAAGCCCGTCGAGATCACGAGCTACGAAACCGTCCCGGATCCTCCTCCGTCTCCCGCCGCCGCTCCCATGTCCCCCGTTCGGTCCGACGCAAAACTCACTCCCGCCGACCTTCGCCTCATGCTCACCGACGCGGGAGAGCACCACAACCTCGACGCCGACCTGCTCGCCAGCATCGTCAAAGCCGAGAGCAACGGTAACGCCCACGCCGTCAGCCATGCCGGCGCGCGAGGTCTGATGCAGCTCATGCCCGGCACCGCCGCCGACCTTGGCGTAGCCGACAGCTTCGCGCCTGACCAGAACGTCCGCGGCGGCTCCGCCTATCTCGACGAGCTACTCCGCCGCTATCACGACAACATCGCCATGGCACTCGCCGCCTACAACGCCGGTCCCGCCGCCGTCGACAAATACCACGGCATCCCCCCGTACCACGAGACCCGCGCTTACGTTGCGCGTGTTATCCACGAGTTCAACCGCCGGGTGCTTGCCCGGCAACGAGAAGCCGCTCGCGAACTCCAGCATGCCAGGCAAACTCCCGCCGCTTCGAGCAGCCTTCAGGCTTCCTCTTCCCGCTAACGCGCTTCCTATTCAGGTGCACAGTTGCTCACCTGCACCCGCGCTAGCCGTTACCTGCGGGACCATACAATAACAACAGCATCCCCATCGGAGTTCGCTTGAACAAACGACAACTGATCCTGGGACTTGTGGTTCTTGCCGCTCTCATCGCGCTCGGTTTTTACGCGCAGCATCGCCATCCAATCAATTGGCACGAAGTCATCCAGCAGTTCGCAGAATCCCGCTGGAGCTTCTTCGGCCTCGGCATCGCCGGCATTTACCTCGCCTACGTCCTCCGCGCCACCCGCTGGGCCTACCTGCTGCGCCACCACAAGAAGGTCAGCCCTATCTCCTTGGTCGCGTCACAAGTCATCGGCTTTACTGCCGTCGCCCTTATCGGCCGCGTCGCTGATCCGGTTCGCCCCTATCTCACCGCCAAAAAAACCGGCCTGTCCGTCGCCAACCAGCTCGCCGTCTATATTGTCGAACGCCTCTTCGATTTCGGAACCATGGCCGTCTTCTTCTCCATCGCCATGATCATCCTCTTCCAGGATCAGAGCGCGAGTTCGAGTCTGATTGTCCAGTCCACGCACTCCGGCTTCCTGGCGAAATTCGCCGGTCCTCGCGTCGCGCAATTTGGCGGACTCGTTCTGACCTTATTCGGCGTCATCTTCCTCGTCCTCGTGCGCATCTCCGGTACCGCCGTCGCCGCACTGATGGAGAAAACCCTCGGCCTCATCTCCAAAAACGTCGGCAGAGCCGTCGGCGAAAAAATCCGCAGCTTTCAGGCCGGCCTCGACACCATCCGCACCCTCTCAGACTTCCTCATCGCCGCCGGAACATCCTTCGCCATGTGGACGCTCATCGCGTGTGCCTATTTCTTCACGCTCCGCGGCTTCACCGGCAGCCCCGCGCTCGCCGGCATCACCTTCTCCAAAGCAGTTGTCCTCATGATGATCAGCGGCGGTGCTAGCGTCTTTCAGCTTCCCGTGATCGGCTGGTTCACGCAGATCTTCGCTGTCGCCGCAGTCCTCGCCAAAATCTTCGAGGTAGACCCCGAAGCCTCCGTGGCCTGTGCAGCTGTGCTCCTGCTCGTAACCTTTCTCTGCGTAATCCCCATCGGCCTTGTCTGGGCACAATTCGAAAACATCAGCCTCCGCAAAGTCACCCACGAAAGCGAAGTCGCCGAACACGTGGTCGAGCCCACGCCTGACCCCAATCCAGAATCACTTTAGTCCAGCGGTTCTTTGGGAGCCGAGGAACCTGCAGTTGCTCCTCAACGGCAACCACCGCATCGAGAGCGCAACGAGTATGCAACTGATGAAAGCCCGCAAAACCAGCGGCTGATTTAAGTACGCGCCGTGACACTTCAGCCTGAGTCGCGGATGCGGCTAGCTGCCCACAGCCTGTTTTGATTTGCTGGATGCCAGAACTGTCGGAAGGTCTTCGTCACAATGTTCCAGATCGGTGATGCGCTGATTGAGAATCCGCTTCAGCTCGGCAAAGTTCGCTTGATCTGCATCATGAGGAACTGTCGTCTCCAGTTGCTGGAGAGTCTGGCGGAGCGCGATGATGAGGTGCTTGGGGGCCCGTATCACATAAGCCGGATTTCTGTCTTTGGTTCGATGCCCCGCATGCCTCAATGGAAGCCCAGCCAATCGAGAATAAAAGAGGCCGTCTCTTATTGCGGGTTCTGTCCCGGCGAGGGCTTCGCGGAGACGCTCAGAAGTCGGCACGGGGATTCTTCGGTGGCGCTCCACACAATGGGCTGGTCGGTTGTCACCACAATGCTGTCACCCACCTCCAGTGTTTCATTGGACCCAGCGACACTCACGCGGAGCGTGCCTTCGATCACGAAGGCGGTCACCTCTGTGATGCTCCCACACTCACCTGCAGCCGAAGAGACGCCAGCCGGGAGTTCGATGATTTGGGACAGTAGGCGCGCCTCTGGGGTGGGGACGTGCAGAGGTGTGGGCCGTGGGATGTGGTCGCCTCTGCGGTCTCCGGTCTGTGTCTTGCGTGTGATGGCGACGGAGTGGTGTCGCGGTTCGCAGAAGAAGTGTCCAAGGCTAATCCCATAGATGCGGCAGATCTTATCCAGCGTGTGCAGAGTGGGGATCATGTGGTCGGTTTCGAGCTTGGAGAGCAGTGCGGTCGATAGGCCGGACTGCGTGGCAAGGCGTGCAAGGGTGAGGTGTTTGGCTGTGCGCAGCGTACGGAGTTTCAGGCCGATCGAGTAGATCGCCAGGGGATCAGGGCTGGTAAGCGTCGGCAAGGACATAATCCGATGCTTACAGGTTCTCGACTCCGGTGAAGTGCGGTAAATCACAGCCGTCGATACCCTCGCATGTACAAAGGTTCGTTCGCGGTGCAGTGATCAGCCCGGGTCAGCCCTTCTTCTGGAAGAAGTCCCGTGCTTCAGATCTAAATTCGAAGCAAAGGTTCTTTCAGGGCGATCACTTCCCGTTCAGCCCTGACCCGACGGACAGCTTCACCCGAGTGCGCGAAGCAGGCGGCGAGGATTCCGCCGGCGATGCCGCAAGCCTTTTCCTGCATATGGCACTCGTCTTGTTCCGTGGCTACATCCCACAAATCCGCGGCAGCCTTGTGAAAGACGGCCGCTGCCGTAGTCGGCTAGGCGGCGGGCGGCTGTGCGTTCGGCGCGGTCGAATTCTAGGAGCCGTGGAAAGAAAGAATTCCACAAGTGTGGTCACCCCGAACGAACCCGCAACGCGTTTTGCTATCGATAGCCGCGCGAGAGCAGATATTTTGCCCCAGCGGCAAACGCCTCGGGGCCTGGCACAGAGAAGCCGAAGGTATCAGCCAGACGGCCAATCACATTGAACGCGAAGCAGACGGCTAGGGCATCTTTGATCTGCTGGCGCGAAGCGCCGGCGTCGAGCACTGCGCGTATGTCCTCGGCGTCGACCATCTGCTCGCGGCAGAGCTTGCGCAGCATCAGAAGCGTGGCGCGCAATGGCTCCTTGATCACCGCGAGCTCTTCCTCGGAGAAGGTCGCAGGGACGGGTTGGCTGTTGCCGTAGGCGCGTTGCGCGACTGCTGCATGCGCCCTGGTGCAGAACTCGCAGTGGTTGGTGCTGGCGACACATGCAGCCATCATCTCGCGATCGCCAATCGACCAGTCCGAGGGACCGCGCATTGCTTCGTGCGTAATCTTGGACATCGGTTTGCCGTAGAAATCGGGGCGATAGCGAACGAGTTTCACCACGTCGAGCACCGGCTGGCGCGATATGACGCGGATCATGGAGAACAGTGCTTTGGTTCCGAAGGTGTGGCCACTGTCAAGGATTCGAAGGCGCATCGCTACTCCTTCCCCTGGCGAGGTCTAGAGCTGCGAGAGCGGACTCGTGCTGGCGGGTGCTTTGACCGACTGCCGCACACACCACGATTTCGAAGACCTGATCTTCAGTCAGTCCAGAAGATTGGGCCGCACGGATGTGCGCGCTCGTCACCGAGTTGGGATGGTTCGCAACCTTGTTGACCAGCGCGGCCACCGGTTCTGTGAGCCCCAGGCCGTTGAATGCTGCGCGACGCTGTGCGTGCGGCGCTTGGCCGGCTCCTTCCAGGATTCGCTGCACCAGCGCGTGTTGCGCTGCTGTGATGTCGGACACGGTGCCTCCGCTGTGCAGCTTCATGTGTACCACGAAACCGGGGCCGCGGGGGAAAGGCGCGAAGTGGTTATGTGATGTACTTCCGCGAGCTGAGCGACCAGCTTCAGCAACCTCGTCCGCAGGAACACGTCATCCTCAAAAGCGCGTAAAATTAACGGTTGAATGAAGTCCACCTCCGCTCCCTATGAACCGGACACTCGTACATACCCCACCACGCTGAAAAGCGTTGACCTGCGCGGTCCCGCCGGCCGGTTAGAAGCCCTCCTCAATGAAGGCGCGCCCGATTCCCAATACGCTGCCCTCGTCTGTCATCCTCACCCGCTTGGCGGCGGAACCCTCCACAACAAAGTCGTCTATCACGCTATGAAAGTCCTGAACGGACCTGACTGGGGCCACCGCCTTCCCGTCTTGCGCTTCAATTTCCGCGGCGCCGGTCTCAGCGAAGGACATCATGAGGGCCTTGTCGAGTCAGCCGATGTCTCCGCTGCCCTCGACTGGCTTCATGTACAGTTCAATCTCCCCATCGTCGTCATCGGATTCAGCTTCGGCGCCGTCATGGCTCTCGCCGCGTGCTGCGGCAACAGTTCCGCACCTTACCGCAACATCCATGCCCTCGCCGCACTCGGCCTTCCCACCCAGGGTTTCGACCAGCAGTTCCGCTATCCGTTCCTCGCCGGCTGCAACTTTCCCAAGCTCTTCCTCAGCGGCGATCGCGACGGGTTCGCTCCCAAAACCGAACTCGAACAAATAGTGCACGCAGCCGCTGACCCCAAACGCCTCGTCTTCATCTCCGGCGCAGATCATTCGTTTACCGGCCACCTTGAATCCATGCAGCACTCTCTAGCCACCTGGCTCAAGGAGCACGTTCAATGACGTCCACAAGCGACACCGCGCTCGACTTCCTCCATGCACGTGCCACTAGCTTCTTCACGGACGCTCTCAAAAACAGCAGCATCGAATCCGCCTTCGACCGTCGCCTCCGCTTCGAAGGAAACCTGCTCCACCGCCTCATCCCCGACGGCAGCGGCCCCGACACCATCAACCTGTCTCAATACAAGCGCATCTTCGTCATCGCCATCGGCAAAGCCGCCGGACCGATGCTCGAAATTCTTCTCGATCGCATGAACCGCCGCCAGGGACTGCGCGGCATCTGCTGCTCCAGGTACCTGCCCAAAAAACGCAACTGGCGCTTCCGCTACTTCGAAGGCGGCCATCCGCTGCCCAACGAAGAGTCCTTCGCCGCCGCTCGCGCTTCCCTTGCCCTGCTCAAAAAAGCCAAACGCGACACCCTCGTCTTCTACCTCGTCTCTGGTGGCGGATCCGCGATGTTCGACCTGCCACTCGATCCCAAGATCACCCTCCAGGACACCATCGCCTTCCACAACGCGCTCCTCGGTTGCGGCGCTCCCATCAACGAAATCAACACTCTCCGCAAGCACTTCAGCGCCGTCAAAGGCGGTCGCCTCGCCATCGCCGCGCCCGATTCCCTCAAGATCTCGCTCCTGGTCCCCGACGTCCCCCTGCGCACCCTCGATGCACTTTCTTCCGGCCCCTCATCGCCCGACCACTCCACCGTCGCTGAAGTCCACGAGATCCTTGAGAAATACCACCTCGCCGAAAAGCTTCCCGCATCCATAAATGCATTCTTCCTGCAGGCCGACTTGCCAGAATCCCCCGGCAATAAAAAATGGAAACCACCCTTCCTTCCCAACTTCGGCCGCAGCGAGCCCATCCGCCGTCCTTTAACCTCTGCAGCCGGCCTAACCGGCGAGGACGAAGCCTTCCGCGATTCCATTTTCGAAGTACTGCTCTCCGATCTCGATCTCATTGAAAGCGCCCGCGCTCTCGCCCAGCAGGCTGGCTACTTCGTCTCAGTCGACAACTCCTGCGACGACTGGGATTATGCCGACGCAGCCCGATATCTCCTCGACCGCTTCCACGAGTTGCGCGCGCTCCACCGTCGTTTCTGTCTCATCTCCGGCGGCGAAGTCACCGTCACTCTCAGCCGCAATCCCGGCGCCGGCGGCCGCAACCAGCAGTTCGCCCTCGTCTGCGCGCTCGAGCTCGCCCACCATCCCGGCGAGATGCTCACAGTCCTCAGCGCCGGATCCGACGGCATCGACGGCAATACCCAGAGTGCCGGCGCCATCGCCGACCCCACCACTGTGGCCCGCGCTCAGGCCTTCGGCTTCGACCCCGAACAGGCGCTCTCCACCTTTAACGCCTGCCCGCTCTTCACCGCTCTTGGCGACACAATCGTTACCGGTCCCACCAGTCATAACCTCCGCGACCTGCGCTTGCTTATCTCCGATGTGTCCTGAGTAAGCTGAACTTTGTGACCGGCCGTGCTCACTGGTCGATCCGCCCAGTTATGATGGAAGTTCCCATTTAATGTATCTTCAAATCTACTTAGGATTTGCTCGTGGCTCGAAAAGCAGGTCGTAAAGGCGCCGACAAGACTCCCGACATACGGGCCGTTGCCGCATTGGCCAAAGTCTCCATCGCCACAGTCTCTCGCACCATCAACGCCTCGCCCGTCGTCAGCGAGAAGCTTGCAAAACGCGTGTGGCAGGCCATCGAGCAACTCAATTACTTTCCCAACACCCACGCGCGCACCCTCGTCTCTGGCCGCAGCCGCCTCTTCGGAATCATCGTTGAAAACATTACCAATCCCTTCTTCCCCGAGTTGATCCAGAGCTTCGAAGAAATCGCCGTCGCCAACGGCTATGAAATCCTCGTCAGTTCCTCCAATAGCGATCCGGCCGTCCTCACCAACTGCGTGCGCCGCATGCTCGAGCGCAAAGTTGATGGAGTCGCTGTCCTCACCTTCGGTGAAGAAGAGCCAGTCCTCGATCAGCTCTCCTTCCACGACATCCCCGTAGTCCTCGCCGAGTTCAAGCTCTCCGAGCCGGCAGCCAGCACCATCCTCCTCGACTACGGCACCGGCATTCGCTCAGCGGTCCATCACCTCGCAACAATCGGACATACTAAAATCGGTTTCCTCGCCGGTCCCCACAAGCTTCATTCCGCCATCACGCGTCAAAACGACTTTGAAAATGCGATGGGCGCCCAGAAACTTCCCATCGAGAAGAAATGGATCATCGAGTGCGATCACACCTTGAAAGGCGGCGTGATCGGCTTCGGTAAACTCCAGTCTCTCGCCGGACAGCCAACCGCCGTTCTCTGCTCCAACGACATGACCGCAATCGGTGTCCTTCGCGCGGCCTACCTCCAGGGCCTCCGCGTACCCCAGGACCTCTCCGTCGTCGGACTCGACGACATCGACTTCGCGGAATTCACTCTGCCTCCGCTCACCACCATCCGCCTCTCCCGCACCGACCTCGCACGCGCCGCCTTTGAAGCTCTCCGCATCCACGCCGAAAACCCCGGCAAATCCGGCCTGCAACGCGAGTTCCTCGTCTCCACCAGCCTTGTCGTCCGCGGCTCCACCGCCCCCCCGCCCCTCCCCAACTGACCGCAACATTCAGAACTTTCCGCGTGGTCTCGATTCCGGCATCAGGCCGCGACCTCGGGTCCCCGGCGACTGGGTTCTCCTCGCGGACGTGACTTTCTGGGGGAACTTCCGCCTAGAACTGCATTGCGGACCAGGTTCTAGCGAACTTCGCAGCCATCAAGGCCGCGACAACGCAAGAATCAGGGACGGAATCGTTACACAGGATTAAGATCTGAGATTTGATACACAGCCCGAGTAGATGATTAACTCCATCATGTCCAGGATTGCTTCATGAAATTAAACGAGGTATTAGAAATTGAGCCGCTGAGCAGAGCACTTCAATGCACACTGAGACTCGCACAGGAACAAGGAGCAAACGAGCTAGTGAAATGGCTTCAATTGGAGATTGGCGGCTACTACGCCTCAAATAGTCACAGCATAGTTACTGTTCCGAAGTATCGAGCCGTTACGGGCGCACAGCTCAACATCTACGGTCAGCGTTTAAAGATTCAGCCGGGTTCGCCTTCCACCAACGAGATTCGTCTCCGCGAAGGAGTCGAAGCATTAGAGACATTGAGAGATTCTCGTCAGACGATTGTGCAGCAACAACCAACAACGACTGGGCTGATAGCGCAACAAGGTGAGGCTGCCACCTTCCATTTCGAACCGGTGGAACTCCACGAAGTCCTGTCTCAAATTCGTTCCGAGTTGTTCCGCAGGGCGGGAGTACTGGCGCAGTGAAGCCATTGACAGTGACGGTGTGGCTCCCGAGATTGGCATCTACCGGAGATGGCTTTCGTCCCGCCGCAAAGCTGCAGAAATGGAAACGGCCTTCAACCCCTGAGGGGTGTCTGGGAGTATCTACCGGTTAGATCGTTATCCAACCGAAGCACATTTTGGGGCTCGGTCCGCAATTGATTGCGACAAGCTTCGATTGTTATTGAACCGCTCTTGATGATCGCGGATCCGATTCATTCATACATCTTGCGGTGTAACGCTTATCGCGTCACCGGGCGTGGCCACGCCTTTGATCAGCAGCCACAGCGCAAGTGCGGTTTGTGCAACGAGGGCCGGCAGCCATTGGTAGTACCCGGTCATCCGCCACGTGGAGAAACCGGCGACTTGCAGGGGCAGTACCACCGCGAGCAGCCCCGATGCGAACAGGCTCAGCCATGCGATCCAGACAGGCACCATCCGTCCGCGCAGCAGGAGATAGGAAAAGATCGTACTCCCCACGGCGAAAAAGACCGTACCGACGGGCACGCTCGGCACCGGCATTAACAGAAACGTGCGCAGCGCGTTCGTTGTAGACAGGTCCAGCGCACCCGGCCCGGCCCCTGCCTTCGCCAGCCACACCAATCCCAGGTAGCTCTGAATGCTGAGCGTGCCGAGCACGCCTTCCGCAACGCGACACACCATGCCCAGCATTGCAAGCTCATGGTCCTCGTCGCGCGTGATCCCGTATAGCGTAACAGCCAGCGCGAGGGCCGAGAGGGCTTCGAGCAGCTTGATCAGGATGTCGATTCGCACTTCCGTCGCGTACTCGCCAAAGCGCGCGAGTGTCGTGGCATCGTCCGCGCCGCCGAACGCATGGTGCATCAACAGATCACCGCAAATCCCAATCGCCGCGTAGAAGAGATACGTGAATCCCGCAATCCTTGCGTTTGTGGTCCGCGTCATGTCAACTCCTCTGCGCTCCGACTCACTGAATCAACTTGCGGAGCCCCGCAACGCGGTAATCCCTTTACAAGGAGCCAGAAGCCCATTGTCAACTCGAAGAAGAAGATAGGAGCTCCATAAATCTCAACCGGGATGACCTTTGCAAACTCCGGAAAGATGATGAACGAGAATGCGCACGCTCCCATCAGAAACGACCCAACCATTCCCCATCCCGCCAGTGCTTTTGGAATGAAGCCGGACTTGAACCACAGAAAGCAGAAGGCAGTACTTCGAAGTCCGGCGAGCACCAGGCCGACGTTATACGTATCGGCATGCGCACTGAGCGACAGTCTCGCCAGTGCCTGCACCTGGTTCGCTTCGAATGCATGCAGGTAGTCGGCGCCACTCAGTATCCGCAAAACTTCGAGATCACTGAGCGTGACGACGACGAGGGTTGCCGTCTCGATCAGCCCCCAGCCCGTTGCCAGTAACGCGAGGCTTCGATTCACCGGCATGAGGACCTCGCAAAGAGCCATGATCAGGACGACATCGACCGCGAAAACCATGAGATTGCTGGCGATGCCCAGACGAAAAAGCCGTCCGTGGGTCATGATGTTCTGCGCCGTTTGAGCGACGTTGCCGAAGGCGATGAGATGGCTGCGTACATAGAACTCGGCGAAGATGGCCGGTGGCAGCGCAAGCAGATAAGAGAATCCCACAACTGTCGCCGCTTTACGTTGTGATTCGTCGATGGCGCCGATTGTCATTCAATCTCTCCACCGTCTCAATGCCGCCTGAATGGTAATGAGCCAACCAGAATAATATTCCTTCACAATATCCGCCTCTAGCCTGAATGGATGTGCAATTTAGCTCCATTCAAGGAATACATGCGATTGCTATTCAAACGGACCACTACTGGATGTTAGGTCGCTCAACTGCGGCTTCGCACAAGCAAACATCCGCCTGATCTGGCATCGCTGGCCGCTTGTGGACAATCCGGAAGCAATCAAGAAATTTGCCCAACATCGGTATTGTTTCCGAGTAATACGGTGATTCAACAGCACTGCGGCCAAAGCGGGAGACCTTACTCTTCCCTTGCTTCGGGAGACAGCGCCTTCGACTCCTCCGCTTCCCGTCTTTTGGCTTGTACAGACACGGCAACGAGCACGACGAATACAACAGGGAATATCAGGAAAAGAGGGAGCAGGATCAGTAAGACTTCCACTTTATTAGCCCTTTGGGGGACATTTAACCACACGGATCAACAACAGTTCTTTCGCTGTCCTTGCTGAACGGGATCTTTCCCGTAACGTCCCCGACACGCAAATTACCCTTTCGCCAACAGTTTCGCATTCTATTACTCAAAAGGCACCTTCCGAATAGACGGTTATAGGTTCGGAACCCTAGTTTTTGGTCGACGAGGGCCTCGGTGATTTGCCAATGATCGACGACCGTCGACTCTGTTGACACTTGCCGCTCGAATAAATATGTTTCTTCGCACAGGGGCATGCCAGATGAGACAAATATTCGCGATAGCGGTCGTGGCTTTCTCAGCGGCAGCCATCGCCTCAGGGCAAGAGCAGGGCGCGATCAGAGATCCAAAAAGCATCGCCGAGCAGGTCATCAGGAAACTGGACAACGAACGCATACAAGCACAGATCCACGCGGATGTGGCGGCGCTAGAACAGATCTACGCTGACGATTTCATCGGCGTAGGCCCGAGTGGAACAGTGCGAACTAAGCCGCAGGTGATTTCAGATTTCACCTCTGGTGATTTGAGATTTCAGTCCATAAGCACAGATGGCGTTCGAGTGCGCGTTTATGGAAATGCTGCGGTCGAGACTGGCCTCTCAACAATGAATGGGCAAGATAAAGGCAACGCAGTTCCCCACGACACTCGCTTTACCAGAGTGTGGGTAAAGCAGCATGGGGGCTGGCGACTGGTCGCCAATCACTACTCGTCCATTGTGTCGCATCAATAGGGGCTGATTGTCGCTCATGGCCCGCTAAACGACTTGCAGGAATGGCGCTCCCTGAGAGAGGCGAATTCCCGACCTTCTAGTCAAGGTAAGTCGACTGTGAGGAGTTTCCAACTACGTGGCTGTCGAAAACAGGCCTTCTCACGTTTTGACCGAAGCCATTGAGCGATCTGGGAATTTGCCCTCATTGAGACCGAACGGCTTCGTTATCGGAGAAGTTGACCCAGACCCGAGTACCCGTATGGGCGGTTACTCAGGCACTGGCCACACAGGATGAATTCGAATATTTGTTGAAATCCCCGCACAGTGACCAATATGGTGGTTCATCTCGTTTGAACATCGACAAACGTTCCGTTCACGGCATATTCTGCAGATGCTCCGGCGCTAGGGACAGGGCTTCCTCCAGGCAGCAGCGAGTCATACACAACGAATAACTTACCTGCTCTCAGCTCAATCACATCCGTGTAACCGGTGCTCTTGCCTTTGAAGATTGGTGTGATGGCCGCCCAACTTTTTCCTTCGTTCGGGCTAAACATGATCGTTACGCCTGGGCGGCCGAACGTGCAAACCAACAGCCCGTTGCTCATCGATCTTAAATGCGGTGCTACTCCTTTGAAGCCAGTGGATGTTGGCGGGGACCATGTCTTGCCATCGTCCGATGACCAAGTTCTCCCCAAATAGTGATCGTATGTCCCCGTCCGAAATATACAGAACAATCGGCCGTCCGACAGTCGGACCAGCCCTGCCTCATTCGGTCCTTCATTACCCATCCAAGGCCAGGGCTTCTCATTAGGTCGTAATCCGGCGATAACGCCATCCTCATTCCAGGTATGGCCATGGTCAAAGGAACGAATCAGTACCAATCGCCTATAACGCGGATCGCGTTTGGTTGTGTAGTACAGCGTACTGAGCCATTCTCCCCGGGTGCCGAAAATGATTGCTCCAAAAGGAACCGCCGTTGGAACACTCGCAAGTTGTGACGCATCAGTCGTCTTCACGCCTTGGATCTCTACGGGTTCAAATTGGGGAGGCTCAGACAGGTAAATGCTCGCGTCTCTGACTTGACGCACATCCATGCCAACTCGCGAAAATTGAGTCAGAGCGGCATGGAAATGTGTTTTTGGACCGGAGGGGTAGGGTTCCAGCGACAGGTAACCAGATCCAAGCACCCAAATTCCATCTTCGAGCGGTACTTGGCTGTAAGCGGCATCTACGTTAGCGCCCGCTCCTATCGTATATCGACGTCCCCATGTGCGCCCTCCATCCTTTGAAAGACAATATGCAGAAAACTCACCTTCAGGATTGGTGTCATCAGGGCTCATGCGCATGGTTGTCAAGATTTCACCGGTCGGGAATCGGTGAACCGTCGGATACCAACAATAGCTATGGGAAGTCGAAATTTTTACTGTATCTCCCACGAGGATACGAAAATGATCCAGCTCAGCCGTTTTTCTTCCGAAACAGGAGACAAAACCTAAGCCCAGTGTCAGCGTGAGCCCGCGGAAGAACGCAGAATAGCGCGATGAGCCTTGTCCTCGCGTCGCCAAAAACATAACTGACAACCTTCCTTCATCGGGCCGCCATTGATGATCAAGAAGCGGTAGTGATCTCGGGTGTTATACACCTGAAAATCTAAGATTAAAGCTCGAACTCGGGCGCAATCTGTTTGGTCCGATTCAGCAAAGATGGATATAGGCAGCCAGGTGTCCGTATACTCCCTGATCATTCGCTATGCGTCACGGCGCAAAGTGTCCGGCCGATCTGGATTTCTGGTTCTGGGGAACGGGAATGGCCCTTGCAGGACCGAGAGAGAGTGCGGATGGCAAACACAGATGATGCCGAAGTCTCCTTCCGGAAGCGTAGCAACCGCGAAAGAACATTGGTGAGTATCTGTGCTCACAGCGAGTTTGTTCAATTCACGGCAAGCTGCTTCAGCGAGTCCTCGAACTGTGTAGCGCGACTGCTGGCTAGGTTCAGGCCCGAATTCGACATCAACTTTGTACCCAAGCACGTATGCGTTCATGGCTGCTCCGGGTCGCCATCGGTTACCGGAATCTGGGCGCACGACTCGGAATGTCTAAGTGATTCGTGTTTGAGAAACTGTTCAGTGCTCCACAAGATCACGGCTAAGGGGGCCTCAAGACCTGGACTTGGAGGCGGCATTTCTTCCCCACATATTGGGCATTTGAAGATGGGATGCTGGTGCTCGTCGAAGACAAAGGTAAGACCTGTGGTAGTCGCCATAAATTGAAACCTGTGGGTACATCGCGAATATCTCCTACCGCTTAAGTAACACGCAAGCAATCACTGGTAATCAAGGCAGACGCATCGAGGTATCCCAAGCGCAACAGGTGCACGCGGTCGCGACCCCCGGAATAATGATTACTAAAGGAATCAACACTTCGTGGTGTTTCCGCACTCACCGAGAGTTGAGGAGCCGCCTGCCGGGAGGTCGATGATTTGCGAGACTTGATGTGCCTCCGCTGTCGGGACGTGAAGGGGTGTATGCCGTTGGGGTTTCTCTCCTCTGTGGCTGTTTGTGTGTGCCTTGCGTGTGATGGCTACGGAGTGGTGCTGCGGCTCGTAGAAGAAGTGTCCAAGGCCGATGCCGGAGGCGCGACAGATCTTTTCCAGCGTGTGAAGAATGGGGATCATGCGATCAGTTTCGAGCTTCGAAAGCAGCGCAGTCGAGAGGCCGGTCTGTGCCGCGAGGCGACCAAACGTTAGGTTTTTTGTGGTGCGGAGCGTACGAAGTTTCAGGCCTGTCGAGTAGACAGCCAACGGGTCGAGGCCTGGATCGGGTGTACGATGGTCGCAGCTTGTTGAATCGCACGATGTGCGATAGGTCACAACAGGTCGAGGCCGACCCGGCGCGCGGCTACCAATCGTCTGAGCAGAAAGCGGCCTAAACTTCTCTGACTCCCGGATGGTGGACTATCCGGAAGTAATCGAAAATCGGGTTTACTTCCAAGTAGACGGTTATTCGACTGCAATCTCTCCAAACACGCTTGAGGATGGCACCAAGCAATTCGACTAGCACCCTGCTCTGTAATGCTCAGCCTCAGATTCTTTATCTCTTGCATGACAATTCCATCGACGAATAATTTCCTATGACGCCAAGCAGGCACTTCGATGTTCCGCGACGTCAAAAGGCGCACATCACCGCAAGCAATCAATCCCATCACGCCGCGTTTGAAAGCTTCGACGTCGCGGGATAAATGCAGGATTATCTCTAACGGAAGGTCTCCCCCCTGCAACTGGCCGAGTGTCTCAAGCTCCGGCATCATATTCAGAACCCTACCAGCGGCTGCTTGTTTTCTCCTCGCGGGAAAGGTGCGAATCCCGCGTATTGTGCGGGATTTGCAGGTTGAGAGGGAAAGGAACTTTTCCTCTCAACCTCTTTCCCACGGCCTTGATTTGTTTTTTGCTCAGCG
>Ga0105237_10004866_pt1 | contig 15399 bp, 6 predicted proteins | sample KBSC24metaG_FD_81520 | JGI IMG/M metagenome (GOLD analysis project Ga0105237, IMG submission 81520) | Corn rhizosphere microbial communities from Kellogg Biological Station, Michigan, USA - KBS C2-4 metaG | ecosystem: Host-associated > Plants > Roots > Rhizosphere > Soil | place: Michigan, USA... | reverse complement strand
GCCGCCGAAGGCGAGGCGAACCGTTTGCGTGGTGGCGTCGTAGACAGCACTGGCGAAGAGTTTGCGTGGCTGCGGGAATCTTTCATCGGGTGGCATGCTGGTGACCAACACATAGGCATCACCTCCGGCTTTCCAGGCGATGGGCCGCCCACCCTGGATTCCGATGGAGCCGCCTCCGTTCGGCAGTAGAGTCACGGCAATTTCAGTGCCCTCTGGATTCGCCAGCCAATCGCCCACGATGGGTGCGTCCTTGGGCGGCGAGTACTCGGCCAGCAAGGCGGAATATTTGCCTTCCTTATCGAGGGCCCGCAGGAGGTCGATATCGAGCAGGGAGGCGGCAAGGTCCGCCGCCGTCTGCCCAGCGGGCGTGGTCGCGGCGAGGTTGGCGCCTTTTTCGATGAGAAAGGTGACCGCCTTGCGGCGACCGTTGGTGATGGCCCAGAGCAGCGGAGTCCCACCCCGCGACGTGGCGTCCACCTTGATGCCGTGGGCCAGCAGGATTTCGATGGCGGGCAAGGCACCGGCGATGGCTGCTTTGTGAATCGCGGATAAACCCTCTTCGGTGGCCGCGCTGGGATCGGCGCCGTGGTCGAGGAGCAGTTGGAAGGCCTTCGGATTGGCCACCGCGGCGGTGAGGGGCAAATCCGCGGGGCTGATCGGCGCATTCGGGTTGGCGCCTTTTGCCAGGAGGGCCGCCACGATCTCCGGCCCATTGGCTGCAACTCCGAATGGCGGGCGATTCTGGAGCGCCAGGCCTAACATCGTCGTCTTCCACCGGGCAAAAATTCCGTTGGGGTCCGCGCCCGCATCCAGCAGCCTTCGGACCTCCGCCGGTTTTTCCGCGAGGATGGCCGTGCCCAATCGCTTCGCCTGCCATTCGGCCGTGATGCTTTCATACCGGTCGCGGTATTTTCCCGTCGTATCGAGGACCTTGAGCAGCGCCAGGTCGCGCTGTTCAAACGCCTCATCGGCGGCGGACTTCCCGCTGGCATCGGTACGTGTGGGGTCGGCGCCTTTGGCGATCAGGGCGGTCGCGAGGGCCGCCGCTTCTTCCTCGCGAAAGGCATTCCATTCCAGCAATGCGGAGAGTGACATCAGGGCCGTGCGGCCCTCCCTGGTCGGCACATCCGGAGGGGAGCCCAGTTCCAGCAGCTTCCTGGTCAGTCCGATCCAGCCGCGCTGCGCGGACAAGCCCACCGCGCTCTGGCCATCCCGACTCACGGCGGTGGTTTTGGCGCCACGAGAGATCATGGTCTCGAGCAGGGATTCATCCCCGAACGCCTCGATGGCTTGGAGGAATGGCGTCATTCCGGAGCGGTCCGGCAAATTGATGTCCGCGCCGTTCTCCACCAGCAGTTCGACGATGCCCGGATGTTGCGCCGGGAAATTGTTGCTGAGAGCGAGCATCAAGGCCGTCGAACCCTGGGTCGTATTGAGGCGGGCACCGGCGGCGATCGCCTCCTTGATCTGGCCGGCATCGCCGCTGCGGATCCCTTCCGCCAATTCGTTATCCGGCGACGCGGCGCGGACGCTGGTGATCGACAGCAGCGCCACGAGCAAGGATAACCCGGTCACGGGAACCGCAGGACGGATACAGGCAGGCTTGGGGTTCAGCATGGGGCAATCTCGCCGCGATTGTGACTAATCGCTCAGCCTTGCCAACAGCTTCTTTGCGATCATAGGCTTGGGTCGCGGGTTTGCCCCGGTCGACGCCCCAATTTAGCTCGACCAGCCCCGCTCTCATTCCCAGACTCCGCCGATGGGCCTGATTCACCCCGGAATACTCGCTGGCATCCTTGCCGTGGCGGCGCCCATCGTCATTCATTTCATCCGCTCGCGGAAGTATCAGCGCGTGGCGATCGGGTCGCTGCGTTTTCTCCGGGTCGCCGTGCAGGAACGCCGGCGGTGGCGGCGGATCGAGGACTGGCCGCTGCTGCTCGCCCGCATCGCGGTCGTCCTGGCGCTCACGCTCCTTTTCGCCCGTCCATTTCTGCCGGAGCGCGAGAATGTGCCGCCCACGGACCTGGAGGCCATTCTCCTGGTGGATGTTTCCGGCAGCGTAAGTGGCGCCCATTTTGAAACGGTGCGTCGCGCGGCCCGGGAAACGATCGCGAAGGTTCCGCAGCAGGCAAAGGTGACGGTGGCCGCATTTGCGGACGATGTTCGCGTGGTGGACGGAGCGAATCTGGATGCGCTGCAACCGGTCCCCGGCGCGAAGACGGACTATGTACGCGCGGTCAATTGGACCATCGATCACATTGCCCAATCGGATCGCAAGAACGCGCATGTGTATCTCATCACCGATCTCCAGCGGGCAGCGCTGCCCACGACGGCGCCGCGGGTCTGGCCTTCGAGTGCGCGCGTTTCGGTGGTTTCAGTGCCGCCTGCCGGCCCATGGAACGCCGGCATTTCCAAGGTGGAACTCCTCACGCCTTTTGCGAGCGAAGAGGCGGTGGCGGAGGTGACGGTTGCCATTTCCGGCGAGGCGCCGGATACGAAGCGCGAAGTGGAATTCGCGATCGATGGTCAGTCCCCGATGAGGCAGGTGGCCGCCGCCGGCACGGGCCGCGCCCAATTTCATTGGAAACCGGAAAAGGAAGGCGAGGTTCGCGGCGTGGCGACGGTGGTGTCCGACGATGCGTATCCCGACGACAATCGCCGGCCGTTTGTCCTGCGGCTCGTGCGTCCCAAGAGCGTCCTGCTGCTGGAGAGCGGCAACCCGATCACGCCCTACGACGGGCAATCGTATTTCCTGGAAAAGGCGCTTGCCGTCTCCGGGCGCGAGGGCGCGCTGTCGCCGTTCGATTCCCGGGTGCAGGAGGATCTTGCGGGCCTCGACGGATTTGACGCGGTCGCCTGGTGCAACGCGCCGGCGCCCTCGTCTGATATCGTGGCCAAACTCCAGGAATTCGTCACCCGCGGCGGCGCCCTGGCCTTTTTCCTGGGCAGCGAAACGAATCCGGAGGGTTTCGCCGCGCTGGCGGAGAGCGGCTTGTTTCCCGGGAAGATCGGATCGGCGGAAACGCCCGTCTTGCGGGCCATCCAGGAGTGGGATCGCTCCCACGAGGCCTTGCGGCGCTTCGATGGTGGAGAGCGCGGCGACTTGCGCAGCGTCCTGCTGCGCGACGCCTTCGAGATCGAGCCCGGGCCGGATTGGAAAACACTGGCGCGTCTGGAGAACGGGCATCCCACGCTGCTCGCAAGGGAGCTGGGCCGCGGCCGGATTCTGGTCTTTGCCAATCCGCTCACTCGCAAGTGGAGCGATTTTCCCACGCAACGCATCTTCCTTCCGCTCATGAAGGAGTGGTTTTCATGGCTGACGCGTTTCGACCCGGAAGGGAATGCTCCTCGCGCGATCCCGCCCGGTCTCAATGAATCCCGTCCGATCGGGATTTACGAAAAGGAAGGAGCGCTGGAGGTGATCGCCCCCGATCCCACGGAGATGGATGTGACGGTGGCGGATGAAAGTTTCACGCGGCGCGCGCTGGGACTTCCGGCGGAAGAAGCTCCGGCCATCGCCGAAGAAAATACCCGTCTGCCAAGGTCCCGCGAACGGCAGAACGAGATCTGGCCGTGGATCGCCCTCGCCCTGTTTGCCCTGCTGATTTACGAAAACATCATCGCAGATCGCCGCTCCAAAGCCCGTGAACACGTCACTTAATCCTCCCCCACTGCGGAATCCTCCGGCGACGCCCGCCAATCGCATCCCCGCGGACTATCGCGAGAAAATCCGCCGCTACACCTCGGCGCGCCGCGGCTTTTATGGGCGTTCCGCCCGGCGCCGAGTCCTCGCCCTGGAAGTCGCGACGCTCATTGTGGCCATTGTCGCTGATCTGCGCTTCGAGCTGCCGGAGTCGATTCGCTGGGCCATCCTCGGAGGGATGGCGATCATGGGAGTTCTGTTGCTTGCCCTGTGGTGGTGGCGGCCCGCATTTTCACTGGACGAGAACGAGGTCATTCGCGACCTGGAATACAAGGTGCCAGCGCTCGGGCAGCGACTGCGGACGTCCCGTGAAGCGGAGGGCAAGACCTGCGATCTGGGCATGGCCGGAGTCTTTGCCAGTGGGTTGGTCGCGGACACGCGGGTCCGCATGTCGAGTGTCGACGTAGACTCGTTGATCCCGTGGAAAACGATCCGCTTTTCGCTCTACGTCGCGCTGGCCTTCACCGCCGCGTTCGTGGCGTCGCTCGCCGGATGGCCCGAATTCCGCGTGGGTGCGCAGCGAGTCCTCGCTCCGGGTTCGGGCGTCACCTTTACCACCGTGGCCCTGGAGCCGGGCCCCGAGAGTTTCAAGGACCACGAAAATCCCCTGATCGCGGCGGTGGTCTCCGGCCGGACCACACCGGAAACGATGCTCTTCACGCGTGAGGAAGGGCAGGAGTGGAAGTCGCAGAAGATGGATGCCGCGGACGTCCATGGCCGGTTCACCGCCCTGCTCACGGGACTCAATGATAGCTTCGATTTCTACGTGATCGCCGGGGACGGGCGCTCGGAATTGCGCCACGTGCGATGCCTGCACACGCCCCGCATCGAGAAAGTGGAGAACGAAATCCAGTTTCCCGACTATATCGGACAGCCTCCGCAAAAAGGCGCGGGCGGCGATGTGAAAGCCGTGGAGGACAGCACGGCGACCGTGGTCTTCCAAATCAATCCGCCGCTCACGCAGGCCCTGATCCGCACGACGGATGGGCAAAAGCTTCCGCTGAAAATCGAGGGCAACCGCGTCGTCCTCGAACAGAAGATCGCGCGCGGCGAGACGGTTTACCGGCTGACCGGCTACGATGCGGACGGCCTTGCGTTGCCGCCGTCGAATTTCAAGCTGACGGGAGTCGAAGACAAACCGCCGGAAGTAGAACTCGTCGAACCGAAAAAAGACATCGAAGCCACGACCGTATGGGAGATCCTGGCCAGGCTGCGGGCGAAGGACGATTACGGCCTTGCGGAAGTGGGCATCGTCCTCGTGGTGGGCAACGAGATGAAGCTGATCGCCCACCGGGAACTTTCCGAAAAGAATGTGCGGGCGGTCAGCGAAATGGGGACGGCGGCCCTGGAGGATTTTCCGCTGACGATCAATGACAACCTGAAGATCTACGCCTTTGCGCGCGACCACAAGCCGCGCGATGGCGCCCGCACGGTGAGCAAGCTTGTGTCCATCGATATTCGCCAGTTCCTGGTCCGGTGGCGGTTAAATCCGAACCAAGGGAAGGGAGGCGGTGGGCCGCCGATGTCCGGCGGCAGTATGAACGAGTTCTTCAAGCTGATCAAAGAGCAGCGCAAGGTGGTCTCGGACACATTCCTGCTCAAGGAAAACGGTGTGCCGTCCGGCGGTGATTTGGGCGCCGAGTGCGAGAACATCAAGACCCGCGAAGACACCGCGGCGGCGCGAGTGACCAAGCTGAAGGATCAGGTGGCAAACCAAGGCACGATGGCCGCCGACGATCTCACGCTGCTCGACACCGCCGCGCAGCAGATGACCGAGGCTTCCGGCCATCTCGCGCAGAAACTGCCGAGGCCCGCCTACAAGCAGGCGGACCGCGCGCTCAGCTCTTTGCTCGCCCTGCGCAAGCAGATCATGAAGCTCATGTCGCAGTCGAAGTCCGCCATGCCGGCGGAAGCGGAGGAACCGCCGAAGATCACGAGCATGAGCGACCTCGCGGCGGAAGCCGCGCGCCTGGCCGGGGAGGAACACGAGGTGCGCGAGAAAGTGACGCAGCCACAGCCCGACGCCCGCGAAAAGCCGGTGACGCAGCACCAGCAGGAAGTGGCGGTAACCGACGCGGGTGAACTTTTCGCCGGTATCGTCCGTCAACCCGGCGCGACCGAACTCGCCCTGCAACGCATGGAGGAAGCGGAAAAACTGATGCAGAAGGCGGAGGAACAACTGCGGGGTGCGACGGCGCCGGAAGCAGGGCCGAAGTTGAAGTCGGCCGAAGATTTGCTCTCAGCCCTCGCGAGCCAACTCCGGGCGCTCGACGAAAAGAACAAGGAAGACACGATGGGCAAACTCGCCCAGATGGCGGCGAACGCGAAGGAGCGCATGGAGCAGGAGCAGACAGAACGCAACAATGCTTGCAAACACGGCAGCGCTTCCGGGGAAGGCGCCGGGCAACCGAATGCCTCCGGCGCTCCGCAGGGGCAACCCGGCGGTAATGGCAAAGGCGCGCAACCCAACGCAGACGCTGCTGGCAAGCCAGACGGAGCAGGCAAGCAGGACGCGAAAGCGAAAGCCGACGATGGCAAACAAGACGCCAGTTCGAAGGAGGGTGGTGGCCAGCCGAAAGCCTCCGGCGCTCCGCAGGAGAAGCCAGGCCCCAATGGCGAAGGGGCGCAACCGAACGGGGATCCTGCGGGCAGGCCGCACGGCGCAGGCAAGCAGGACGTGAAAGCGAAAGGCGACGATGGCAAGCAAGGTGGCGACACGAAGGAAGGCGCCGGCCAACCGAAGGCCTCCGGTCCTCCGCAGGAGAAGCCGGACGCGAATCAGGTGCGTGAAAACGGCAATGCCAAAACCGGCCAGGCCCGAGGCGCTGAAAAGGATGGGAGCGGTCTCGCAAAAGCAGCGGAGGACGCGGCGACGATCGATGATGTCTTAAAGACTTTTGCCGGCAAGGAAGGCGCGGGCGAGGACGGGACCAGGTTGGCGGAATTGAGGGAGCAGGCCAGGACGGAAGCGTTGAAGCCAGAAGTGCATGCGCTGGAAGGAGAGAAGAACGACGCGGCGGCGGCAGGCAAAGCCGGGGAATTGGGCCACCGCTTTGGCAAGCTGGCGGACGCGCTCACGGCCGAGCAACGCCGCCTCCAGCAAAGCCGCACGGAAGCCCTGACGGAGTTGCTGGCCCAGACGCGAAAACTAGAACAGGAGGCGAAGGCGAGGGCCGCCGGCAAGAACGACGGACCGAACGGCAAACCACGGGATGGCGAGGGGAAACAGCCGGGGAATGGGCGCGATGGAAACGACTCGAAAACTCCCGCCAACTCGCGCAATGGCGAGGCCGCGAAGGAAGCGGCCAACCAGGAGAGCAAAGCGCCAGGTGGAAACCCGGCGGAGACCAACCCGAAGGAGGTGACGAATCAGCAAAGGCAGGGACAGGGAGGAAACCCTGCGGAGCCCAATGAGGCGCGAACCGGGAACGGCGTGCGCGCCGGGCAGAGCGCGCCGCAGAAGCGGGAGGGTGGCGGAGGTGGAGGCGAACGCGCCGACTCGCCTCGGGGCGGCGATCACGGGATCGATCCGAATACGAAATTCCTGGGCGACCTCGAACGCATCGGCGGCAACAGCCTGCACGGCGTGCTGGCGCCGTTGCGTGAAGATCTAACGAAGGGCGGATTCGATCCTGCCCACCTCGAGCCCGTGGCCGAGCGTCTTGGCAAAATGCTCGATGAACTCGTGCGCGGTCACTCCGAAGGCCGTCGCGCCAGCGGCGTGCCGGACGAGTATTCGCACCTCGTGGACGAATACTTTCGCGCCCTGTCGGAAGATTCCCGGTCGGAAGCGGGAAATTCTTCTGAGCCAACTTCGCCACGGAAATGAAGAAGCAATGTTCCGCCATCGTGTGTGCGTGGTCGTTGGCAGTCGCTGGTGGGATGGTCCATGCAGACCCGCCTCGCTTCGGCCAGGGAGAAGCGGCCGCCAAATTCCCGCAGGACGCCACGCCCCTCGATCGCGATTCCTCCCCACGCCTGACCAGCTATTCGGACGTGCTGAAGCGCGTGACACCCAGCGTGGTGAGCGTATTCCCGGCGCGTCTGGCGAAACCCGGCGAAGTCCATGAAGATGAATTGCTCAAGCGCTTCTTCGGCGCCAAGCCGGGAGGCGATGGCGACGACGACAGCCATTTCCGTAGCGTCGGCTCCGGTGTGATTATTTCCGCGGACGGCTACATCCTGACGAACAGCCACGTGGTCCACCTCGAGAGCGGAAAACTCGCGGACGAAATCGTGGTGGAATTCTCCAACAAGTGGCGGTTCCCGGCCACGATCATCGGCGTGGATGCGAAGGCGGACATCGCGGTGATCAAAGTGGAGGGCAAGGATTTGCCGGCCCTGCCGATGGGGGACAGCCGCCAGGTGGACGTGGGAGACATCGCCTTCGCCGTGGGCAATCCGTTCAAGGTGGGGATGACCGCGACCATGGGCATGATCTCGGCCGTGAAGCGGGTCGGCGTGAAATTCGGCGACCCGGGCGCCTACCAGGATTTCCTCCAGACAGATGCCGCGATCAATCCCGGCAACAGCGGCGGAGCGCTCTGTGATACGCGCGGCCGGTTGATCGGCATCAACACTGGGATCATCAGCGGCGGCGGCGGAAACCTGGGTATCGGGTTCGCGGTATCCATCAATCTTGCGCGACGGGTGCTCTGCAATCTTCTGGAGAATGGCGAACCGGTGCGCGGCTTCGCGGGCGCGCGGGTAAAATCCGTGGACGACGTGGTCGCGCGGGCGCGCGCGCTCCCGGAGGTGAAGGGTGCGGTCGTGGAAGAGGTGCTGCCCGGCGGACCAGCCGCGCAGGGAGGGCTCCTGCAAGGCGATGTGATTCTTCGTGCCGGTGACGAGGTAATCGACGACGAGAGCGCCTTTCGCATCGCCGTCGCGTTCGCCGCACCCGGCACCAAACTCATCATCCACGTGCTGCGAGATGGAAAGGCGGCCGACGTTACGGTCACGGTGATCCGAGAGAAGGAAGCCGCGAAGACCGGCGCGGCGATGGAGATCGACGAATTGCCCCACGTGCGTCTGAGCGAGAGGGCCGGCGAAGCCACCGGGCTGCTTGTCGAAAAGATCGACCCGCAATCGCCGGCCGCGCGGTCCCTCGAGCAAGGGATGCTCATCGTCGAGATCAACGACCTCCCGGTGGCCACGTGCGCGCAGGCTTCGGCGGCCTTGCATCGCGGCGCGAACAAGGTCCGCGTCCGGCACGAGGGGCAGACCTCCACCATCTCGCTCGTCCTCAAATAGATGATCTGGAACCCGAGGATCGCCTTCTGGCTCATCGCACTGTTGGGAGCTGTCGCCTTCATCTCCACCACATGGAGCGTCTGGCGCAGCCAAACGGTGAAGAACCCCTGGCTGCGGATGGCAGTCTGGCTGTTGCGCCTGGTTTCCATCGCCGCACTGCTGGCCATCCTGGCCAATCCCGTGCGGCAGGATCTGGCGAAGGCGCTCGGAGGCACCGGCCGCAACGTGGTGTTGATCGACACTTCGGATAGCATGGGTCTGGAAAAGCCGGAGTCGCGTTTCGACCAGGCGCTGGCTTGGGGCCGCAAAGTCGCCGGCTCACCACCCGCCGGCCAGACCTGCCAGGTTTTCGGATTCGCGGACGACGCGCGTTTCGATGGCGAACCGGCCCTCGGCGGGGCGAGCACCCGGCTCGCGCGCGCCCTCCGACGCGTGCTCGACGGTGACGCGGGGCAGCAACTCACCAACATCATCGTGGTGAGCGATGGGCGGGTGCATGACCGCGAGGATTTGCCCGGCGTGCTCGCGGTCGCCCGGCAGCGCCGCGTCGCGATTTCCACGCACACGGTCGGGCGCGACGAGCCACCCGTGAACGCCTTCATCCGCGTCTGCCGCGCGGAACGCTCCGCGCCCTCCGGTTCGCGCGTTCCCGTGGAAGTGGAAATCGGCGGGACGGGGCTGCCCAACGGCGCGGCCCTGGAGCTGACATTGAAGGACGAAAACGGCGCTGTGCTCGCGAGCGCGCCCGTGGCGCTGGCCAATGGCAGCGCCTCCCGGCAATTCATGCTGACCACCGGCATCCGCACCGCGCCCTACACGGTCTCGATCACGCACTTGAAGGATGAGGTCACCTATGCCGACAACGATTTTACGTTCACGGTGGAAGTGTCCGATCCCAAAATCCACGTCTTCTACGCGGAGGGTTCGCAAACTGTGCACGACGTGGGCGATGAACGCTGGGCCGCGGGCCGCCTGATCCCCACGGCGTTCCGGCGTGCGGGAGACATCGACTGCGATCTCTTCATGATGCAGCGGCAGAACACCCCCGGAAAGCCGATCTACTTCGTCAAAGGCTACGACAAGGATCAGCGCGTGATCCTCGACCCCAATCGCGGGATGCCCATCGATCGTGAAGGCTGGTGGCATTACGATGTCGTCATCATCAGCGACATCGACAAGCGCACCTTCAGTGACGACGTGATGGAGTGGGTGCGGCAGTTGGTGGGCGACCGCGGCGGCGGCTATTGCATGATCGGAGGGAACCTCAGTTTCGATGCCGGTCATTACGAACAGACCCTGTGGGACAAGCTCATCCCCGTGGCCTGCCAGCGCCACGGCTTCGGGCAGATCTTCAAGCCGACGAAGCCGATTTTTCCGAAGGAGGTGCGCAACCATCCCATCCTGCGCATGGCCAAGGACGCGGTGCTGAACGATGCGATCCTCGACGTCCATCCCGCTCTGCTCGGGTATCACGATATCCGGCGCACCAAACCGGGCGCCACGACGCTCGCCCGCGTCGAGGGTTCGGAAGCTCCTTTCATCGCGGTGCAGGACTACGGCCGCGGGCGCACGATGGCCTTTCTCTCCGATGCCGCCGGCGGTTGGGGCGATGGCGGCTACCAGGGCTATTGGGGTCCGAAGATGCTCGCGGACAGCCTGGGCGACAAACTCCCGGAAGCAGCAGCCCGGATCGACGTTTCCACCACGCCATCCAATGAGTTCTACAATCGCTTTTGGGTGAACACCATCCGTTGGCTGGCGGAAAACAGCGCGCGCCGGAAGCACCAGGCGCTGGCTGGCCGGTCCGACGCGATCATCTACCATCCGGGCGAAGCGGTGAAACTGGCGGCCACGGTGCTCAATATCTTTGACGATGCGGCGCTCGAGCAGCAGTCGGTCGGCGCGCGACTCTCCATCGAGGGGCAGGATCGAGTGCGCCTGGCCTATGACCGGGACCGCAAGGAGTTTGTCGGCCAGTTGACGCTGCCTGAGGACATCAAGGGATCGGAACTCCGGGTAAAGTTCGACAGCATCGGTAACGGCCCTCCGGCTTCCGACGAGATTCGCCTGCGGATCATGCAAATCGAGCGCGAGTTCGTGGATGCCAGCCCCGATCTTCAATTGATGGCCGATGTCGCGAGCAGCACTGGCGGCGTGGTCCTCGGCCAACCCGGCGAAGCGCGCGCCTTCATGGAAAAACATCGGATCGAAGCGCAGGCAGAATCGACGCCGTACTCCGAGCCACTCTGGAGCCGTGCTGCGATCTGGGCGGCGTTGCTGGCGGCTCTCACCTGCGAATGGATCGTTCGCCGCATCGCCAAGCTATGAGATTCCGCGTTTTTTTTACCCTGCTTTGCGCCATTGCTTTCGGCATCGCTCCGGTGACCCGCGTCGCCGTTGCGGAGTCCGCTGCAAAGGTCGTCTACACCACGGATTTCCGCGAGGGGCCCGCCCCGAAATGGTCGCCCTCGCGCTTTGGCTCTTCGTCGCAAGGGTCACGCCGTTTTCTCGGCCCGTTTGGAAAGCAATCAAGCGCCATTCTGAACCTCGACCAGTTACCACCGCATCGGCTCATCCGCGTGCGGTTTACGCTCTTTCTCCTCCACGCCCTGCCGGGCAACGCGATGAAGGAGAATCCGAATCTCTGGAGCCTCAGCGTCCAGGGTGGGCCGATGCTGCTGCGCACGACGTTTGACACGCATTTCACCGCGTCCACGGGCTCGCATCTCCAATCCTTTCCCGACGATTTCCCGGCTGAACATCCGGCGGCCACGGGCGCGGCGGAACGCGGTTCGCTCGGAAATCGATATGAGGGCAAAGACGAACCGCCCTTCGCGCCGGCCGATATCGTCTATGATCTCGAGGCCGTTTTTCCTCACGAAGGCGACGCTGTCGAACTCCGGTTCTCCTCCGATTTTACGAAGGGTCCGCCGGATGAGGACTGGGGTCTCAAAGAGGTGACGGTCGAGGCGATCCCCGAGTACGTAAAGCACAGCGATGCCGAATTGCGCCAGCTCTGGGCCGAGCTCATCGGCCGTGACGCCATGCGATCGTGGAATGCGCTTTGGCGCCTGGTGGAAGCGGGCCCGGAGACCGCTGCCTTCGTCGTCCGCACTCTCGGCGCCGATGATGCCGAGGCCCGTGCGCAGCGTCTTGTGCGCGACCTCACGACGGGGGACTCCCTGGCCCGCGAGAAGGCCAACGCCACGATCGACGACCTCACGCCGGCCGATACGCTGATGCTGCAAGCGGCCCTCGCCGCACCCGGGATCTCGGAACCCCTGCGCGGCAAGCTGCAAAAAATCATTGTGGGCTTGACTGCGGAATCGCCGGCGTTCACGCCGCGCGTCATCCGTCTCCTGCGCGTGATCGGAACCCCGGAAGCAAACCGAGTCCGCGCGCTTCTCGAACCCCCGGCGCCACCTGCCTATCCAGACAGCCCGATGACCCTGGCGTGGCAAAACAGCCATGCCATTTCGCAGGAAACGCCCGCCAGCCGTTGTGTCTTCACACCCGATGGCAAACAGTTGCTCTCGATCGGGGGCGATGGAGTGCGGGCCTGGGATGTGAGCACCGGAAAAAGTCTCCGCTTCGTTCCCTTGAATGATCTCCGCGCGCTCGCCATCTCACCAGACGGGACCATCGTGGCCGGCAGCACGAAGCAGTCTGTCATTCACCTTTGGCGATTCCCGGACTGGACCCCTCGCGCGCAGTTGCGCGGGCACCGTGGAATCCTTTGGGGGTTGGCCTTCAAGCCGGATTCCAAACAACTGTGGAGCGCCGCCCTGGACGGCCTCCGTAAGTGGGATCTCGAAACCTCCCAGGAGCTCCTTGCCCTCCCGGTCCCCGCGATGACGGAGTATCTGTCCATCTCCGCCGATGGGAAAATGCTGGCGGCCAGTCAAAACAGTTCCAAGGAGGCGGGGCGCCCGCGATTGACGCTGCGTGATGGAGAGACGGGCGAAGTATTTCACAACATCCTGAACTTCCCCGATAAACTCCCCCACTCGGAATTCTCCCCGGACGGCAAGCTGATCGCCGTGACGCCGTGGAGTGGAGAAGCCGAAGTTTTTTCCGTCGAGACAAAAAAGTCGGTGCATTACTTCGACGAACCCAGTCCGAACGGCCTGTGCGTGACGTTCAGCCCGCGCGGAAAGTATCTCTGCGTGGCCGGCGGAGGCGGGCTCGGCACTTCCGGCCAGAACCATCGCGGACTGCATCTCTATCGGCTGGATGACGAGAAAGAAGTGTGGCGCTTCAACAACGTCAGGACTTGCTACTGCGTCGCCTTCTCCGCCGATGGGACTCACCTGGCCGCCGGGGATGACGAGGGTCGCGTTTACCTGTGGAATGTCCGCCCCGATTTTGAAAATTAATCTCCTGCCGTTGCGTCGCGAGAAGCGTCTCGGTGACGGGCGGAGGAAAAGAAGTCCCTCCGCGACGCTCATTGGACGTTTACTCCTGCCCGGGCTCCGCCACACACCGCGCCACGATGGGAATGAGCGGATCTGAGGTCAGCGCGCTGACCCAGCGAATTCCCGCCACCTCGCATTCCCGCGCGAGACGGGCCCGCCACTCCGCCACCGCGCGCGCATACCCTTCCCGGATGTCCGGCGTGCCGGTTCGCAAAATCTGCCCCGATTCCAGGTCCTCAAACTCGAAGTCCCCGCCCTCCGGCAGGGTGCATTCCCAAGGATCCAGCGTCTGCACAGCAATGACTCCGTGGCCTTGGTGCCGCAGGATGCGCAGTCCGCGCATCAGCGTCTCCTCCTGGTCGAGAAAATCCGAAAAGAGCACGACCACGCCCTTGCGCCGGCAGGTCTCGATGACGGCGTCCAGCGCCTTCCCCACATCGGCCGCGCCGCCGGGAACGGTGGATGCCAGCAGCCCCACGATTTCATCGAACTGTCCGGGCCGGGATCGGGGCGGCAGCGCCTCGGCGATTCCGCTGCGCAGCAGGAACAGTCCCGCCGCATCGCGGGAGCGCCGGGTCAGCAGGGCCATCGCCGCGGCCGCCCGCGCCGCGTAACGGAACTTTGTCACCACGCCACGCTGCATCCCCATGGAGCCCGTCGCGTCGACCAGCAGGTAGAGATTCAGATTCGTGTCCGCTTGAAACTGCTTCGTGAAGTAGCGTCCGTGCCGTCCAAACAGATTCCAGTCCAGATACCGGAGATCGTCGCCCGCCTGATATTCCCGATGGCTGTCGAATTCCGCTCCGAATCCGCGGAACAGGCTGCGGTGCAGCCCCTGGATCGCGCCTTCCACGATTCCGTGCGCTGCCAGGGACAGGTCCTCCATCGCGAGGAAGAGGCCCGGATCTTCCAGGCGATCCCACGCTGCCGGGGCCACTTCCGAGGCGGCCGCACTCATGCCGGCTTGCTTCCCGCGCGCTCTTGCGGCGTTTTCTCCAGCACGGCCCTCACCACATCGTCGGCGCTCACCTTGTCTGCCCGACTGCGGTAGTTGAGGATCAGCCGGTGCCTCAGGACGTGGGGTGCCAATGCCGAGACGTCGGCAAAATCCACGTGGAACCTGCCCGCGAGGAGCGCCCGTGCTTTTGCAGCCAGAATCAAGCTTTGCGAAGCGCGCGGACTGGCCCCGCACGTCACGTAATCTTTCACCGCATCGGGGGTGGCCCCATTGGTCGCCTCGGCGCGCGTCGCACCCGCGAGCCGCACGGCATAGGCAATGACATCGCTCGACACGGGAACCGCGCGGACGAAGCCCTGCAATTCGACGATTTCTTTCGCATGGATGACCGCGGCCGGCACCGGCTCTTCGGGGCCGGTGGTGCCGAACACGATTTTCTCCTCTTCCTCGGGGGTGGGATAGTCCACGCGGATGCAAATCAGGAATCGATCGAGCTGCGCTTCGGGGAGCGGATAGGTCCCTTCGAACTCAATGGGATTCTGCGTCGCCAGCACGAGGAACGGCCGTTGCAGGGGATAACTCGTGCGGCCCACGGTGATCTCGCGCTCCTGCATCGCCTGGAGCAGGGCGGCCTGGGTCTTGGGCGGCGTGCGGTTGATTTCGTCCGCCAGGACGAAATTTGCGAAGAGCGGCCCCTGCATGAAACTCCGCGCCCGCCGGCCGGTGGCGGGGTCTTCCTCGATGATCTCCGTTCCCGTAATGTCCGCCGGCAGAAGATCGGGCGTGAACTGGATGCGCTGATACGCCAGATCCAGCGTGCGCGCGAGCGTGGAGGCCATCAGCGATTTGCCGATGCCCGGCACCCCGAGCAGCAGCGCGTGGCTGTTGCACAGGAGGCTGATCAGCATCAGTTCGATCGTCGCGCGCTGGCCGACGATGCGCTTGCTGAGTTCGGCTTCGATCTTTTCCCGCGCGGCTGCGAGTTGCGCGGCGATTTGTTGGGCTTCGGGCATGGGATGGGATGGGGGATAACCGCGATTTAATCGAACTTCTTCGAGCCTGCGCCCGCG
>Ga0105237_10004865_pt1 | contig 15400 bp, 12 predicted proteins | sample KBSC24metaG_FD_81520 | JGI IMG/M metagenome (GOLD analysis project Ga0105237, IMG submission 81520) | Corn rhizosphere microbial communities from Kellogg Biological Station, Michigan, USA - KBS C2-4 metaG | ecosystem: Host-associated > Plants > Roots > Rhizosphere > Soil | place: Michigan, USA... | reverse complement strand
TCCTGACGATCAGGACTGCGCGGCTGAATCGACTGGCTGTTTATCTGTTGAAAAAGGCGTGTGCGCGCCAGATCCCGGCAAGCTTCACGCACCTCGTCTGTAACGAGCTGATCCCGATGCCTCCGGATCCCGGCTACCTGGAGGGCTCGCGGCGTTTTCAGTGTGGTCCCACGACCGTTCGCGCTGACTGGGTGATTGCACGGCGCGGACCCGGCCTAACCCTGATCCGAGAGCCCTTTAAAAACTGGCTGGCGGGCTATTCAGGCGAACACGCTGCCTGGGTTCAACAATTCCCGATTGATAGCATTGCTCCCAGACTGACTCCAGCGACCCGCCTCCACTTCACGCAACTTGCGACACGCGCAAGGTTGCCGCCGCCACGTTATTACCTCCCCGCGGCAGTGGCCGCTATGCCACGCCGCGGGAAGCTGTCGTTGATCGGAGGCATGGCCCGATGGACCGGTGATGTGCCACTGGCGGATGTGACCGCACTTTGGAGCGACGACCGTCAACAGTTCGATCTGACTGTGCTCAACTCTCCGGAACAGTTGGGATCAGCTCTGGCACATGCGGTCGCACGGATCGCGATTCATGCGCCCCGTACTCACCTCCTGGCGGACGTTGCTCGCTGGCGGCCGTTCCTGGCCGCGCTGTCGAGCGAATCGCCGAGCGCGGGTGGGCTGGAGCCGCCCATACTCAATGCATGGGGCGAGCCTGCTTCTATCCTGAACCCGGTAACGCTGGCGCCGATTGATCTCGCGAAGGAGATCAATCGAGCCCTCGATCGCTGGCTGCTGGATGCGGTTCGTCGCCACCTGACACGCTACATCGACACCGGCGACGATCCTGGACGCGCAGTGTCGTTTGTGGCCGCTGCCGATCTTCGGCAGCAGATGGGACCCATCTGGGACGACTGGGTCCAGCGGTTCGAGCACGATTCCGATTTGTTGGCCCGCTTCCTGGGGCTCTCCATTTGCTCAAAGGACGAGCCGGCAGCTGCGGGCGAAGCCTCTACGCTCGCCGGTCGCAAATTCGTTCGGGAAATAGTCCGGGCATGCGCGGTTGCGCTCGCGGTGGCAACAGCGTGGCAAGTCACCGCGCCACGCGGCGCCCATCCAGGTAACCTTGCCAGAACGATCAATGGGGCAGACCGGAGCGGCCACACCTGCGCCGCAGGGTTGATCGACGGCGAGGAAATGTCGTTGGCCGCGCTTCGACACGCCTGGTCGACTGAGTTCGTTCTGTTGCCAATGCAGGCTGTGTCACCGACTATCATGGCCGACTCAAACAAGTCACTCGGACAATCTGACGACACCCCGATGCTCCTGGGTCAGTCTGTCCTGGCCGGCAGGCTCTTCCTGACGGTCGACTCCGATTTCCGCCGCGCGGCCTCCACCAGCGCCGCGGCGCTTCGTCACTGGCTGTCAGGGGTCGAAGCGAGGCAGTTCGCGCGTTTGCAAGCTGACATCGAGCCAGCAGGAGCTCCAGCAACATGAGCGATACAAAAGCGTCTTCCCCGGCACAGGATGCGCTGGAGAGCGTCGAGCGTTTGATAGCCCTTCTCGCGCACTCTCTGGGACTGACTGTTGCGTCGAAGCCCAGCTATGCCGAGCCACTGTTCTCGGGCGGAGACGGTACGCCGTCCGCGCGAATCGAGCCGAGCGACCTGCCAAATCATGTGCGTGGCCTGCAGATCGGTCGATACGCCGTGCTGTTGACCCTGCTCCCTGAAGCACCCGACGAGGACGGGATCGGCGAAGTTGTACGGCGCGTGCGCAACCAATGTGTCGTTGCCAGATCCTATTTGAGCCCGCCCGCGGCCCTGGACTTGCACGCCATCCTGGTGGGCCCGCGTGGCAGCGAAGGTGTCGACCGGTGGAAGGCGCTCGCGCTCATTGCCGAACGTGATGAGCGCGTGGCGCGCAAGCTAGTATGGCTGCGCCCGCTGAAGGCAAGTGCCGACGAAGAAAGTTTTGCCGATTTCGCCAAACGCAGCTTCCTTGCGCGACCGTGGGTGACCAGAGGGCTTTTCTCGATGGCACCCCTCGATAATGTGAGTCGGGCAGCGACCTTCGAGGAGCTTCCACGCGAAACGGCCGGAGAATGGATGCGTCTTGTCAATCAATCCGACGTCGATCCTGACTCGCTGGTCGACCAACTGGTCACCTCATGGAAAAGGCGAAGCACATCATGACATTCCTGCGTGAGGTGCTCCTCAAAGACTTCCGGACGTTCGGCGACTTCAGGCTGCCGTTATCTGCAGGGCCGGGACTGACTCTGCTCGTCGGAACGAATGGTCTGGGAAAAAGCAGCTTTTTCGATGCGATCGAATGGTGCCTAACCGGCAGTATCAGCCGTTTCAAATCCTTCGTGGGAAATCTGAAGGAAAGCGATTACCTGACGCGGCGGGATGCTGAGCCGGGAACGCATCGCGTGGGCCTAGCATTCGCAGAGGGCGGCTCACTCGTTCGAACAGTCCACGAGCGTCCGTCGAGCGACCGTTTATTGACCCTTTTGAAAGATCCCGGATGGACCGAAATCAAAGATATCGGTGCATATCTCGGCTTCACCCATTTTCTGGGCCAGGCGTCCCAGCAGCGCTTTACGAGCCGGGCGCAATCCGACCAATGGCAGGCACTCAAAGGACCCAGTGGAATCGACCGGCTCGAATCGATCCGGACGGTATTGCGTGGGCGCGCGACCACGAATGCCTTTAAACGCAGAACGGATTTTGAGCAGGAAGCCGTCAACGCTGCCGCACGGGCGCTGGAGGAATGGCAGGCTAATACTCTGCGATTGCAGGAGCTGACATCGAGAAGTGCTGCCGCGGGCGCAGAAACGGAGGCAACGCTCGATGCACGTCTCCTCGCGCTCGAAAGGGCTCTGCGTGTCGAGAACAATAAGGCGAAATCATTCGTCGCACGCCTAGCTTTCGTGCGCGCAGCGATTGCTACAGAGCAGCGGCGGGTTGCCCATGACCGCGCGGGGCTGAGCGACCTGTACACGATCCTCAAACGATTTGATGAGGTATCCGTGACGGCAGACCCGGGCGGCGACCGTTTGACTGCTGCAGATGCCCTCGTAACGTCGGCCACTGCTCTGTTGAGCGAGGCGATGCTGGGTGCGAGCAGGGCAGCACGAGCGGCAGCGATTCAGACGGAAGCATTGGCTCGCGCCGAAACAGAGCAAACGGAGCGGACTCGCGTCAAAGCGGCCATTGCAGAGCTCGCCGGGCTCGAAGCAGACAGGAAAGCAGCACAAGATCAGGAAGCCGCGCTGAGAAGCGAGTGCAAGACGGCCCAGATCGAATTAAACAGCGCGCACACTCTGCTCGCCCGTGCCATCGAGGCCCAAGCGACGCTCAGCCGGTTGGATCGCGAACTGGCAACACTCCAACTCTGGTCGGAGCGTGCAGCCGCCCTGCAGGCCCGAGAGCAAGCTGTACGACAACAGCAGGAGGCAGCGACAACCGCAAGGGCTGCCGCCAATCAACTCCGCACGCGGTTGCCTGAGCTGCAGCGAGCATTTGAGGCCGCCCGCAATGCCGAAGCCACGGCAGTTGCACGGCTCGATGACAGACGCAACCATGCGTCGGAACTCGCGGCAATTCTGTCCGGCCTTGCAGACCGGATCGGGCATCACGACACCCAGTGTCCGGTTTGCGCAAGTGCCTTCCCTGAGGGCGAACTCCAAAGTCGGGCGCGGCGTGCGCTCTCTGTCCAGGATGCCCAACTCGCCGAAGATCTTCGCGCGCTCGATGTCTTACGGGAGCGCACGAAGGCTGCAGCCCAAGCACTTTCTCAGGCGCAATCCGTAATCTCCATCGCAGACTCGAATGCAACCGCTGCAAAAGCATCCGAAGCGGTGGCGACCGGTGAACGTGTCGCCATCGCCGAAGGACTGGGATTGGCGGCCGACAGCGACTTCGTGTCATTGCTTGCCGAGCGACTGACAGAGAAGCTGCATGCGCACGCTCGACATCTTCGCGAAGTAGGCGGTAGCGCAACTGACGTAACTACGGCGCAGGATCGCGTCGATACCTTGTCAACATCGTTGAGGTCGTTGGAAGAGCGACTTGCGAGCGCGCTTCAGCGGATCACTCGGTGTGAGACGGCACTCGATTCCATCGAGAACAGCCTGACTCAATACCCAAAGCCTTGGACTATCGAAGCGGCCGAGGATGCTCTCAACGCGGGGCGCAAAGAGATCGAAGCAGCGCGCGCCGCCCTGGAAGAGTTGATGCTTACCCGCGCGGAAACCATCAACGCGGAAGCAGCAGCACGGGAGCGGCTCGTCGCTGCCCAGACGGAGCGTGAACAGATTGCTGTGATCATTCGCTCGGCCGAGGAAGCTCGCGCGACGTTGGTTGCTCGATGGCGGGAGGCCGGTTTCAAAGATGAACCGTCCCTGCAGGCGGTCGAGGCTCGGGAAGCCGCCTTGAATCATCGCGCCGCGGCCTTGGCGGCACATCTTGAGGAGGCGAGTGCGCTCGCGCGTAGCCATGAAACCTTCCTTGCTCAGGATGAGTTGCGCGCGCTGCGCGCCTCCATGGAAAAGCAGGCCGGGACAGGAGCCGCTGACAATCCGGTACTGCAGGCTCAACGGCTACAGGAACAGTTGCGGGAAGCGCGCGAGGCACTCCAGCTGACCACGCGCACTCGCGACGTGGTAGTGGCCTATGGTGATCAACTCAAGGCCGCAGCCGAGAGCTTCTCGACCCAATTCCTGTTGCCGCTGAATGATTTGATCGATGGGTTCAATCGAGCCCTGCTGAGCACGCCGGGTGAGAGCGTTCAGTTCAATGCTGAGCATACGGTCGAGCGCACGGCTTTGGAAATGCAACTGCGTTATGCCGACGAGCTCGATAACGCACAGTACAAAACCAACTTGCCGCCTCAATTGGTGCTCAGCGAAGGTCAAATGGCAGCCAATGGTTTCAGCATACTATGCGCAGCGAGTACTGCCTATCGGTGGTCGCGCTGGCGCGCATTGCTGCTCGACGACCCGCTCCAACACAACGACATCATCCATGCGGCAGCATTTGTGGATGTCATGCGTAACCTCGTCGAGCTTGAGGGCTATCAGCTCATCATGTCGAGCCACAAACGGGATGAGGGAGAGTTTATCGCGCGTAAGTTCGACGCCGCAGGACTGCCGTGTACTGTCGTCGAGTTGATCGGTGCTTCCAGGAATGGCGTGCGCGTCGCGCAACCGCGGCACAATGCAGCGGCACGCCGCATGCTGGCTGGGCCGGAAGCACGGCTGGCGTAATTATTCAGATGGGCTTGGCCCGCGCGAGTTGCGCCTGTGGCAGCGGTTCCGCATTCCAACGTTGATCGGCTCCGAGTAGCGCCTGCTTAGAAACGGCGGATTGATCAGGGGCGTGATGAGATGAACAGGTCTGTTCATCTTAAAACGTGTTTGTTTCCGCTTTTTTTTTTTGCCACCGGTCATTCGGCTTTGAAAAGCGCGCTGAATATCGGGTTGAAATGGGAGACGGTACGGTTCGCCTGGAGCAGCTTCGTTCCATAAGTGAACAGCCGATCATCCACAATTCTGGCGAGTAAGAACTCTGTAACGCTACAGGTCGATGAGATTGTCGGCACGCTGGCGTTCGCGCGCTCAGTGTCTCGCCATTTATGTCTGTCCGCAGCAAACTGGGCCGCCTTCAATGCATTACCCAGGAACCAGCGATATCCCGCAGCGGACTGCAATACCTCCCGGCTCCACTCAGTGTCTAACGACAGCCCAGCAACCATAAGCGCGTGCTCGCTGCGAGGATCTTGGACATGTCTGTCGACTTTCGACGCAGGTCCGAAGATGATCATTTCTTATCTACACATATCGCGGCTAAAACCTCTTGAGCCAGGTCGTCATCGGATTCGCCCGATCGAGCCGCTCGAAGCGCATCAGCGCCCCGCTGTCGGCGGCCATCCACAGTGCAAGGCTCCGAGTGACGCCGCAGCGCGGTCCAATGTCAATCTGATGAGGGGTGACATCAAGGAACTTTCTGAATACCGCAACGCTCTCAGTCGAGTCGCTTTCTAAGATCGTTGCGCAATCGGGAGAGCGAGGTTGCAAACGACGGTACATTTCTTTTCGGCCGTTCTCATGAGATAAACAGCCCACCTCAACAGCAAGCTGTAGTCGATGCGTATTCCGGCGATGGTGACCGCCTGTTCCGGTTGAACGTGACCGAGCATTCCGGCTGATCAGCGCTGGGTGGGTTTCTTACTCCGATCGGTCATGTTGCGTCAACGCTTCTGCCTTTTCCGGGCTCTTCGATTGACCCGTATCACGGGGTAACCCGCAGGGCAGCCTGCCGCGCCAGCGGCAGAAGTTCTCGACGTTCGACGGCATCGGATTGGGTATTGACGGTGACGTGCAGCATGAGCCGGTACCTTCAGTCCTGTGTGGCAGGCTTCATACCCTTTGCATAGCGCTTGCGTATGGACTCCTTGGCATGCAACTCGATCCGATGAGATGCGTGAACCAAGCGATCCATGATCGCATCCCCGAGGGTGGGATCGTTGAAATACTCGTGCCAGTGGTCAACAGGAAGTTGACTTGCCAGGATCGTGGCACTGTTTCCGGCCCGGTCATCGAGTAGTTCCAACAGATCGTTTCGTTCACGTGGCCCGATGGGACTGATCGCAAAGTCATCCAAGACAAGTAGGTTGATTTTCGCAATGGCAGCGAGGCGCTTGCGGAAGGTGCCGTCGGCATGACACAGATTGAGCTCCTCGAACAGTCGAGGCGCACGGACATACCAAGCGCTCAAGCCGGCCCGGCAGGCCTGGTGTGCCAGGGCGCACGCAAGATAGGTCTTCCCGCTGCCCGTGGCGCCCTGGATCAACAGGCTCTGGTTCGATCGTATCCAGTCGCAGGTGGTGAGACTGGCCAACTGAGGCCGATCCAGCCCGCTGCGCGAGCGATAGTCGATTCCCTCCATGACGGCACTGCGATCCTTGAGCTGCGCCCGTTTCAACAGTCGTGTCATTTTGCGATTCTCCCGGTGCATCGCTTCTCGCTCGATGAGAAGCGCGATGCGCTCCTCAAAGCCCATCTGTTGGGTGTGGCTGTTGGTCATCTGCTCGCTCAGGCCGATCGCCATGCCATGCAGCTTCAGTCGGTTCAATGTATCGAGAGTGGGTTGGATGAGCATTCATCATCTCCATCGGTAGTAGACGGGCTCGCCGTCGGGTTTGTGGAACGGAAGTAGTCAGCTCCCCGCACATTGCTGTGGGAGAGTGAAGCGGTGGGAGCGGCCGTATCGGCCCCGGGAAAGAGGTCCGGATGTTGATCGAGGTTGGCTTTGAGGATCGCAATGATCCGTTTGCGGGTCGGCGAGCCGATCGACAGGGCTCGTCGGCAGGCCGCTTCCAGACGCTCTTCGCCATAGATCTTCGCGAGGTTCAAAAGACCCAGGCAGGCGCGATAACCCTGTTCCGGATGCGGTCGGTTCTCCAGCTGCCACTGCACGACTGCGCGTGTTCCGGTGCCGATTTTCTGTCCCCAGTTCAGCAGACGCCCCGGCGTCCACTCGAGGTGTTTGCGGTGCGACTCGGGCATGTGCTCCGGCAACGTGGTGTGTCTTCCGCGTAGATAGGAGCGCACGTGAGCCGCCACGCGTTGGCCCTTGAAGAAGCATTCGATGCTCGTTGCGGTCATCCGCACGAGGAGCCGCTGGCCCACGAGCGGGTGCGGCGTACTGTAGTAGTGGTAGTCTGCCTCGATATGATAGTCGACTCCTGGCTTTGCTTTGATCCACTCGGCATATTCGTAACGAGTGGGCGGCAGCGCTTTCATCGCCGGCCGGTCGATGGCCTCGAACGCGCTGGCTCGGCTCCCGGGTAGTTTCTTGAACGCACGCTGATTCAGATTGACGAGCAACTCTGAGATGGCGATGTTGAGTTCGGCGAGCGAGAAGAACTGGCGGTTTCGAAGGCGCGCTAAAATCCATCTCTGGCAGACCAACACGCTCATTTCCACGGAAGCTTTATCCTTCGGTGATCGAGGCCTCGCAGGTAAAATAGCTGTGCCGTAATGACGGGCCATTTCCGCATAAGTCGAGGTCGATTCCGGTTCGTAGCGGCAGGCGTATTTGATCGCGCTCTTGAGATTGTCAGGTACCAACAGATCAGGACAGCCCTGCAGGTATTCCAGAGCACGGATGTTGGAAGCGATCCAGTCGGGCAAGGTCTGCGTCCAGGTCGCTTCCGCATAGGTGTATTTGGATGCGCCCATCACGGCGACGAACACCTGTGCCTCGCGGATCTCGCCGGTGGCCGCGTCAATGACCGACACGGTGTCACCGCTGTAGTCGATGAACAGCTTCTCCCCGGCTCGATGAACCTGGCGCATCGAGCGTCCCAGGCTGTCGCGGAAGCGTTGATAGTGGAAGCAGAACTGACTGTACCGATACGCTCGCTCACCGTGGGTAGCGTGGTACTCCTCCCACAGCAGCTGCAAGGTCACTGATTTGCGTTTGAGTTCCTGGTGTAGGTAGGGAAAATCCGGCGCCGCGTAGTCCTCGCGTGGCGCGGCTTGTCGGAACAACAGCCGCTCGAGAGCCGCCTCATCCAGATCGGCCGGCAGCGGCCAGCTCAGGCCTTGCTGGGCTGCGCGCTGAACGTAGTTGCTGACCGCGCCTTTAGAGGCGCCGGTCGCAGCGGCGATCCGCTCGTGGCTGAATTTCGCCTCAAACTTGAGGCGCAGAATTTCTTTGATCTTGCGCATGGCACTCCGCTTGGCGGGCATCGGCACTCCGAAACAAATCGAAGAGCGTAGCCTGCGAATTGAGGTCCAGCGCCGATCCGCTCGGCTTCATTCCGGGCGAAGCTGACCGCCCGTTCCGGATCGTGACCGGCGATTCCGGATACGGCCGGAAATCGGTCACCTTCACGCGGAATGAGCGGTCACGTTCGACCGGAATCGTCGGTCACGTTCATCCGGAATCAGTGGTCACACGCGCGCGGAATACGCAAGTAGGCTTTCAGCGGGTCGGGACGCCGCCGCCCTCGGGGCTTTGTACTCCGATAGCTGAGCCTGCCAATAGTCACTCCTCGTGCGACAGCATCCTTGCGCCACTGCACGACTCGATCGGTAAACGCTTTGAGCTGACCATGATGGAAGCGCCCGGGATATCGCGTGCACAACTCGCCAAAGAGTTCCGTGGCGTTCATATCGGTCGCCCCTCGAGGCGGCGGCATACGAGAGGCCATACCAGCGTAAATGCGTGCTGGCGGCGGATGCGGCGACGGGCAAACTCTTGTTGCTGCAGCTGGCTTTTACGTTTGAGCTCGGGATCCAGACCTGCCCACAGTGGCCGATCAGGAGGTGGCGTGCGCGCTGGCTTAAGTTCCTGGATCCTTTGTTCGCCTGGCGGCAAGATCGGCCGAACAGTTACTCGGGATTCAACGCGAGGCTCGCCGCGACGCTGATAGCCAGGATTGACCGCAGCACCGTGTGTTGGTCGAACCTCTCCTGCGCGCCAAGCACTCGACAGACTCGCAAGGAAGGCTGTCAGGTCCGACGGCTGCACAGGCGGTGCAGTTGTCTTTTCTCCCTTAGAGATCGCAATCATCTGAAGTTGCATTGTTCGCATCTCCTCCAGCAACCTCAGTGGATCTAGGCCATCGCGCACTTCACGCAATTTCACTTTGGTCAACTCAGGGATCGATTCGGCCTGCAAAGGTCGTTCGCAGGGTGTTTGCGGAGCGTGGTAACGCTTGAAGACGCGCGCACCATCGCGATGCTTCTCGGCCAGCTTGAACGAAGGTTGGAAGAAGTTAACGAAGAGGCGCGATACGCCATACAAGCGTGCGAGCGCGTCTCCGGCCGCAATACCCTCAAACCGTTCGTAGCCGAGATGTTTGCGCACCACAGCTCCATTCTTCTGTTCAATCCATGCTTGATCGTTCTTCCGATAGGGGCGCGATCGAGTGAGTTCGATGCCATGGCGTAGGCAATACTGGATCATGGATTCATTGACGAATTCGCCGCCATTATCCACGTCAAGAGCTCGAAGCGAGAACGGGAGACTCCTTCGAATCTGCTCGAGCGTTTCGATCAGCAATCCACTTTCACGTACCACCAAGGGCGCGCACTCAGTCCAACCGCTCGCGATATCCGTGAGGACCAGACTGTTGATGTAGCTACCTTGGTTGACTTGGCCACAATGGGCGACCAAATCCATCTCCATGCTTCCCGGCGGAGGCTCGTTCCAATCGGCGAAGGTGCGCACCTTGACACGTCGGCGCACCGCCGGCTCCACTCGCCGAGGTCGTTTGGATTTGTTGGCACGCTTCGGTGCGCGCAGCAGACGGTCAATTGTCGCCGAGCGCATCTTCAGAATCTGTTCGCGGATCGAGGTATCGAGCCTGAGGTGCCCATGTCGCTCAAGGGAGGCCACCAGGTTGGGTAACAGTGCGACGAGGCGTTTGCCGCACAGCCGATCGGAGGCCTCCCAGAGCACGATCAGCGCTTGCCTGGCGGCCTCGTCATAGAGTTTGGGTCGGTGTCGGCCTTGCAATCTTGCTGGCCGCGGCACTGCGTTCAGCGCTCGAATCGCCGCCTTCGGGTGATAGCTAGTTAAGGCAATGAGCTCGTTCAGAATGATGCGTTTTGCGTTGCGGGATGTCGCGGCTCCATACCGATCACGGAACGCTCGCACAATCTCGGCGCGAACCAAGCCACTTTTGGAAACAGCCATGTCAGTCTCCTGAGGCGCAATTGTCTGCCGGGGCAGTCCCCGACCCATTGGTAACACCTCAGATGATGCGACGATTCTGCTCGGTAACACTATTTACGACGCAATGCGACCACTCGCTGGTTTCCAAAGCTTGCTGGCCCAAAGAGAACGTAACCTAGATCTTCCGTCCTCGCACTTTTTTCTTTTTCTTCTTCTTTTTCCTCTTTTTCTTCTTGAGCATCTTTGGTCTTGATTGGAGGTTAAAGATGGCACTCACGACATTTCGACCGCTCGATAACAGCCGCGAGCAGGAGTCTTGGATGTGTTCCAACAATTGCTTGAGAGAATTCTGGGCAAGATGAGTTCTGACGGAAAGATCAGATAGGCTCTTAGCGGAAAGAAGATGCGGAACAAAATTATCATTCAGCGTCTCTTGTGCGAAATCCGGCTTCCAGGATTTAAAGAAGTCTTGAGTCTTCTGGTGGCTATGATCTCGCGAGCCTACTCTCGACTCTTGTCTCAATGTTCCACTCAGGAACTCGATGTATCGGTCGATAGATCGGAATTTCCCCGTTCTACGTATAGGCTCACAGATGCCTATCCATTTTTCGAACCAGATATCCGGCTCCCAGGATGCCTGAAACTGGTGGAAATCACGCAATAGCGACGGCCATCTACTGTGGCCATTAAGTACGAGCAGTTCCTTGATCTGCTCGTCGAAGTCCGTAGTGATGAACCGCAGGTAGAGTTCCGTCACGTCCTTGTTGCCCCGCGCTTCGGTCAATTTGAGATGACTCGGATCGAGCAGTATCAGTCGTCGTAATGGCTCATCGACTTTCAGCAAACCCTGGCCACCGATCGAAGAGTGCTGGTACCAGTTCCGCAAATCGCGAAGCAGAAGCGCGTGCATGCTGGGCAACACACTCTGATCTCGCCGGCCCCGGGCGGCCCAGCCTGCCGAGATCGACCGCCACTGCATAATCGTACAAATGGAGTTTTGGTAAAGGCGAAATGAGCTGCGCCTATAGATCTCGAGCGCCTGTCTGTAATTTCGCCTTCTCGCTCCAGTAGCGCCCAGGGTGTCGAGTACGTCATCGATCACTCGCTGATGCAGAGACAAGCGCTCTAGCAACTCTCGGCCGGCCTCTGTCAGCTTTAGGTAGGTATTCCCATATTCAACCAGGTCATTTAACTTCAGAGCGAACAACGCCTGTTGAATCAAAGAGGGGTCGTCACCGACCATCCTTTCCAGATAGTCCTCCGTAGCCAGGCCTGCGCGATCCAAAGTCGCCAAGATCAGCAACGGGCGCTCTTCCGTGAGTATTGATCGGGGATACTTTGCGAGTAACAGCGCCCAGGACATCCTAGAACCTCCCCGCCAGGATGTATTTCATCTCGCGAATTCGCTGCACTTCCTCCAAAGTGATGGTCTTTATGATCGAGATTTCGCGGTCACTCGCATATCGCTCAACGCGGCAAGATAGGATATTTGCAATCGATGCGATACTTTGATTGGCGTACCCATCGGCGTGTGTACCGTTGATAAACACTAGGGTTTTGCCATTGACTCGTCTATCGGCGGCGAAATCGTGAAGCTCAGCAATAGAGCCAGTGGTGCAGGGCAAGGAAACAACGAGATCAAACTCTTGTGCCTGCGCCAACTGTTGTAGGCGAACCGAGTGATTTGTACGCGCATCGCACAACTCTTCGCTAAAAAAGGCCGCATGTCCGTCACGGCGCAGTTCCTTGCGTAGAGTAGAGCGAAGTCGTGCCAATGGACTCGATGATGAAATGCCTGGACCCCAGATCAGGACACCTACCGGCACGCGGTTAGCTTCTGCAAGGCGCGTGCGAATCCGCGGCATCACTCTACGGGCCCACATCTTTGCTTCACGCGACAATGGCACGTCGTGAATCGCACGGGGGTTACTCTTTCCTTTTACCGGCACAGCCACAAGTCGATCCTCACCAAGGTCCACTGCCGCGCAGTGCTCTGGTCGGGCCACTGCGATGCATGGACGTTGAGATGCGAAGCGGACCACCAACCTGAGACGGACGACAAGCCCGGCCAGCCTTACCTGAATCCGGAGCTATTTTGTTGGTGACGCCACGGCCAGATGAAACGGCGATACAACTTGTTGTTAAATTACCAAGCGCTGGACTCGTGAGAAGCCGGCGCTGATGGCGGTGCCAATTACATTGGCGCTTACATGACCCCCGGGAATTTGATACGTGGTGAGTTGCGATACCAGAGAACCAGAAAACGTACATTCATCGGCAGGCAAAATCCAACTATCACATTGGAGGAGCATAATTGGCACAGAACCATCGTGCAGCGCGCCACGGTCGCTAAGACCAGTTCTCGTAGACGCGAATCGCTCGGAGACTTGATCTATCGCCACCGTGCGTCGATCAATGAACTCATATCGAAGGCCCGATGAATCGGCCAGAAGCTGTTGCAGAGCTGCTTTCGGGCCAAGCATTCCGTCTACGCCTTCCGCCTGCCGAGCACTGGAGGCTTCATCCATATAGATCAACACTTGAATGCCAGCTTGCTCGGCCACTGCGCTCAATGCCTGATCCAGAGGCTGTGGCTCAATGTCAAACGCCAGCCTGCGTTCGCTCAACTGTATGCCCGCAAGCCACGATATGGCTGACAGTGCATTCGAAATTCCAGGAGTATGCATATAAACCGCCAATGATGGACGTCATGCAATGAATGATGCGCGCTGAACCCGGAACCGCGCCAAACGGGTAACCGCACGCCGCCGGAGTGCCAGCTCTCGTCTGACAAGAGTCGAGCCAGCAACTTAAGTGACGCCCATCCGAACCAAATGCGACACGAGGCCGTCACTTGCTTAGAGACTCGGGCTTCGTTCATAAAGCACACAACATACGCACAAGACTCCCAAGGCAAAGTCAGTGCCGACTTGGGATGCCAAATGGCAAGCTGCCCCTCCTGACGCCGGCGTACAACTACTCGGTACGACAATGTTGTGCTTCAGGCTCGGTCATATGGCGCGCCCTGTTGGGATGGAGGTTTGAACGTATGGATGCGAACGAGCGCGAAAGGCCGCTTAGATGTGGTTGTCAACATGCCTCGTTGCCAAATTGAGCAGCTCCTGTTGCGATGTTGAACTCACATACACGATTCCAACCTGCACGCCTTCGTGCACGAGAATTCGGTCGCAGCAGCGTAGCAACTCCTGCAATTCAGAGCTGACCAAGATGCGACTGGGGCAGGAACCATGTTGGGCCTGGCTGGCCAACCCCAGCTTACCCCGGGGCAAGAACAAGGTAACGGGGTGGCCCAGCGCCGGCTGCGTGCCACGTATTGCGCCTATCGCTTGCCGGGCGGAGCGGCGGGTGTTGACAATTTCCCGGGCGGAATCGGTTAGTCCTGAGGTGGTGAAGGATTTGAATCGGCTGTCCGACTTGCTGTTAGTGCTGGCGCGCGGCATGAGCGAGGCACCGACGCGCTGTGCCGACACGATCGGGGAAGACGATCTGAAATTAGTTTATGATTGATCGCTCACTTAATGACTTTAGAATCCGCTGCGTAGCAGCTTCTGCACTTCCTGAACGCGTAGAGATGACGATCTCCGCATTTTCGGGAATCTCATAGGGTGAGTCGATGCCGGTGAAGTTCTTGATCTTCCCTTCTTTGGCACGTGCGTAAAGCCCCTTCGGGTCGCGTCGCATACACTCTTCCAAGGGCGTGTCGACGAAAATCTCCACAAACTCATCGGTGCCGACGAGCTCGCGCACCATCCGGCGCTCGGCACGGAAGGGTGAAATGAAGGAGCACAGGACGACCAGGCCTGCGTCGACGAACAACTTCGCGACTTCACCAACACGGCGGATGTTCTCCACGCGATCCGCGTCGGTGAAACCGAGGTCGCGATTCAGGCCGTGGCGGACGTTGTCGCCGTCGAGCATGTAGGTGTGTGCGCCACGCGCGTGCAACTCACGCTCGAGGATGCTGGCGATGGTGCTCTTGCCTGAGCCGGACAGGCCCGTGAACCAGAGGATAGCCGGTCGATGGCCGTTCATGCGCTGGCGGGACGCTTTGTCAACCAGCACGCTCTGTCGATGAATATTGGTCGCCCGGCGAAGGCCGAAGATGATCATGCCGGCTCCGACGAGGGCATTCGTGAAGCGATCGATGAGGATGAACGACCCTGTTGCTCGATTTTCCGAGTACGGATCCAGAGCCACGGGGATCGGCGAGGACAAATCGCACAAGCCTATTTCGTTAAGACCTAGGGTTTTGGCCGCCTTCTTCTCAAGAGTGTTAGTGTCGATTTTGTGTTTGAGAAACATCACCCGCGCCGGGACATACTTCGTCCCGATACGCATCAGGTAGGAACGCCCGGGGAGCATCTCGTCTTCAGCCATCCACAACACGTGTGCGGCGAACTGGTCGACGACGTCCGGCCGACTGTCCGACGGCGCGATGACATCGCCACGCGCGACATCAACCTCGTCAGCGAACGTCAGGGTTACCGCATCCCCCGCCCTCGCTTCTGGCAGGTCGCCGTCCGCCGTGACAATGCGCGTTACAGTGGACTCTTTGCCTGAGGAGGCGACAACGACGCGGTCGCCCGGGCGCACCGTGCCGGAGGCCAAGGTGCCGGAGAATCCGCGGAAATCAAGATTGGGGCGGTTGACCCATTGGACCGGGAAACGCAACGGCTTTTGGTCGAG
>Ga0105237_10004864_pt1 | contig 15408 bp, 13 predicted proteins | sample KBSC24metaG_FD_81520 | JGI IMG/M metagenome (GOLD analysis project Ga0105237, IMG submission 81520) | Corn rhizosphere microbial communities from Kellogg Biological Station, Michigan, USA - KBS C2-4 metaG | ecosystem: Host-associated > Plants > Roots > Rhizosphere > Soil | place: Michigan, USA... | reverse complement strand
CGAAGGGCGACTGGCACGGTTTCGACCGCTACGATTTCGCGCTCGACGAAAGCACGCTGGAGATCGAGCCCACCGACGCGAACAACCAGGCCAATTCGCCCGGCCGGCGCCGCTGCATCGTGGTCTTGCCAAAGACGCCTGCACCCGGCAGCCCGTGGTCGTGGCGCGGTTGTTATTGGGACCATCAGCCGCAGACCGAAATCGAACTGCTGAAGCGCGGTTTTCACATCGCCTATATCACGGCGGATGCCGCATTGAAGCCGGATAAAAAATGGGATGCCTGGTACGCATTCCTCACGGAAAAACACGGCCTCTCCAAAAGGCCGGCATTCATCGGCATGAGCCGCGGAGGTGAGTACGCATACCGATGGGCCACGACCCATCCCGACGAGGTTTCCTGTATTTACGCCGACAACCCGGGCGGCAATCCGATCAACCTGGCCGACCTCGAGGGGCTCGCCCGCAACCATGTGCCCCTGCTGCACGTCTGCGGGAGCATCGACCCATTCCTCGGAAAATATTCCGCCGGCATCGAAAGCATCTACCACCAGTTTGGCGGCCGCATCTCGGTGATGATCAAGGACGGCTACGCTCATCATCCTCACAGCCTGCCCGATCCCACGCCCATTGCCGATTTCATCGAGCAGAGCGTGACGGAGATGGCAAACCTGCGCTCGATGCCCGATTACGCGGGCGACCAGCCGGTGCGAGGGTATTACTACAGCCTCGAGAACGGTTACCGGGAATTCCCGCGGGACAACGATGCCTGGATCACCTGCCGCGGACCGCTGTTCATGCCGTGCTACGAGCGATGCGAGATCTCACGCGAGTTCGCCGCACCGGTCGTCATCGTCGCACCAAACAAAGAGGCGGCGGGCAGGCCGTGGGTATTTCGCGCCGGGTTCATTGACCGCGACGCCGTGGCCGACCAGGCCCTGCTGGCGGCCGGGTTCTACATTGTGGTCGGGCCGGTCGGGTACAACGAGGACGGCCCGCTCTTGGATAATTGGAACAAGCTTTACCAGCACCTGACCAGCCACGGTTTTTCCAAAAAGCCCGTGATGGAGGGCGCCAGCGGCGCAGCGGGCGAGGTAACGAACTGGGCGATCGCCAACCCGGACAAAGTCTCCTGCATCTATGGCGAAGACCCGGTTTTCCATACCCGCATGAACAAGGTTCAGCCCATGGACAATCTCAAGCCGCCGGCAGCGGCCGGGGTGCCGTTCCTCTGTGTCTCGGGCGTGCTCGATCCCGCGCTAGCCGCCAACACGCGCGCGCTCGAAAAGAAGTATCAGGGCATGGGCGGAAAGGTCACTGTCATCATCCAGGATGGCATCGGGCGCTACCCGACGGGGCCGAAGGACACGAAACCTGTCGTCGATTTCATTCTGTCGCACCAGCCGCAGCAGTAGAATTCACGACGGCTCCAATCCACGGGGTGACGCAGCGGTGGATTCATCCGTCCGGCTGTGCGCCGCACTGGCGCCGCCTTTCAGAATCCGGCCTGCCCATGACCGCGCCCAATGTGCCGCGCGCCTGTAGCGCCCAACTTCGCGCTTACTTCGCTTCCACGATCTTCGTCGGGGTGAGCACTTTCTGGCCATTCTGCTCCACCAGCGTCCCAGTCACGGTAACCTTCACCTCGTTCTGGCAGATGACGTCGTGGAAATCTTTCGCCACGCCATTGTGCTCCATCAGTATCACTTCCTTCTTTCCATCCTTCCCTGTCACCGTAATGGCGTTCTGGCATTTCGGCGTGAGACTGAGGATGCATTTGGCGCACGCTCCGACACCAGTAAGTTTCACGTCCTCCGCACGGGTCGATGCGGAAAGGCCCAGGATAGCGAGAGCGATGCAATGGATGAGTGCCAGTCGTTTCATGATGCCTAATGATTAGACGAAACGCCGACGACGCCAACAGAATTTCCCATGAGGCGGTCGGTCCTGATCCAGGCCGCAACGACAACACCTCCACGGTCGGCTTTCACAGGTGGCCGCTCCGAGCGTCCCCACCAGTTCCATCCGCGCGCACCGGCCACGATTAGCCCGATTCGACGGCGCAGAATCGAGCGTTCAGGCAAGTCGCATTCCGGAGATCGCCCATTTTCTCCGGTCGGATTGGACACCACTGGCCACGGCAGAGCATTCCGCTTTAGACTGTCCCTTTGCAACGGAACGCATGATCACGTCCAATCCGCTTCTCTTCCTCTTTGCCCAAATGTGGCGCTATTCCCAGGGAAGCCGCCATATCGTGCTCTGCTACAGCCTGATGTTCGTCGTCGCGGGGGCGACCAGCCTTCTCGGCTTTCCCTGGGTGTGGTCGAAGATGATCGATGTGGTTCAGAAGGAGGGGATCAACCCCTCCAGCCTGCATCATCTGCTCATGCTGCTGCTCCTGCCGATCGGGCTTCAGATCCTTTTCTGGAGCATTCACGGGCCTGCGCGAGTCCTGGAGAGGGTCAATGCCTTCAAAGTTCGGGCCAACTATCGGAAATTTCTTCTCCAAGGGATCATGACCTTGCCCATGGATTGGCATGCGTCCCACCATTCGGGGGATAGCGTCGACAAGGTGGAGAAGGGAGCGAGCGCGCTCTACGAATTCTCCGGCACTTCGTTCGAGATCATTTACGCGCTGGTCCAGTTTGTCGGCAGTTTCGCCATGCTGGCGTATTTCAGCCGCTCCTCCGCCTTCTCCATGCTGGCCATGGTGGGATTGACGATCTTCGTCACCGTCTATTTCGATCGGATCCTCGTCCGACAGTACAAGGAATTGAACCGCGCCGAGAATTCGGTCTCGGAAAGCGTCTTCGACGCGATCGGCAATATCACGACCATCATCATTCTGCGGGTCGAGAAACTGGTCTTCAATGCGATCGGCCACAAGATCGACAGCCCTCTCGTGCTCTTCCGGCGGAACAATGCGCTGAACGAGACGAAATGGTTTCTGACGAACATGTGCGCGACGCTGACCACCGCGATCGTGCTGGCGACGTATTTCATTAGCCACGCCCGCGAACCTCAGCAGGTCCTCGCGGGGAATGTCTACCTGCTCATCAATTACCTGGATAAACTCGCCACCTTCTTCTTCAAATTCACGGCCATGTACGGCGATATCCTCCAGCGCCGCGCGAAGGTAATGAACGCCGAGGAACTCTCCGCGGAGTTTCGGGAAGAAAACTTCACCGATCACATCCTCCCCCTGGATTGGAGGTCTCTCGCCATCCGGGGATTGACGTTCTCCTACGGCTCTTTGCCGGGTGCCAGGCCCACCTTGATCGATATCAATCTTGAGATCGCCCGGGGCCAAAAGATCGCCTTCGTCGGCAAGAGCGGCAGCGGCAAGACCACCCTGCTGAAAGTCATGCGCGACCTTCATACCCCTCAGGCTCTACGGCTGACGGTCGATGGCGTTCCTGCGACGGAAGGATTTGCCGGGATCGCCCGCGCCATCACCCTCGTGCCGCAGTTGCCGGAGATCTTCGCCACGACTGTGGGCAACAATATCACCCTGGGCGCCGAGTATGAGGAAGCCACGGTCCAGAAGTTCCTGGACATGGCCTGCTTTACGGATGTCGTGGCTGGTCTGCCCAGAGGGCTGGAGTCCTCGATCAACGAGAAGGGCGTCAATCTCAGCGGCGGCCAAATGCAGCGCCTGGCTTTGACCCGTGGCTTGCTGGCCTGCGAAGACAAAGACATCGTCTTGCTCGATGAACCGACGAGCAGCCTCGATTCGACGACCGAGATGACAGTCTACCGGCGCATCTTTGCCGGCTTCGCCGGGAAGACCATCATCTCTTCCGTCCACCGGTTGCATCTTCTGAACCTGTTTGATCGGATTTGCATTTTTGAAAATGGAGAGATCACGGCGGTGGGTACTCTGGAAGAATTGCTAACGCAATGTCCCGCGTTTCAGGTGCTCTGGGCGCAGTACAGCCAGCGAAATGAGGATTAGGTCTTCGCGGCTATGATCGCCGGCCGGCCACGTGTAGCCCGGTTTTGATCAGCGGTGGGATGCCAGTCAGCAGGACCGGAATGAGGATCAGTGCGGGTACGACCGGCAGGTGGAATTTCGCCCACAGCGGGCAGATGAAAGCAAATATGGCCGCGCCGGCACCACCCCAAATCAGGCTGCGAATGAGTTCAGCGGGTGGACGCACCCACTCGACAGCCGCCCGCACCACGAGCACGAATGCCGAGAAGTAGGCCAGGCCAAGCGCGAGGCCGGGGATGGTCGGAGTGAGATAACAACTGAATACGCTGGCGCCTACGGCGACCACGAAAAGGATCAATGACAGTTTTCTGGGGGGCATGTTTTTCATACGTTCGGTTTGTTCGGTGAGTTGTTCGCGGAAAGCGGTGCGGAACACGTCGGCGAGCGTCCGGAGCCAAAGGCCCGCAACGCCCTGATTCCCAAGGCGGCAGACGTCGCGACATTGATCGCGAAAAGCTGGGACATCATCGGGCCGTACTCGCGCCGATAGGGCTGAGGATAAAGCCATAGCAAGGCTTCGTAGATCCTCGTCGCCCGGCGCAGTGATTTATTTTCGGCGTCCATGGCAACTCAGGTGGAAGGACAATCGAACAAACCCCCGGCACGGGCCAGCTTCACCAGCTTCGAATAGCGCCGGGCTTCCGCTTGCACCACGCGCTGACCCAACGGGGTCAGGCGATAATAGCGGCGCCGTTCGTCATCCATGTTCGGATCGGGCCGCTCATCGGATTCCTCGATCAAACCAGTACCCAGCAATCGCTTGATCGTCCCGTAGAGCGTGCCCGGTCCCATCTTGATCTGGCCCTCGGTGGTTTCCGCGACGTGCTCCATGATCGCGTAGCCGTGGCGCTCCGCATCCGCCAGTGCGAGCAGGATGTGAAAGACCGCAGGTGTCAGCGGGAGAAAATGTTCGGGATCGGAGGGCGGGCGCATGGCTTCTATATCGGCAACAGATATATCCATTACCGATATAGTCAACGGCATTTTTTGTTTTTTTTTACACACGCTGCAGTTGCTTCAACTGCGACCTGTTTCGCCGTGGATAACGTCGCTTCGGTTTCCTGCAGGAAGATGCTCGCGGTGGCCAAGGCACTGCTCAATTGTCGCTGGGCAGGAACTGCCTTATGCTCATCACTCCCAACGCATTTGGAACAGATCGCATACATTCAAACCGACGAAAAAGGGCTGCCGTACAGCGTGAATGGAATGGCGGCGGCCAAAGGGTTTGCCTTTCTGGGCTACACCGTTCGCCTTTTCCACCGTGCGGAGTTGTCATCCCTTCCACTCACGCACAACACCATCGTCGTAGGTGGAATGGGGACGGTGAGAGCTGCCTTGGAGCAGCTTGGAATTCACCCCCCATCGCACCTCTCCGTTCCCGCCATTCTACAGCCATTCCTGGGCCGCGAATCCTGGCGCACAACCGTGCGGGAGGTGCGCACTGCAGGGCGCTTCCCGATCTTCCTCAAACCCTACGAGCAGGCCAAAGTGTTCTCCGGGCAGGTCGTCAAAGATCGAGATGATCTGGACCGGCTCACAGCCCCTCGTGATGGGTTCCCCTCCATCGCGGAAGATTTTCCCGTCCTCGCGCAGGAACCGGTCTCATTCAAAAGCGAATGGCGCGTCTTCGTGGTTCGGGGAGTGATTATCGGAGTCAATTTCTACCAGGGAGACCCTCTGGCTTTTCCAGCCGCCCATGTGATCAAGATGACCATCGGCGCCTACCAACAACCGCCCGCCGGCTACAGCGCGGACTTTGGCGTCACGGACGAAGGACACACGCTTCTCATCGAAACCAACGATGGCTACTCCCTCGGACACGGCGCCCTGACAGCAAATCTCTATGCGGAGCTTCTCCAGGCGCGTTGGTTGGAGATGACAAGCGCATAGTCGATTGCGCCCGGCTCCTTGCAGTACGGGATGGCGCAAGGCGTGCCGCATCCAATGTTCCTCCAACACCCCAAGACCCGGTCGAGGTTTCCCTCAATGGCGTGACTCCGCTTTCCAGTAGTCCGGCTCCGTGTATCGGTAGTTGGGATTCTTCGGATCGGCGGGGATCTTGTAACGGGTAAAATCTCCATGTTGCCGCGGTTCATTCACGTACGAGCGCGGCACGAGGCCGCCACTGGTTAGGACGGCAGGTTCGCTGCCATTGGAGTAGTCTGGCGCGGAACCCGGCTGGCGATCGCGGCCAAACGCCTTCATCGTGATCTGGCCGTTGATATCCTCCGGGAACATATCGGCCGCGAGGATGGCGTTTTCCCAGCGGCCAAATGTGCGGTCGCCTTCGCTCTCGGGATGGTCGAGGAACGAATCGATCCACACGAGCAGCGAACCGCGCGGGGCAATCTCCAGCGGGAAGTAGATCGGGTCGGCGATCATCAATTTTCCGGGCTGGGCCTCGACGCGCTCCGCGGAAGGGTGCAGGCACAAGTTGTAGAAACGCGCCTCCTTGTTTCTTTCGAGATAAGGCACACCCAGCCGCAGGAAATCGCTCGTGCGGCAGGCGGCGGCCATGAAGACGATGTTGTCGATCTTGAGGCGGCCGAAGCGCGCGAGGATCTCATTGACGACGATGGTCCCCATCGAATGGCCGATGAGCGTCAGGTCGCCGTAACAACTGCGATTCGCTCTCTGCGCGCCCAGGCCGGCCACTTTCTCCGCTTCCTCGAAGAAGAGGCGGATGGCGCCGCGCCGGCCCGTGTAGATGACCTTCTCGATCAGGTCGATCTGCTTTCGTGTCAGTTCCTGGCCATCAGGGCGAACTGGCCTCCCGTTCACGATATCGACATCAAATTTTCCGCCTCTCCCGGAGTCGAAATACTTGCTGGTGAAACTGGTCTCCCGCTCGAACATCGTGCGCGTGCGGCGGAGCATCATCTGCCATGCGCCGCTGCCCAGGCCATCGATGATTGGTCCGGTTCCCGCTTTGGCGGGCAATGTGGCCAGCCACGCGGCCACGTCCATGAGTTCCGCATCCACCCGGCTCTGACGGGTGTCCTCGCCGAGAGAAACGGACATGACGTTCGGGCCGTGCTGATCCTGCTTCCACTCCAGCTCGGATTCGCGTGCATAGGCGCGCCGAATCCGATGAAAGAGCATTTGATCGGCGGCATGCATGTCGTTGGTCAACAAGCGCGCAAGTGTCACCGGCGCGTGGACGACCGCGCCGCCCACGTCACCCAGCAACGTGAAGGGCAGGAGCAGCGGGCCTTGCACCCGGTCATCCAGCCCCTCGACATTGCGGCTGAGATGCTCGCCGTAGGTGGAAAAGAGATTCGAACTCCAGCAAATGCTGATGCGGTATTCGTCCTTTTCCCGTCCCCGATATTCGTCGGCCAATTGCGCGCCCTTTTCGATCGCTCCGGTGACAAAATTCATCCCGCCGTGGATGTAGACGACCACATGCTTCGGATGGTACTTCACGATGTCCTGCAGGATCGCGGAAATGTATTCGTAATAGGGCTTGCGCCACTCCTTCGAACTCGCCTCCGTCGGAAATTCCATCGCGCTTTCGCCTTTCATGAGCGCGGCGCTCGCGGAGTAACGGACCCGATTGCCACTGGCGTCACGCTGGCAGGTGATGGTGGGAAGCAGCGCGGAGCCGTTGCTGCCGACGGCGATGATGTGCTTGCGGTAATAGGCATTGTCGTCGACGTCCTGGGGAGGCGGCGCCGGGGTTACAGCGGAGCCATTGAGGCTCGCCGTGAGGGCAAGAGCGCCTGCGCATAGCGCCGGCCACAATGAACGGAAGGCGCTCCCAACTTTCGTGCGCGGGAACGGCCGGGAAGCAAAACCTGAATGATCCATGCCGCGGAGGATATACGGTCACGGCTGGCTTGTAGAAGCCTGACCGATCTGTGGTTGCTCGACGCTCCTCGGATCTCGTAGTTCCGAGTTTGCGAAGAACGGAAACACGGGGCGCCCGCCAGATGGCACAAGTGTGCCGTGGCCGAACAGATCGTCGGACAGGAGCCTACGGCTTCGTATTTGGCGGCTCCGGGGTGTCGTCGCTCATCAAGTGCTCGTTCCGGATGGCGCTTTGTTTGAGATTCCCATCGCGATCGAATTGCAGCTCGACGATCCAGCCATAAATGTACTTCGGCCACTCGTCGGCACCGAGCAGCGTTCGATGATTCGCCCCCAGCGCGTCGAGCAGGGGCGGGATCTTGCCGTGATGCCAGCAGACCAGCACGGTCTTGCCATCGAATCCGCCGCCCCCAAGCTGCGCTACGACCCGTGCAAATTGATCGTTCTCAATCGAATTGTCGTGGGGAAGATTAAGCGCTTTCACGAGGGGCCGCACCGTGAGCCATGGCCGGTTGCTCTTCTCCGATTCTTTCGTCGCGAATACGAATTGCGGAGTTCCGGGGAAATTCCCGATCTTCAAGTTCTTAAAATAAGCGATGTATTTCTGTGCCCTGGCGTCCCCCTCGGGGGCCAGCAGCGGACTGGAATCATTATCCGGCGGCTTCTCCGCATGGCGAATGATCAGCACCGTCCCATTTTTCGGACCGGATGCGGGGTGCTCAGCCCATGCGGCCGTCCCCATTCCGAGCAGCGCGAAAAGTGCGAGGAGCGGCGTCATCATCCGACGGTGGCTATTGCTTCGCTTCATTCCTTCCATGATTCGGGGACTGATTTTTGTAATTCGAATGTCCTCGGCTGACCGTCCGGAGACATCGCTTCCAGCCGGCAAACATCACCGGCGAACAGAGCACGCGTAGCTTCGGTATCGAGATTCGATAAGTCGATTCCGTTCACCATTTGAATGGTCATTCCCGGCACCAGCCCCTGGCGAGCAGCCGGACTGTGGGCCGCGACGCTGAGCACGATGATCCGCCCATCCTCCAGCTTCCAGGAAATCCCGAAGCTCTTCACCCCATCCTTGTCCGGGCGCGGGGCCGGGGCCAGGTCGAGATACACTTTCTTGCCATCCCGGCCGCGGTAGTAAGCGAGTTCGGGAGGAAGCACCACCGCATCATCGTACCGAGTACTGACAACGATGCGCTTTACGTTTCCAACGTAGACTTCCAGTTCTTTGATCAATCCGTCTGGGGCTACGGTGCCGACATACTTTAGATTATCCTGCCACCAGTCGATTTTTCCCGTCTCGATTATCCTGGCGAAGTCCGTGCGCGTCACCAGGGCGATCAAGGGGGCGGCCATCGCCGGGTTATCCACGGCGAAATTCGGCCGGCTCAACATGTTTCTCGCAAACTCGATCCTGGGCGAGAGCAAGTTCTCCAGCGTCAGGTACTCCAGGGTATCATCGATGACCGCCATGTGTCGTTTCGCCGCTTCACCCAAAGTGATTCTTCCGTTTGCGGTCAATGTGCAGTGCCAGCCGCTCACGATCCCAAATGATCCAGTGCGAGCAGGCTCCCCATCTCGGGCTTTCGACGTCGAGTAGATGAGTGCGGATTGCTGCGCAGCGAGCAGGCGGACCTCCAGCTTCAGGAGCACGGCGCCGGCTTCATCCAAATTTTCGCGGATTTGCACGATCGGGCGCGGGTGGGTCCTGCTCAGTTCGACCAGCTTTGCGTTCAGCGCCCTCCGCGCTTCCGCATCGTCGGGATCGGCCGCACGGCCATGCGTGAAGGCCCAGAGAAGAGTCAGCATAAACAGCATTCCCGATGCTGCACGGGAGCGGCTGAGACGGGCGTTCATGGGTTCGTTGTTCGTCGGTTCGGGGTTTCGGTGGTCACGTCGAACGCTGAAGCGCGCTGCGATTCGATGGGCCGGATTTCAAAGAACAGCCCGAGCCGCAAACACGGATTGCCTTCGGCGATCTTTGCCGCCTCGTCGAGGCTGGCCGCCAGAATGAACCAGTAGCCACCAATCACCTCCTTGGTTTCCCCATAAGGCCCGTCCGTCACGAGATGGTTGCGCGCCACGGTCTTCCCCAGGTGCGAGAGGCGTTGTCCCGTCTTCATCTTCCCCTCCTGAACCAGGCGTTCCAGCCAGACATAGAATTCATCGATGGTCGTCTGAATCTCATCTTTCGTAGCCGTGGCGTCCCATTGTCCGCGAGAGATGATCAGGTATTCGGAAGGCGTTACGGTGGTGTTCATGCTCGGTGATTGAAAGCGTCATTTATTCTTCGCGTAAGCGTCGCGCAATATTTGCATCGTGTGGCGAATCCGTATGGAAGAACCCTGCCTCGCCAGGTGCATGCGCAATTGCGTGAGGCACCCGATGTTTCCCGAGGCCACCACCGTCGCACCCGTCGCGATGACGGCCCGGGCCTTTTTCTCGCCCAGCGACGCCGCAATCTCCGGTTGATCGAGGTTGTAACTGCCAGCACTGCCGCAGCACATCTGCGCGTCAGCCAATTCGCAAAGCTCCACGCCCGGAATGGCGCGCAGCAATTCGCGCGGTTGTCGGCGGACGCCCTGGGCGTTGGAAAGATGGCAGGCATCGTGATAGGCGATCTTCACGATGGAGCCGGACCCTTTCGGAAGATCGCGCAGGCCCAACTTCTGGAGAAAGACGCTCACATCCTGCACGCGATGGCGGAACTTCTCGGCACGCGCTTCGTCCGGAGTGCCGCGCAAGATGAGATGGTACTCGTGCATCGCGGAGCCGCATCCGGCGGCATTCGTCAGGATCGCGTCCACATCGGAAGGAAATGCATCGAGATTGCGACGCGCAAAGGCTCGCGCGGCCCGCAGGTCTCCGCTGTGCCAGGCCAACCCGCCGCAGCAGCCTTGCCCGTCCGGCAACACGACATCCACACCGTTCCGCGTGAGTACTTCGATCGTCGCGGTGTTGATATCGGGGTCGAGGACCTGCTGCGCGCAACCCGCAAGCAGGGCGACCCGCGCGCGGCGTTCTCCGCGGGCGGGTGTGACCAGCGGCCAGTGCTGCGCGGGCGGAAGCTTGTCGGGCACCAGGTCGAGCATGGGCCGCACGCTCGGCGGCATCAGCGGGCGGAACAGTTTTCCCAATCGCCCGAGGATGGTCGCAATACGAAAGCGCGCCGGATACGGAACTGTCTGTGCAGTCACGTAGCGGCGCAGAATCTCCGCCGGCGAACGGCGCGTCTTCGCCTGCATGAGAGCGCGGAATGGGCTGATGAGATCACGATACGGAACCCCGCTCGGGCAGGCCGGTTCGCAGGCCAGGCAACCCAGGCAACGGTCCACATGAGGTTGCGCCGCGGCGAGCGGGAGCGTGCCTTCGAGCACCTCTTTCATGAGCACGATGCGCCCCCGCGGCGTATCCATCTCCTGTCCCAGCTCCCGATACGTCGGACACGCAGCCAGGCAGAAACCGCAGTGAACGCAAGTCTCCACCGCGTGGGTCATGGGGGCTCCGAGCGGCCCGAGCGATTCGGTAGGGATTTGGTGCAGCATCAGGCGTCGAGGGCAGGGAAACGGTTCACGGGATCGAGTGCATTCTTCACCGCCTGCGCGATCGCGGGGGATCTTCGCAGGCCCAGCCAAAGTGGCGCCGCACCGCGCAGGACAACTCCGGACAAACCCAGGTTCTGCAGGCGTTCGTCCAGTCGCCCAGTCTCGTTCGGGTCAGCCAGTGAAATGAAGGCGAAGTTGCCACCGCCGCTCAAATGCCATCGCGCCTGATCGATCGATCGCACGGCCTGACCGAGCGCGGCGGCGGAGGCCGGGGCGAGAGCCACTTTCACCAGGGGCGCGCCGGGGAGAACCCAGTGAAACTCACCCAAGGTTTTCCAGACGGCTGCGGCATCCCCCTCGCAAAGAGCCTCTCCCGGCCAGCGTGCGAATATTTCACCGGCGATTTTCTCGAGTGCGGCCGGCGGCCCGGCCAGACGCGCGAGCACGCCTTCCTCCCCGGGCGCCAGGTCGAGTGCGTCAAACTCGTACCTGGAACTCGCCGCCTCCGTCAGAATCCGCACCGCGGCGTCCAGCGTTCCCGCAGCCAATCGCACGCTGAGTGTGGAACTGGCTCGCGGAAATACTTTGAAGGTGACGTCCGTGACGACTCCGAAACGTCCAAGGCTGCCGACGAAAAACTTTGGGAGATCGAACCCAGCGGCATTTTTCACCACCTTGCCCCCCATGCGCAGCAATCGTCCGGCGCCGTCCACGAAGCGCACGCCAAGGATGAAATCGCGCAATCCCCCAAAACGGAAACGTCCCGGCCCACTCAGTCCCGCCGCCACCGTTCCCCCAATTGTCGCGCCGGCTTCGGTCAGCATGGGATCGAAAGGCAGATACTGCCCACGTTCGGCGAGGGCCGCGGCAATCTCGCGAACCGGCGTTCCGGCGGCCGCGGTGAATGTGAACTCGCTCGGATCGTACTCGCGGATGCCGCGCAGACCCGCGGTGGAGAGCTTCACGGCATCCACCTCCGTAAGACGCGGCTTGGTGCCCGCGCCAATGGCGATCAGATGCGGTGTGGAGCGCACCGCTTCGGCCAATTCCTCAGGGGATGCGGGAGTGAGGACGGCGCCATTCATTCGCGGGAGATGACGCCAGCCTTTTCGAGCGGATGCAGGCCGTGCTGCTGCAAAGCCGGCGCTCCGGAGACCGGAAACATCTTGCCGGGATTGCTGATTCCGAGCGGATCGAACGCGGCCCGAATGCGGCTCATGCAATCGATTTCTTCGGCCGAGAACATCGCGGGCAGATAGTCGCGCTTTTCCACACCCACGCCATGCTCGCCGGTGATCGAGCCCCCCATCTCGACGCACATTTCCAGGATGCGCCCCGCGAGCGCCTCGGCCCGCCCCAGCGCTCCAGGCTCACGGCCATTGAAGAGGATGAGCGGATGCAGGTTGCCATCGCCGGCATGGAAGACATTCGCCACGCGCACTCCCGTTTCGCGCGACATTTCGCCGATGCGGCGGAGCGCTTCCCCCAGGCGGCGGCGCGGGACGACACCATCCTGCACGATAAAATCGGGCGACAGACGCCCCACGGCGCTGAAGGCACTTTTGCGCCCCTTCCAGATTGCCGTGCGTTCCTCGGCATCGCGCGCCGGCCGGGCTTCGACAGGCCGGCTCTCCTCGATGATGCGATCGAGCCGCTCGCGATCGGCGGCCACGACTTCGCGCGGGCCCTCGAGTTCCACGATGAGCACCGCTTCGCAGCCCGGCGGATAGTCGGCGTGCACCGCGGCCACGGCGGCCTCAAGAGCCAGCGCGTCCATGATCTCAATCGCGCCGGGCAGAAGGCCGCTCGCGATGATGGCGGAGACAGCATCGCCCGCCTGCTCCAGCGTGCGGTAACCGGCGAGCACCGTGTGAAAGCATTCCGCACGCGGCAGGAGTTGCAACGTGATTTCCAGGGCGATGCCGAAGAGCCCCTCATTCCCGGTGAAAAGCCCACACCAGTCGGGCCCCACGGTCTCGCGACTCGGTCCACCCCACTCCACCACTTCGCCCGTGCCCAACACGGCCTTGATCCCGAGCACGTGATTCGACGTCATCCCGTATTTCAAGCAATGCGCGCCGCCGGAATTGAACGCGACATTCCCTCCGATCGTGCAGATGGATTGGCTGGAAGGATCGGGCGCGTAATGCAGCCCGTGGACCGACGCCACTTGCGTCAAGTCCAGGTTCACCACGCCCGGCTCCACCACCGCGATGCGCTGCACAGGATCGAGCTTGAGAATGCGATTGAGCCGATTCAGCGCAATGACAATGCCGCCAGCCACGGGCAGCGAACCGCCGGAGAGGCTCGTCCCACTGCCCCGCGCGACGAAAGGCAGCCGCTCGTCGTGGCAAAAGCGCACGAGTGCGATGACTTCCTCCGCGGCTTCGGGAATCGCCACCGCGAGCGGACGCGTGCGGAAGGCCGTGAGCCCGTCGCTCTCGTAGGCGGCCAGATGCTCGGGCCGCTCCAGCATCCGCCCGGGCGGCATGATCGCCGCGAGGCGCTGGAGCACGGCGGCGGACATGGCGGATTTTCGCGGAGGCTACTTCAGGATTTCCTTCAATGCCGCGAGGACGAGGTCCACGTTGCGAATCGTCGCGCCGTGCCCCATGAGGCCGATGCGCCATGCTTTGCCCGCCATCACGCCGAGGCCCGAGCCGATTTCGATTCCGTATTCCTCGAGCAGCCGCCGGCGAATGGCGGCATCGTCGGCGCCCGCCGGGATATTCACGCAATTCAAACTGTGCAACGAACGCTTGGGAATATAGGTGATCCCCATGGCTTCGAGGCCGGCGCGCAACCGACGGTGCATTTGTTCGTGCCGCGCGATCCGGTTTTCCAGCCCTTCCTCGAGGACGATGCCGAGCGCTTCGTGCAAGGCGTAGGTCATATTGATCGGCGCGGTGTGGTGATAAACGCGGCCCCCTCCGCCCCCGCCCGTATAGTATTTCCGCAGCATCGAGACATCGAGATACCACGATTGCACCTTGGTCTTCCGCGCATCCATCCGCGCCAGGGCGCGCTCGCCGAAGCTCACCGGCGAGAGCCCCGGCGGGCAACTCAGGCATTTCTGGGTGCCGCTGTAGATGGCATCGATGCCCCAGTCATCCACGCGGAGTTCGTGGCCCCCGAGGCTGGTCACGGCATCCACGATGAAGAGCGCGCCGCGCTCATGCACCGCGTCCGCGAAACCATCGAGCGGCTGGTGGGCGCCGGTGCTCGTCTCGGCATGCACGATGCCCACGAGTTTCACGTGGGGGTGCGCGGCGAGCGCGGCGCGGAGCTGGTCCAGTGAAATCACGTCACCCCACGGCGCCTCGATCGCGTGCACGGTGGCCCCGCAGCGCTCCATTACGTCCTTCATTCGCGTGCCGAAGACGCCATTGACGCCCACGATCACCTCGTCTCCCGGCTCGATGAGATTGGTCGCCACGCATTCCATGCCCGCCATCCCAGTGCCGCTCACGGGAAAGGTCAGCGCATTCTTCGTGCGGAACACTTCGCGCAACCGGGCACACGTCTCGTCCATGATGGCGAGATATTGCGGATCGAGATGCCCAAGCGTCGGCGCGCCGAGGGCGCGCAGCACGCGTTGCGACACGGGACTCGGGCCGGGGCCCAGGAGGATGCGTTCCGCGGGAAAGGAAGTGGAAATGGATGGGGTCATAATAGGGAGGTGGACCGGTCGAACACCGAGAATAAAGGCCGGAAGCGTGGCGGCAATGCTCATGTGCCGAGATTGTGAGGCTACGCCGAAGGCGTTTGATAATCCAGCCCAGCGAGGAGGCGGAGGGGAATAGGAGTGTTCGGTCGGTGGGCGAGAAGGTTGCCGAGCTTGAGAGCCTACGCCGAAGGCGTTCTATAAGTCAGCCCAGGGTTGCCGAGCTTGCGAGGCTACCCTGGGTCTTCCAGCGCGCAGCGCTCAACCCTACAAAGGGTTGCACGCCGTGGGCGCAGGGCTGCGCAGGAGATTCTGCACGAGGACCGATGGAGCAAACGGAGGAGGCCCTCGAGAACCCGCGTGATAATCACCTCCCAATCCCGAAGGGATGGAAT
>Ga0105237_10004863_pt1 | contig 15410 bp, 12 predicted proteins | sample KBSC24metaG_FD_81520 | JGI IMG/M metagenome (GOLD analysis project Ga0105237, IMG submission 81520) | Corn rhizosphere microbial communities from Kellogg Biological Station, Michigan, USA - KBS C2-4 metaG | ecosystem: Host-associated > Plants > Roots > Rhizosphere > Soil | place: Michigan, USA... | reverse complement strand
CTTCATAAGTAATGTACAGGTCGCCTGCTTCTCCTTCTTTTTTGTATACAGGAAAGCCTTTGCCTTTTAAACGTATTTTGGTATTGTTTTGCGTTTCTGGCTTAACGGTTAGTTTTACTTTTCCATTAAGTGTATCTACCATTATATCTCCGCCAAGAATTGCCGTAAATAGGTCAAGTTTTACTGTTGTCTGCAAGTCGTTGCCAGAGCGTATAAAAGAGGTATTATTGTTAATAACAAATGTTATATAGAGGTCTCCATTGGGGCCGCCATTAACACCTTGCCCACCATATTCCTTCAGCTTTATAACCTGGCCGTTTTCAATACCAGCAGGTATTGTAATGCGCACATTCCTGTCATTTATTTTTAGAGTTTGCTGATGAGTAACGGCTGCTTCGGTTAAGTTTAAATGAAGTTCATACTGAAAATCCCTTCCACGAAATTTTACATTGGATTCCCGGGTTCTTTTGCCTGTCCCGCCAAAAAGTGATTCAAAAAAATCGGAGAAGTTTTCACCTTCTTCAAAATCGTAAAAACCTTCACTGCGACTGCCAGCGTAGCTACCCTGCTGTTTTTTTGCCTGCTCAAACTGTTCAGCATGTTTCCAGTCTTTGCCGTACTGGTCGTATTTTTTTCTTTTTTCAGGATCGCTTAATACTTCATTAGCTTCATTAATTTCCTGGAACTTTTTGTGTGCCTCTTTATCATTAGGATTAATATCAGGATGATATTTTCTTGCAAGCTTTCGGTACGCTTTTTTTATATCATCCTCCGTTGCATCTCTTGATATTCCCAGCACTTTGTAATAATCTATATATTCCATATGCCTTTGTCTTAATGCATTTAAGTACGCAAAATTTATGCATTTTCTTTCATAAAAGATTTTTTGACAGGGATACATTGTTGAACAGAATGAAAAATGGCAATATTTTTTATCGACAGCAGCAGCCTGGAGAGTAGTAGATGTACTACAATAATACTGTGAAAGTTAACGTTCAAAATACCATGTTATTACTATTTTAACCGGCTTGGCAATGTAGTAATTTGGCATAGTAAAACATTGGTCAACGATGGCTTCTATTCTTTTATACGATGAAAGGTTTCCTGCAAACACCACTAAGGCCGACCTTGTAATGTGCATACGGCAGGATGATAATCTAATTACCCGCATACAGGAACTCTCCCGTTCAATACAATCAAAATTAATTTCGATTTCACCTGGGTGGTTCCATGAATTGCACATCTGCTGCAACAGCGACAATAGCGGGTTGATTTTGGGTTCCGGTATTAATCATAAAAATATAGCTGAAATATTTGCTGCTTTAAAATTTAAAATAGGCAATGTTATTATTAGCGGCTGCGGCGCAACGCTTGTTTATCCTTTGGGCAATAACGGAATCCTGATGTGTAAAAGATTGGCCCGGGCTGTTTATGCTAATGTAACTGCTTCTAACGTGGCTATGACACATCAACCAGGCAATAAACTCCTTTTAGATAAAGGCTGTATTGTTACATGGAACCAGTCCGGCAGCATTCATTCTATGCAGGAGTTTGATCCGGGTGGTAAGATGATTCATGTTTTACACCATCCCGGTTTGCATACTGTTATTGGCTTTAAGAAAGCTTGTATTCAGAAACGAATTATAAACGAGAGTCTCTTATCGTCTAAACATTCACTGGCTTTAGTTATAAAAAAGCTTGCGATCAACTTCATTAATAGTTTTCACACCAATCACCACCCGGTATCTGCTAAAGTTATTGCCAAGCGCTAAAACGTTCATTTGCAATAGCTTTAATTTTCTTTTGATGTTTCTACGCAAGATTTGGCTGTCATCGCTAATGCATAACCGTACATTTAAATAGCCTTAAAATCAAGGGTTCTGTAATATATCTGCAATAATTTTTCTTGTAGTGACTAAATTTGTAGTAATCCATTCCTGCCTTAATTAAACTTTAAGTAAGTCGCAAGGCTACTCAAGAAAAACCATTGAAGAATGACCAGACACAGATACTTACATTCCCCTTTTACCATCCCAATATTCATATGCTTTTTTTTTATTTCACTTATTGTTTCTTCCTGCAAAAACAAGAATGAGACACAGGATAAATCGGTCAGCTATTATACTTCAATATTGGATAGTGTAGGGCAACAAATGCAGTATTCCCAGCAATCTTTTCATTTTATTGATTCTGTTTTCGCCGGTTATAAAGGGCATGATTTTTCACTTCGGTTTAAGTATCTCTCCTTTTTGTGCGGCTACTATCATATCGGGTTAAAAGACGAGAACAAGGCCATGGCTTACGCAGATACCATGCTTATGCTTGTAAAAAGCATGGCTGACAGTACATCTTACAAAAAGGAAGAAGCTCTTGCTAATATTTCGAAGGGAGATGTTCTTTTTGCACAGAAGAAATATAACGATGCCTATTTTTATTACTACCTGGGTAAAGTGGCTGCCAAAAAAAGCCTTGATGCGTGCACATATAGCGAATATTCTTACAGGCTGGCCATGGTTATGTATAAAACAAACAATTACCAGAACGCTGCTACTTTTTTTAAGCAGGGATTTAATGAAACTGCCTCTTGTGATGATGACTTTAGAAATTTTTACCGGCGGCAGGAACTACTGAATAATACAGCGCTTTCTTATGCACGCAATGGCGATGTTGATAGCGCCATTCGTTATTATGATGAAACACTGAGATTTATTAACGATAAAGAAAAGTCATTTCCCGATCATAAAAATTATTTCAGTACTGCACGTGGTGTAATCTATGGTAATATGGGGCAGTTATACACTAAAACTGATTTTGCAAAGTCAGAAGCTTTATTTAAAAAAAGCATCGCTATTAATGCTGCACCTAATCATGATATTAATGATGCTCTGTTTACACAAATTCATCTCGCATTTCTTTATCACAATAACCATAAATCAACAGAGCTGGATGCATTGTTGAAAGAAATTAAAACTGGTCTTGATACGATTACAGACAACGATAAAGCCAGGATTGATTTTAATGAGTTAATGTGGCGTGTTTCTGAAGAGAAGAAGCAGGTGGCCGATGCTTATAAATACCTGCTTGAATATTCCAGGCTAAAAAGTATAGAAGCAGAGAACACGCAAAAGCTAAGCAAAACGGATATAGATGCTGAAATAAAAAGTCTTGAAGCCGATTATAACGTTAAACTTTTAAGGAAGGACAGTAAGCTGCAAAATGTGTATTTTCTTATCACATCCGGCTTGTTTGTTATGTGCTGTATTATACTTACGCTTATCTGGGGCTTCTGGCGACGCTCAAGAAAGAATGTTCAAAAGCTTACAGACATGAATAACCAGGTACAGTTTCAAAAAGAAGAACTGGAGGCTGCATTTGAGATGCTGGAAATACGCGACAAAGAAAAAGACACAATTTTCCAGATGCTGGCACATGATCTGAAAAACCCAATTGCAGGGATACACTCTCTTACAACAATGCTGGAAGATGACTATCGGGAGATGGAACCGCTGCTTCAAATGTTTGATTTGATAAAAAACGGATGTAACAATGCACTTGAACTAATCAATGAAATACTTGAGTGCACGGCTTTTGAACAGCAGGCAGAAAAGGCGAAAGAACAGGTGGTAGACGTTAACCGTATTGTAAACAACTGCTGCCGCCTGCTGCGCTTTAAGGCAAGTGAGAAGAAGCTGGCGTTAAAAGTTAAGTTTAATCCTCTGGCACAGTATGTAAAGGTTCATCCTTCAAGATTGTTCAGGGTATTGAATAATCTTATTACAAATGCTGTAAAGTTTAGCCCTGCACATAAAAGTATTAATATCGAAGTAATTGATGCAGGCAGTAATGTGCATGTAAAAATACAGGATGAAGGTATAGGGGTTCCTGAATCTATGCGTGGTAAACTTTTTGAATCTAATGATAACGTAAAGAGGCATGGAACAGCGGGCGAAAAATCTTATGGTATGGGCCTGGTCATCTGCAAACAAATTATGGACAGCTATAATGGTTCTATCTGGTTTGAATCAACAGAAGGAAAGGGCACTTCTTTTTTCATCTCATTTCCAAAGCATACACGCGTAATTGATTTTGCCAACATGCAGGTAGAAACAAAATTGCTTAGCTGATTTTTCAATCAGTGATTGTAAAATTTAAAGAATTATCATAGGTATAGTTTGCAAAGAAATACTTTAGCGCCCTTCATTAAAAAATACCCAGAGGCCGTCTTTACCGGCAACAATAATATCTTTTCTGCCAGAGTGGCGAAGGTCTGCAATGCTAAAATAAATACCTGTTCCTTTGCCTGTTCCTATGGGGCCAAAACTTATGACATTCTTTGTAAAAGAATCTCCGTTCCATTTAAAGTAGTAAAGGCCTGGTGGATCGTTGTCTCCGGCATCATGTCCGCTATGTGCCCTGTATCGTTTGCCGGTTACGAGTTCCTTTTCTCCGTCATTATCTATATCAACCCATTCCATTGTATGATATTGTGCCTGGTAAGGATCTATGGGATGTTTTATCCACGACCTTTTCCTGCCTTTCTTCTTTTGTTCATACCAGTCGAGACCATAACCATGTGCATTACCAACAATAAAGTCGGCCAGCTTATCTTTATTTACGTCTGCAACAATAATAGGTACACTTGCTTTGCCGAGGTTAAATTCTTTGTGCATCACCCACTCTGTTGTGGGCTTTTTGTTTTTAGGATTTTTAGAAGGTGCCTCAAGCCATCCATCACTTAAAACAAAATCGCCAACACCATCGCCATTAATATCACCAAAGCCTAACCCATGCCCTTGCGTGTCTGCTATTTTTGTCTTGATAAATTTCCATGGAGGCCTGCGGGTAGTATTTTTTTCAGCGGCATAATAAATCAGCGGATTGCCGGGAGAATTAGGCACTATCTCTTCAAAGCCATCTCCGTCAATATCCCATACGCGGGTAGTTTCAACAAAAACACTATCACCAAATTCATGTCTAATCCATTCTGTATCCTTGCCTGGATTTTCGATCCAGCAAATGGGTTTGTTAAGGCCACCTGTAATAAAATCTATCCTTCCATCGCCATTAACCTCCATAGGTATCGTTGAAAAATCATTATAGAATTCATTAAACCGCGTAACAGGTCCAATATAATGGCTCACTAAAAAGTCTGGCCCTTCATACCAAAAACTACCAGACATAATATCAGGAACATTGTCTCCATTGATATCTGCTACGCCAACAGATTCAAAGCTTTCAGAAGCGATCATTTGCTTGCGGAACTTTAGCGGCGATGTTTTTTGGGCCCATAATGAAGCAGAACATATGGCAAAAAAAAGCAGGAGATACCTTTGCATAAATAGTATTTATTTATTTAAAAGGGTTATTTTGGCTGCCTGTTACTGTGGCTGTATACCATCAGTAAAACAATATACAGTTTATAAAGCTTTATTGCAACCTCATCTTAAGAATAAACATCGCCGTTGCAGCCATACTATTAAAACAAATGAGTTAAATGCAAAGGGTTAAACTAAAAAAAATGAACAAGCTTTTATTGATTGCCTGCCTGCTGATCTCTGCAAACAATCTTCTTTTTGCACAAAAAAACAGCAAAGCTGTTGCTGTCATTTTCGATTCTGACATGGGGCCCGATTACGATGATGTTGGAGCTATCACGTTATTACATGCCTTTGCGGACCGGGGCAAAGCACGAATACTTGCAACAATGGCAAGTACCAAATATCCCGGCGTTGCAGCAGTGCTAAATACATTCAATACTTATTTTAAAAAACCGAAAATACCTGTTGGTGTTCCTAAAGGATGGGCGCTTGAATTAAGAGATACACAGCATTGGAGTGATTCTGTTATTGCCAACTACCCACATGCTATAAAGCAAAATGATGACGCTGAAGATGCCATTGTATTATACCGCAAAATACTTGCTGCGCAACCAGATAATAGTGTTACAATTATTACGGTTGGTTTTCTCACCAACCTTGATAACTTATTAAAATCCCAGCCCGATAAATACTCACCGCTTGATGGTATGGCTCTTGTTAAAAAGAAAGTAGCGAAGCTGGTAAGTATGGCTGGTAAGTTTCCTTCGGGTAATGAGTTTAATATTGACAGACATCCGGAAGCTTCTAAAAATGTATTTGAAAACTGGCCGACGCCTGTTGTTTTCAGTGGATTTGAAATAGGAGAAAAAATAAAATGCGGTCTTCCTTTAATACACAATGAGCATATTAAGAATAGCCCGGTTAAAGATGTTTTTCGCATAAGCATTCCAATGGCTGCAGAAGACACTGCCGGAAGAATGAGCTGGGATGAAACTGCAGTCCTGGTAGCGGTACTTGGATCTGAGTCATATTATAGTTTGCAGTGTGGAAAGATTAGCGTTGATGCGAAGACTGGTGCCAATACATGGGCAAATGATAACAAAAGCAATCAATGCTATCTTGTTGAAAAGGCAAAGCCTGAAGTGGTGCAAAACCAGATTAATAACCTGATGATGCATCAACCCAGGTAAATGTTTTAATTCTATAAGTCTTTCTATATTTTGTAACAGGCCAAGGTATTGCATTGGTCTTATTATTTAACGTCCTGACTTTCCTGCTGGCGCTGCAGTGTTTTTATCAAAGATTTTTAACAGCAATGGCACAAGCGTAACAAGACCTGAAACAACTGTTATTAATTCTTTTGAAATTTCTTTTTGTGTAATAAACAAGAAGAGAATAATAATGAACAAAAGAATCAACAGAAAAGTTTTTACCATGCTCCAGCCGCTGCCTATACTTAGTTTTTGCTTTAACTGCATTATTTCAGATGAGCCTGTTTTTTTAATTAAAAAATTTTTGAAGCTTTTCGTCATTATTAATACCTGGTCGTTATTTTTTATGATTAACCCTTTAAGGTAAAGGCCAAATAAAATATCTCCGTTTTTATAGTTGGTAAAACCATCAGTGGCAAAATCATAAAGAATAAACTTTTCATCATCTGTACAGGAACGCCAGATGCTTTTATAACAAGGCGCTAAAATTTGTTGTATCAGTAGTACACACTGGGCAATATCTCCGGGCGTGCCAGAACAGCCTTCTTCTGCTTCCCTAATAATGTCGCTGTTGACTTGCTTATTGCCTTTGAACATTTGCCTGTCTGTTTCTTCAAGCTGCAATAACTGAAAATGTTTTTCCTGCCAGCCTTTTATACGCTCTTTGATTTTTGCATTTGCCATTACGTCTACCGCACAAGGGTTTTCATCAAAATAATCAAGCAGAAATATTTTTTTAGTGAGTGAATAAATGAGCTTATACAAAAAGGCAAGAAATGATATAATCAGTAATAATATCAACCATCCTGTGGCTGAGTCAAGCATGGAAGAAAGAGCAAATTTGTAAGACATGCCTGATTTTATTTGCACAGCATCAGCGTTTTGCTTATCGGTTTCGTTATTGTAAGCAAGCAGAAGTGCTTTTTTATTTGTATCCTGGTACCAACCATATGAGTCAGTATTTTCAAAAAAATCTACGTGGTCTGATGGTAACAATAAAAACTGTGTAATCAACTCATAAAAATGATCATTGTCGGTTTTATCCTGGTTTACAGGTTGTTTCCATTGGTCGTTGGCTATTGTAGATACCCCATTGCGTGGAAGATATATGCCGTACAGGGCATCAAATTTTCTGGCTTGTATATACCTCGTCTCTTTTGCGAAAGATAATTTTGTATTGGCAAGACTGTCATTTATTTCATTGCGTCTTTTATCAATTTGCTGTGCAATATAATATTGACGCCCCTTTGTCTGCATAGTAGATTCTTCATGAAAAGCATAGTTGATAAAACCCAGGAAAGGAATAACACTAAACATAATCACCGTAAGAAATATAGACCTTACATAGTTGTCGCGGTAATAAAAACGTTCGAGTAAAAGCTTCTTTCGCTGAAAGACTATTATACCAAGCACCAGCCAAGGTAATGTCGCAGAAACAACAAGCAGGCTCCAATCCGCCAGACCGCAAAAATGAGTACTGTTGTAGTGAAGCATTCTGAATAAAACAATATGCCCAAGTGTGGCAAAGAGATAGTAGGCCACAATTAATTTAGTCAGCGCTTCTTTGTTTGCTTTATTATGCGCCACATCATTATGCTTTCGTCTTATAATGTAATAGCCGGTAGTTATATAAAAAGGCAGTAAAAATATAGCCTGTAATACATAGACATTAATATCGCTTGACGGAATGAATAAAAAAATTAGAGTCAGCAAACTTAAAATAACTACTTCGCAAAGAATAATCTGTGCATAAACGTCAGACCTTTTAGGTGTTGGTTTCATCCAGACAGATTCACCTTCATTAAAATATAGTTCGGTAGATTTAAGCGTTGACATATAATAGGAAACCAGGTAAATCAACAATATAAAAACAGACATGCTGCTCACAAAAAAGATGAACCTTGAAATATGCCCTACAGCAAGTTCCTGGTCACGTTTGTCATAGTAAGTAACCAGGAAAAAAGGTGTGCCTTCAAGGGGGCAAATGTTCATTTTTACATTTTTGTCATACAACTTGACCTGGTTAAAGTATTTTATTTTTTTGTTTGAAATGGCGCTTTTAAGTTCTGCATTGTTGTACGATTCTTCAATAATGTTTTCATGAAGACCTCTAAAAGTTTGCGAGTGTATTAAGATTTGGCCTTCGCCATCTGCGATACAAAAATTAATATTCTTAGGCCTTACGGTATTGCAAACAGAATACATGCTGCAGGACATGCCCAACAGCGCGGCAGTATCCTTGCCAACCGCTGTATTGAACGTGAGGTTGCTTTTAATAATTATGTTAATGGTGTATTCTCCGGAAGTCCAGGAAATAGTTGGCTCTAATAAAAAACTATCCTTACAGCCTTGTAGTTTATAGAAAGCTCCTTTTATACCATTTTTAAAATAGTCCCTTTTTGATAAATCCAGGTATGTGCCGCTACGTTTTGAGAAATACCATTTTGCTATTTGCCATCCCTTCCTGTTTATCCAGAAAATGCCATCAAGGTTTTTGTAAACGTCAGGGTAGAAAAAATCATCTTTGAAATCATTCGCAGGTGTGCCAACAGAGTCTTTTTTATTTTTAACAAGCTGTACCAGTTTGTTGTATGCTTTTGAAGAATCCGGGTGTTTATAAATAGTGTCATATTTTTTTAACTGGTGTACAATATCACCAACCTCATTAGTAAAATTTTTTATTACGCTGCGCTCAATATTATTCATCATAGAATCTGTTCTTGTATCTATTACATGATAAATCCATACTGAGCTGGTTACACTTAATACGAAGATTGGCGCTACTACCAGGGAGACAATAATCCATCTTACATCCATAATAGTAATGTTCTCCCGCCTTCCCAACATAAAAATTTTTACAATTGGCAGGCTGATGATTACAAGCACCACCAGTACACCAATAAGGGTAAGTGTTGAGGATGAGTAGCCCATGGCATTTTGCTTATAGGCACTGTCAGTAATAAAGCCGCCCAGCAACAAATGCTGGTTTCCAAAACTGAAAGGGAGAAAGAAAACTTTATAATTATTACCTTCTATGCTCATGTCTTTTAAAGAAGCAAACTCAAACGTAGCTGTTTGCTTAAATACGGAATCTTCTTCCAGCGTTTCATCCACAGCAAGAGATGCTGTTTTATACAATATTTTATGCCTGTCTTTCCTGGTGCTGTCTGTTTCTGCAAGCATTAAGTGTGAGAATATATTGGGGTGCAGTTTTTCCAGTGGTGAAATAAAGGTGCCAAGATATTTTGGTTTTCTTGTGGCTCTTCCTTTAAAGACAATACTATCTTTTATAAAATGGAAATTTAACTGTTCAGTATCTTTTGTGGGCTCATAACCGTCAAATGACGCGTCTAGATTTTTTTTAAAAACTGAGTCAACTATATCGTTGGAAGAAGGGATAAATTTCTTTGCTTCCGGTGCTGTTTTAATATGGGCGAGGTTCTTAGAGAGATATTCATTATTGTAATTGACGCTGGTAATAATGTCGTCAGCCATTTCGTGCATTACACGAAAAATCTTTTCGTTATACATATTTTGCTGGTGGGGTATGTATACCAGGTAATTAAATGCGAAAAAGGAAGCCACCAAACCTAACAACAGAATGGTTGCAAAAGTCTTCCGCAAAAGAGGGTACTTTGCAGTATTCCTTACCATAGCCGAGAAGTTTAAGTGTTGAGGAATCTTTTTCAGAAGGAGAGACGAGCCTGGCTATTTCTCAATAAAAGGTTACAATTAGAAAATTAGAAAGAATCTTTGTCAATTGCAAGCTGTGAGAGTTAATAGGGTGATTTTACCTAAGACCGTGTGGTTTATCACATGTGATGAATGTTGCAGAGATTTTATACCTGATAAAAACTACTCCTATGGTAAAGCAAAGTGCAGGTATTCTGTTATACCGGTTTAAGCATCATACAATGGAGGTTTTACTTGTTCATCCAGGCGGGCCATTCTGGGCGAAAAAAGATGCAGCTGCATGGTCCATACCTAAGGGCGAATTTGATGATGCTGAAGATGCCCTGGATGCAGCAAAAAGAGAATTTAAAGAAGAGACGGGTATTGCGGTTAATGGGGATTTTATTGCATTAAAGCCTGCGAAGCTTAAAAGCGGCAAAGTAATTTATGCCTTTGCATTGCAGGGAGATTTAGATGCATCGCTGATTTCTTCAAATTATTTTGAAATAGAATGGCCGCCGCGTTCGGGTAAGAGGCAAAGCTTTCCGGAAGTGGATAAAAGCGAATGGTTTACAATTGCTGTTGCAAAAGAAAAAATAAATGCCGCTATGGTTCCATTGCTGGATGAACTGTCAGAACTGAAAGGATGATACTTTCAATACTCTTTGCCCACGTAATCTATAATCCTCTCTAGCTATATAATGTCGCGAATACACCCATTATTTGTCGCATAAGCATCTCCTCTATCTGAGTTTTATTTGTGAGCTTTGATAGCACAAAAACATTGCTATGCAACAGGGCAAAAATGGTGGGGAAACTTTTGAAATTAAAGCAGCTCAAAAGTCTCTGAACGTAAGTGAATCATGCATTGATAATTCAAAGTTTGTTCATGTGATGTTAGACCATACTTTGTTTAATGATGTATCTTTTGCCAACATAAAAATTACAAACGCCAATATGAGTGATTTAGAAATAGACGGTGCTCAGTTAGGCGGTGCATATATCCATAACATTGGCATGCCGCCGGAAGGAAACCCCCACTATATAGCTGGCGCAAAACAACGTCCATTGAAATTTGAGCATTGCGAACTTTCCGGCAGTACAATAACAAACTGTAATCTTACTGGTGTTGAAATAAATAATTGCGACCTAAGCGGAATGAAAATAAATGGCATTCCTGTGGAAGACTTGCTGAAAAGCTATAAAAGCTAAAGGTTATAAGAACATGCATGCTTTTTATTAAAAGCAGATTGTCTAACACAAAACCGCAGGTTAAAGAGCTTCACAGGGAAAGGGAGTCCCTGTGACTCTTCCTTCGGGAATGTTTTTTGGCAGATATAAATACAAAAGGTGAGCTGTATCGTCTACAATTCACCTTTTGTATTTCATATTTTGTTCCGCCTGTCATTACAATATCACCACTTTGCCTGTCTTTACAGATTCATCACAGGCAAAAGCAATACGCAAGCTGTTTACCGCATCTTCAATATGATCAGTTAAATCAATATCTTCTTTTATTGCTTTAAGAAAATAACGTTGTTCGCGGTTGCAAAGTTCCTGGTGATCGGGTTCATCCTGCAGGTTTATCCATTCATCAGGCTGAGTAAAATTATTGTTGCCATCAAGTGTTGCATGATGCAGGCGTATAGACTCTGTTTTGGTATGCGCCTCTACAGAATCTGATTTACCTGTTCCCCCTGCATCTTTGGCAACAATAGATACAGAACCTTTAGGCCCGAAAACATCTTTTACAAAGAATGCTGTTTCGCTAACCATTGGGCCCCAACCTGCTTCATACCATCCTACAGAGCCATCTTCAAAGCGTATTTGCAACTGGCCGTAATTATAATTGCCTGCGGGAATTTCTTCTGTAAGCCTTGCGCCTATAGCATTTACCTGCATTGGTTTTGAGCGTACCATCTGGCACATTACATCAATATAATGCACACCACAATCAACAATAGGGCTCAGGCTCTTCATAAGGTTGCGATGAACATTCCACATGTTGCCATGGCTTTGCTGGTTAAGGTTCATACGCATTACCAATGGCTTACCTAACTGTTGTGCAAGCTCAATAAATTTTTCCCAAGAGGGGTGTTGGCGAAGTATATAGCCCACCACCAGCTTTTTACCTGCTTTCTTTGCTGCATCGGCAACACGCTCTGCGCCTTCCACCGTATCTGCCAGCGGCTTTTCAATAAATACATGACAACCGTTTTCCAAAGCTTTTATAGCAAAACTTTCATGTGTATCAGGATAAGTGGAAATACAAACAGCATCTGGTTTTGTAATGTTAAGCGCCTCTTCATAGTCGCTGTACAACGGGTAACCTCCACCAAGTTTTTCATTCAATACCTCTTTGCTTTTGCCTGTTGATACAATGCCACAAATTTTAAAACCATCCATAGTATGATAGGCCCATGCATGAGATGCACCCATATTGCCACAACCTACCACCAATACTTTTACCGGAGTGTTATTCATAAATTTAATTTGACGGGAATTGATTTATTGCCGCCAAAACTATTCAATAGAATTTAATAACCCAAAGCAGTCATGAGTTTTTTACTGATTGATAATGGTGCATCTATTTTTTAGCTATCAAATCTTTCCGTATCGGCGTGCTGTTTTCAACCGCGCAAGCCTGGTTATGTGTGGATTTATGTTTTGACAGTTGATAATTACTCAATATGCTATTGATTAATTGGCTTCGCAAAGGTTTTTCAACCTGTTAAGGCCCTTGTTATATTCCGTACCCATCATTTCATCCATGTTTACAAATAACAGCATTGTGTTCATGGGATAGCTATATTTTGTATCAAAACCCCAGGTGACTTTTGTTCCGTTGTTGGCATCTGCCAGTCGAATGTATGCATCAGCCTCGCCATCAAACGGTTCTATAAAATGCAGGTGAGATACAACTTCGGCCGGCTGTTCAATTTTGGTAAGTGTCTGGCTTCCGCTTCCAACATCTTTATTGCCTTTCCATTTATAAACAGAGCCAACTGTTCCCTGCTGTCCTTCATAGCTTATTTGCACATTCGGATCTTTATCTTTCCATGGGCTCCACTTATCCATTTCAGGCAGTGAGCTTACATGTGCCCATACTTTATCACGCGGGGCATTAATGGTAATGTCTTTTTCCAGGTGATATGTTTTGGGAGCGAATAACCCGGTGATCAGTACAAGAAGTATCAGAACAAGCAATACAATTCCAACAATCTTTAAGATTTTTTTCATAATGGTTTGTGTTAAGGTGAACAGCTGTTTAAGGATTACTAAAGTTACAGAAATGATTAACGCTGCTCAGCATAATTCACCATCCATTTAATGCCAAACTTATCAGTAAAAGAACCGTAGTAAGCACCCCAGAACATATCCTGCAATGGCATTTCTACATTGCCGCCCGCAGATAAGCCATTAAACAGACGTGTGGCTTCTTCCTTGCTGTCGGGGCTTATACAGATATAAGAATTGTTGCCCACATTTAGTTTAAAGCCCATGCTTTCTGTTGCATCTGTAGCCATTAAAACGTAACCATTGCTGATAGGAAGAGATACATGCATGATCTTATTTCTTTCAGACTCAGGAATCTGTTCACAATTTGGTGTGTCGCCAAAACGTTGAAGCATGCTGAACTCACCACCAAAAACTGATTTGTAAAAGTTGAAGGCCTCTTCTGTTGTGCCCGGAAAATTCAAATAAGGATTAATAGTCATTGTTTATAGTTTTAAAGGTTAAATAAAATCGTACAGTAAATAGTTCATTCGCATAACTGTTCTACCCAGCCGGTTACTTCATCCAGCTTTTCCAGTTGTATTTTGCAATACCGCTCACGGCCCTGTTGTTTAATAATTACCAGGCCGCATTCAGTAAGTATTTTAAGATGTTTGTAAATCGCGGTTCGGCTTATACCAAAATTTCTGGCAACGGCATTAATATTAAGCGGTTCGCAAGCAATAATGTTGATGATTTCTCTTCTTGTTGGATCTGCAATCGCTTTGAAAACATCCCTCCGCATACTAAATGTAACCTTTTGGTTGTAAAATTATTTGAAACATTTTTGCTTAAGGGGATGTGGATGCGACAATAGGGGGTTGATATTGCGACATCTTTTTGTGCCGCTATGTGTTATATCCGCTTATCCCAAAAATTGAATTGTCTTTATGGTTTTATTAAATTGCAGAATAGCCATTTTAGATTTGCGATATGAAACATGTATCTATTCTTGTCCCGCTTGGTCATACCAGCGTTAGCAATATTGAAGGAACACAGCAGATATTTTTTGAAGTGAATAAGTTTCTTCAGCAACGAGGGAGAACGCCTTTGCTTAACATTCAATTGGTGGGTATTTCGAAAGAAACAAGCCAGCGAAATGGTATGTTTTCTATTAGCCCTGAAGTGCTGATTGATGAGGTTAAGAAGACAGATCTTATAATCATCCCGGCTTTGCATGGTAATCAACGTGAAGCAATACAACTTAACCAGGCATTTATACCGTGGATTAAAGAACAATATAAGAACGGGGCAGAAGTTGCCAGTCTTTGCATAGGCGCTTTTTTGCTTGCTGCAACAGGCTTGCTTGATGGTAAGCAATGCGCTACGCACTGGATGTTTGCCAACGAATTTGTAACAATGTTTCCTGATGTTAAACTGGTAAGCAATAAGATTATTACGGAAGAGAACGGGCTTTATACCAGCGGCGGCGCTTACTCTTATCTAAACCTTGTAGCTTATCTTGTTGAAAAATATGCAGGCCGTGATATAGCTGTGCTTATATGCAAGGCTTTTATGATTGATATTGATCGCAACAGCCAGTCGCCCTTTATTATTTTTGAAGGACAGAAGGCTCACGAAGACGAACAAATAAGAAAGGCCCAGGAATTTATCGAAAAAAATTTTGAAGATAAGATAACGGTCGATCAGCTTGCGGGCATGCTGGCGATGGGCCGGAGAAGTTTTGAACGACGGTTTAAAAATGCTACATCAAATACTGTATCAGAATATATTCAAAGAGTAAAAATTGAGGCGGCAAAAAAGAATCTTGAAACCGGCCGTAAAAACATCAACGAAGTAATGTATCAAGTTGGTTATGTTGATGTAAAAACTTTCAGAACAACGTTTAGAAAAGTTACCGGGCTATCACCTGTTGCTTATAGAAATAAATACAATAAAGAAGTGGTAGCTTTCGCCTGATGCCGAAATTATT
>Ga0105237_10004861_pt1 | contig 15417 bp, 15 predicted proteins | sample KBSC24metaG_FD_81520 | JGI IMG/M metagenome (GOLD analysis project Ga0105237, IMG submission 81520) | Corn rhizosphere microbial communities from Kellogg Biological Station, Michigan, USA - KBS C2-4 metaG | ecosystem: Host-associated > Plants > Roots > Rhizosphere > Soil | place: Michigan, USA... | reverse complement strand
GCACGCGCGACCACGCGCACCGTCGTGATCTCGTCGCTGACCGTGCTGGCGATGGACTTCGTGCTGACGGCGTTGATGTTCTCGACACGCTGAGTTGCGTTGCGGTGCGAGAAAGAAGCGAGTAAGAGAGGCTGGGATGAAATCTGGACGATATGGATGGGCATCATGAGCAAACGCGGTACCGAGGTCCTGGTCGGCCTGTTCGTGTTGCTGGGGATCGCAGCGCTGGTGTTCCTGGCGCTGCGCGCCGCCAACCTGAGCAGCTTCAATGGGGCGGACACCTACACGCTGACCGCCAAGTTCGACAACATCGGCGGGCTGAAGGTGCGTTCACCGGTGCGTAGCGCGGGCGTCACGGTGGGACGTGTCACCTCGATCACGCTCGATCCGAAGAGCTATCAGGGTGTGGCCAGGCTCGACATCGACAAGTCCGTGCAGTTCCCGACCGATTCGTCGGCGCGCATCCTGACCTCGGGCCTGCTCGGCGATCAGTACATCGGGCTCGAAGCCGGCGGCGAGGAGAAGATGTTCGCGCCGGGCGACACGATCAAGTCGACCCAGTCGGCCGTCGTGCTCGAGAGTCTGATCAGCCAGTTCCTGTTCAACAAGGCCGCCGATGCCGGTGGCCCTGCAACGCCGGCCGCAGCCGCTGCGCCGGCCCCGTCTGGAGCGAAGAAGTGAGGCAGTTGCGTCGTCAGCGTCGAATCCTGGCCGCAACGGCCATCGCCGTGAGCCTCGCGCTCGGCGGCTGCGCCACCGTTCAGCAGGCGCGCGGCGGGCCGGGCCAGAAACTCGATCCGTGGGAGAACTGGAACCGCAAGGTGTTCGCGTTCAACGAGGGGCTCGATGCATACGTGCTGAAGCCGGTCGCGACCGCCTATGCCAACGTCGTTCCGCAGCCGGTGCGGCGTGGTGTCGACAACTTCTTCGCCAACGCTGCCGACGCATGGTCGGCTGTCAACAACGTCCTGCAGGGCAAGGGACAAGCGGCATTCGAGGATGTCGTGCGCGTCACGACCAACTCGTTCTTCGGCATCGGCGGCATCTTCGATGTCGCGAGCGAAATCGGCATCCCGCGGCACAAGGAGGACTTCGGTCAGACTCTCGGCCGCTGGGGCTTCGGCGCCGGGGCGTACGTCGTGTGGCCGCTGTTCGGGCCGTCGACCGTGCGCGACTCGATCGCGCTGCCGCTCGATCGCGCCGCATCGCCGGCGCTGCTCATCGACGATGGCCGCACGCAGTTCAGCTTGACTGTTCTGCAGGTGATCAACACGCGCGCGAACCTGCTGGGCGCAAGCCAGGTGCTCGACGACATTGCGCTCGACAAGTACTCGTTCCTGCGCGACGCGTATCTGCAGCGCCGGCGCAGTCTCGTTTATGACGGCGACGCGCCCGATACGGACTCCGACAGCGATTCATCCTCCGACGCCACGCCGCAATCCGCCGCGCCCGCCGCCTCCGTGCCGGCAAAGGCGGCTTCGTCTGCGGCTGCGGCGGCCTCGTCTCCTACGACGGGCGCTTCGGCGCCCCGCTGAGAATGCCTCTGTAGGGTGAACCAGCGGGACGCGTCGCGCGTTATCGACAGGTCCACACGAACATCGCGAGCCCGCGGGCTCGCGTACAGAAAGGAACATGATGTTGCGTTATCGAACAACCGCTTGGCGAGCTTGGCTGATGGCCGCGGCGCTGGGCTTGTCTTTCTCGCTCGCCCAAGCTCAGGCGAGCAAGGCACCCGACACGCTGATCAAGGAAGTGTCGACCGACGTGCTCGACGCCTTGCGGGCCGACAAGTCGATCAAGCAAGGTGACGTGCAAAAGGTCATCGCGCTGGTTGACCAGAAGGTGATGCCGCATGTGGACTTCCAGCGCATGACCTCGGCATCGGTCGGTCGCTATTGGCGCGAAGCGACGCCGGAGCAGCAAAAGCAGTTGCAGGACCAGTTCAAGATTCTGCTGGTTCGCACGTACTCGGGCGCTCTCGCGCAAGTGCAGGACCAGACGGTCGAGCTCAAGCCGTCGCGCTCGAACCCGGATGACAAGGAAGTTGTTGTTCGCACCGAAGTCAAGGGCCGCGGCGATCCGATCCAGCTCGACTACCGGCTCGAGCAGACGCCGAACGGATGGAAGATCTACGACGTCAACGTGCTCGGCGTATGGCTGGTGCAGAGCTACCGCAGCAGCTTCGCGCAGGAAATCGGGACGAACGGCGTCGACGGGCTGATCAAGAAGCTGATCGAGCGCAATTCGCGTCCGGCGCCCGCTCCGACCAAGAGCTGAGCGCGATGCTCCTGCTGCCGGCGACGATCACCGCGCGCGAGGCCCGCGACACGCAGCGCCTGCTCGCGCAGGCGCTGAAGAACGAGCCCGACAGCGGCGTCGTGATCGATGCCTCGAACCTCCAGCAGTTCGATTCGTCGGCGCTTGCCGTGCTGCTCGAATGCCATCGGCTGGCGCAAAGCTGGGGCAAGGGCTTCGCACTGCGCAATGCGCCGCCGAAGCTCGCGTCGCTCGCGACGCTTTACGGCGTCGACGAGCTGCTGACGGCCGGCTGAGTCCGATCGCGCCAGCGCCCCCAGGCGCGCCACCCGAGCAACCCCGTGATGATGGCCGCATAGACGGCCACTTCGGCGAAGTTGTGCTTGGCCGCGCGCATCCAGAAGAAGTGAAGGATTGCAAGCAGCGCGATTGCGTAGATCGCTCTGTGCAGAGCCTGCCAGCGCGCCGCACCGAGCCATTTGATCGCCCGGTTGAACGACGTCAGCGCGAGCGCAGTCATCAGCAGCAACGCGCTCGTCCCGACCAGGATGAACGGGCGCTTCGGGATGTCGCGCACGATGTCGTCGAACACGAGGCCCATGTCGAGCCAGCTGTAGCACAGGAAGTGCACGCAGGCATAGAAGAACGTGAACAGGCCCAGCATGCGCCGAAAGCGAGCGAGCGACGGTTGCTTGAACCACTGGCGCAGCGGCGTCACGGCCAGCGTGATGCACAGGAAGCGCAGGGTCCAGTCGCCCGTGGCGCGGATCAGCGTTTCGGCCGGGTTCGCGCCCAGCGTGTTGACACCGTATACCGACGAGATCGCGCCATACAGCAGCCATGCAAAGGGCAGCAGGCAGGCGACGAAAAGCACCGGCTTCGCGAGCGGGCGCAGCAGCAAGGGCTTGCGGCGCCTCGCACCAGCTCCGTTCGGGCCGAGCCGGTCGAAGCGCTGTCCGACGGACGCGACCAGCCCTTCGACAAGCTCAGGGCGAACGGGCGTACCACGCATCCCCATCGTCTCAGTAGAACTTCTTCAGGTCCATGCCCGCGTAGAGCTGGCCGACCTGCGCCTCGTAGCCGTTGAACATCAAAGTCGGCCGCTTTTTCGCGAAGATGTTGTCCTCGCCGATGCGGCGCTCGGTGGCCTGGCTCCAACGCGGGTGATCGACATTCGGATTGACGTTCGAATAGAAGCCGTACTCGTTGCGTGCCGCCTTGTTCCAGGCCGTGCCGGGCTCCTTCTCGACGAAGCGGATCTTCACGATCGACTTGCCGCTCTTGAAGCCGTACTTCCACGGCAGCACCATGCGCACCGGCGCGCCGTTCTGGTTGGGCAGCACCTCACCGTACAGACCGAAGGTCAGCAGCGCGAGCGGATGCATTGCCTCGTCCAGGCGCAGCCCCTCGACGTATGGCCAATCGAGCACGCGCGAGCCGACAAACGGCATCGTCTTCGGGTCGGCCTGGGTGACGAACTCGACGTACTTCGCATTGCCGGTCGGCTCGACCCGCTTGATCAGTTCCGACAACGAATAGCCGACCCACGGAACGACCATCGACCAGCCCTCGACGCAACGCATCCGGTAGATGCGTTCTTCCATCGGGCTGAGCTTGAGCAACTCATCGATGTCGAAGACCTTCGGCTTCTTGACCTCGCCTTCGACGGCCACCGTCCACGGCCGCGTCTTCAGCGTGTGCGCGTTCTTGGCCGGGTCGTCCTTGTCGGTCCCGAACTCGTAGAAGTTGTTGTAGCCGGTGACGTCGACGTAGGCGGTCGGCTTTTCCATCGTCACTGCGCCGGCGACCGCACTGCGCGCGCCGGGCAGCGCAGCAAGCTTGTTCGGGCGGGTCGTCTGCGCGAGGGCTTCGCGCCCGGCCCAGCCTGCCAACGCCAACCCCGCCGCGCCGGTGGCAAACCGCGCCAGCAGTTCGCGGCGGCGCAGATACGCGTCGCGCGGAGTGATCTCCGACGCATGGGGATGAACAAAACCGCGATTCTCGAGCAGATGCATGGGCTGGTGTCCGAAAGAGGGTTCCGAAGCGCGCTCCCGTTCAGTCGCGCCGAGCGAACCGCTTCTTACGCGCGGCAAACGCGGGCAGACGCTGTCAGATCACGTCGCCGAAGTCGGTCGGTTGCTGGAACAGTTGGAGCGTGCTCTTTGAAACCCGTTCCCGGAAGCTCTTGCGGGCGAGCAGCTTCGCCTGCGCCTGTTCCGGCAGGTCCGTAATGTTCAGAACATTCTTGACGATCAGCGTGTCGATCACGTCCTCGAGTACCCGCACGAAGTCGGCGTCGAGCCGATCGAACTCCCGGTTCCCGCCAGCTGACGCGCCCCCTGCGTTGCCGACGAAGGCCTGGACCTCCGGGTGGTCGTCGGCGAGGAACTCATCACCGACCTGTGGCTGGCGGTGCAGGCTGTCGATCAGCCCGGAGAGGTTGCGGCGGACGTAGGGCATGGCGGCACTCTACGTCGAAACCGCGGCGAGTGTCAGAGCTGGCCGTACGAGTGCAGGCCCGACAGGAACATGTTCACGCCGAGGAACGCGAACGTCGTGACGACCAGCCCGGTCAGCGCCCACCAGGCGGATACCGCACCGCGCAGCCCCTTCATCAACCGCATATGCAGCCAGGCCGCGTAGTTCAACCAGACGATCAGTGCCCAGGTTTCCTTCGGGTCCCAGCTCCAGTAGCCGCCCCAGGCTTCGGCGGCCCAGAAGGCGCCGAGGATGGTCGCGATGGTGAAGAACGCGAAGCCGATCGCGATCGACTTGTACATCACGTCGTCGAGCACGTCCGGCGACGGCAGCCTTTCGGCGATGCGACGCCGCGCGAACAGGATCGCGCCGACGATCAGCGCCGAGACGCCGAAGTACACGGCCCAGTAGCTGCTGATCGCCTGGATCGGGTTCTTGCGGAACACAATCGGCTCGATGCACAGAACGACGCCAAGCAGGAACAGCGGTGCGAGCTTGATCCAGCTCGTCTGTTCGGCGTGGCGCTTCACCAGATAGGCGAACGCGACCATCGCCGACAGCGAGAAGCTCCCGTAGCCGATGAAGTTGGCTGGCACGTGCAACTTCATCCACCAGCTCTGCAGTGCCGGAACGAGCGGCTGGATCTCCTGCGCTTCGCGCGCAACCGTGTACCACAGCAGGAAGCCGACCGCAGCGCTGACGACCAGCATCACGAACGCACCGAGCGCGCGCGTACCGTAGTGCTGCTCGTAGTAGAGATAGAACAGCGACGTCAGCCAACAGAACAGCACGAACACCTCGTACAGATTGCTGACCGGGATGTGGCCGATGTCGGGCGCGATCTGGTGGCTCTCGAACCAACGCACCATCGTGCCGGTCAGGGCCATGAACACGGCGACCCAAGCGAGCCGCGAGCCGATGCGCACGGCGGCGTTGTCGTCGCTCTTCGCGGCGAAGCCGATCCAGTAGAACGCGGTGCACATGAAAAACAGCACGCCCATCCAGAGGATGGCGCTCTGGCTCGACAGGAAGTACTTCAGCAGAAAGACGTTGTCGGCCTGTGCGAGGTCGGCGCCGAAGTTGTCCAGGTGGTTGTTGTAGAGCTGGATCGCCAGCAGGCTTGCGGCCGCGACTGCGATCATCAGTGTGCGCAGCGAGCCCCAGAACCAGCCGAGCGCGATCCCCGCCGGCACCGCGCCGATCAGGATGGCCTTCTCGTACACGTCCATCGCGCCGGCGTAGCGCGTGAAGGCAAACGCGCCGCCGGCGAACACCAGCGCGGCGAACAGCCAGTCGTACCAGCTGCGACCGGTGAACGCGCCGAACGGGCCGCCGGTCCGGCCCAAGGTCATCGTCGTCGTGTTCATGGTGTGTCTCCTTCGAGAATCGAGCGCTTCAGTTGCTCGAACTCCGCATCGGCGTCCATCGTGCGGCGGGTGGTTGACATGGCGAGGCTTATTTTGGTTCCACCCGGGGTGGTTGCCCCCTCGCGCTGCGACGGGGCAATCCAGACCCACAGCCGCCTTTCGCGAATGTAGAGCATTGCGAACACGCCGACGATCAGCAACACCGCGCCGATGTAGACCAGCACCTTGCCGGGCGCCCGCGCCACCTGGAAGACACTTTGCTGCACCTGCTTGAAGTCGGTCAGCTCGAGCAGCACCGGCGCCGGGTAGAAGAAGCTGTCGGACAGCGACAGCACCGACAGCGTCATGAACGCCTGGGTCTTCTCGTCGGGCTTGAGCGCGGACAGGCCGGCGCGCTCGCGGGTAGTGTTCAGCAACTCGAACAGGCTGCCGTTCAGGATGCGCAACAGCACCTCGGAGATGCGCGCACGGTCCGCTTGCGGAACGCTCGATTCGATGAAGTCGGAGATGGCCTGCAGGCCGCCGGGCGACTTGGTTTGGCCCCTCACGGCTTCGGCCCCGGCGAACAGCGCGAGCGCGCGCACCGCCGTGACCTGGAGCTGCTGCGCCATCTGCGGCTTGTCGGCCGGCGTCGCGAGGGCGACGTAGCGGGTGGCTGCCTCCTCACGCATCGCCGAGTCGAACAGCGCCTCGCGCAGCCGCACCCAGCCGGCGATGCTGTCCTGGTCGTCGGCCGGAATGCGCAGGTAGCGCATAGCCTCTTCCGGCTTGTCGCGGGTGCCGGCAAGGAACACGCGCTGACCGTCGAGCTCGAGCGGCAGCATGTAGTTGTTGTATTCGCGCGCTTGGCCGGCGGCGTCGCGCAGCTTGTAGCTGACCGAAGGCCCCACATTGCGCAGTTCGCGCTTGTTGCGCACCTTCGCGCCGGAGCCGAGGTGGCCGTCGAGCGAATCGACGAGGTCCACCTTGCGCACGTCGGTGCCGCCGGCGCCGCCGCTTTCGCCGCCCAGGTTCTCGACGTTGATCACGCGCAGCCCGGTGAACTCGAGCGTCAGCTTGCTGTCGCCATTCGACAGTTCGGTGCTGCCGCCGACGACGCCTTCGACATCGAACGGCCGGCCACTCGCCGCCATCGGGATCGCGCGCAGCTTCAGCGACGAGCCGCCATCGTCGAAGCTGCTCTGGTAGATCGCGATGCCTCGGTGGAACACCGGTTCGTTGACCTTCACGGTCGCCGGGGTGGCCTGGCCGGTCTCGTGATCGTGGATCACGATCTCGCTCGCGAACAGCTTTGGCATGCCGGTCGCGTAGTAGTCGACGATGAACTTCTTCAGCTCGACGTCGAACGGCAACGGTTGCAGCAGCAGCCCGTCGCCGAGCGTCAGCCGCGCGGTGCCGACGCGTGCGCCTTCGACGACCGGCAACTGGCCGCGGAAGGTCGGATTGCTCGCGCTCAGCCAGTGCTGCGCCGGCACGTCCTTGATGAAGCCGGCACCGAGATACGGCGTCTTGCCCTGGAGCCACATCTGGGCACGCACGACCAGGTCGCCGTCGAACAGGCCGCCGATGCATACCAGCACGATCGCCGAGTGGGCGGCGATGTAGCCGAGCTTGTTGGCGGCGCCGCGGCGTGCCGCGATCATCGTGCCGCGCACCGCGCCGTTCGGGTCCGTGCCTTCGCGGCGGCGTTCGACTTTCGCGCGCCAGCCCGCAGCGACCAGCTGCTTCGAGACGCGCGCGTAGACAGCGTCGCTGTCCTGCGCCAGCTCTGCGGAGCCCTTGTGGTGGAACGCATGCAGGCTCTGCTCGCGCAGGCCTTCCTTGTACGTCCGCAGGTCGTGGATGATCTTCGGCGTGTTGCGCGCGATGCACAGCGAGGTCGAGATCACCAGGAACGCGAGGATCAGCAGGAACCACCACACGCTGTAGACCGTGTCGAGCCCGACCGCCAGGAACAGCTGGGCCCAGAACGGCCCGAACTTGTTGACGTAGTTCGTGAACGGCTCATGCTGGCTGACGATCGTGCCGATCACCGACGCGATGCAGATCACCGTCAGCAGCGAGATCGAAAAGCGCATCGACGACAGCAGCTCGACGCTGTCGCGCAGCCAACGCGAGCGCGCGCGGACTTCGATGCCGGTGGTGGTGACGCTCATTGGAGTACCTTCGTGCTGCGCACTCCGGTATTCGCCTTGGGGCGGCCCGGCGGGCTCATAGGGCGTGAATTATCGCGTTCGGGGCGCGAAAAAAGACGAAGGCCGGTTCAAGACCGGCCTTCTCGCTGGGGTTCGCGGCGCGTGGTTCAGTGCAGGCCGGCGATGTAGTCGGCGACCGCCTTGATTTCCTTGTCGTTCATCTTCGCGGCGACACCGGTCATCTGGGCGCTGTTGGCTCGCGCGCCGCTGCGAAACGCGTTGAGCTGCGCGGCCGTGTAGTCGGCATGCTGGCCCGACAGGCGCGGGTACTGGGAGGGGATCCCGGCGCCGCTCGGACCGTGGCAGCCGGCGCAGGCCGGCACCATGCGATCGGCGATGCCGCCGCGGTAGATCTTCTCGCCCAGCGTGACCAGTTCCTTGTTCTTCGCAAATCCCGGCTTCGGCTGCTTGGTCGAGTAGAACGCGGCGACGTTCTTCATGTCGGCTTCGCTCAGCGCGGCGGCCATTCCTTGCATGATCGGGTTCGCGCGCTTGCCGCTCTTGAACTCGGTGAGCTGCTTGGCCAGGTACTCGGGGTGCTGACCCTGGATGATCGGGTTCGCCGGGCTGCCGCGCGAGCCGTCGCTGGTATGGCATGCCGCGCAGACATTGGTGGCGGTGGTCTGGCCTTTGGCCAGATCGGGCTTCGCTGGGGCGGCCGCGGCCGGCTTGGCTTCCTCCGCGGCAAACGAGGCGCTCGCCGCGACGAGCAGCAGGCAGGACAGCAAGGGGGCGGCTAGCTTCATGGGGTGCGGCGTTTTCTTGTGCAAAACCCGGTGATTTTACAATGAGCGCTTTGGGCGACTTCATGGCTGAGCAAAACTCCAAGCAAAACAACGCCCCAGCCGCCTCGAAAACGGGCGCGGACGAAGGCAGCGCCGCCGATGCCGCCGACATCAAACGTGCGCTCGCCTGGACCCACACCGCTCGCTTCCTGACGACCGCGAGCCAGCTCGACCAGCTGCCCGTCACCGAGCTGCCCGAGATCGCGTTCGTCGGCCGCTCGAACGCCGGCAAGTCGACGGCGATCAATACGCTGACGCAGCAAAAGCGCCTCGCATTCGCCTCCAAGACACCCGGCCGTACCCAGCACATCAACCTGTTCGAACTCGGCCCGAAGCTTGCGCCGAACGCGCTGTTCGCCGACCTGCCCGGGTACGGCTACGCTGCTGTCGAGCGCGGCGCGAAGATGCGCTGGCAGCGCGTGATGGCCGACTATCTCGCGGTGCGGCGCAGCCTTGTCGGCGTCGTGTTGATGGTCGACTCGCGCCTCGGTTTCACCGAACTCGACGAGCAGTTGCTCGAGTTCGTCGCTCCTCGCCTGGCCAACGGGTCGGTCAAGCTGCTCGTGCTGCTGACCAAGTCCGACAAGCTCAACCGCAGTGAATCGAGCGCCGCGCTGGCCGCTGCGCAGAACCTGCTCGGCGAGCGTGCCACCGACGAGGCAGATCTCGGCATCGTGTTGTTTTCGGCGCTGAAGAAGGTCGGCGTGAGCGATGCGGCGCGGCTGCTGCAAGGCTGGATCGAACCCGTCAAGGAGACGCGATGATCGAGACGTTTCAGGCAGAGCTGCCGCACGGCATCACGCTGAGCTGCCGCGCGAGCGGGCCGGCCGGCGCGCCGGTGCTCATGTTCCTGCACGGCTTTCCGGAAGCGGCGTTCGTCTGGGACGAGCTGCTCGAGCGCTTCGGCACGCGTTATCGATGCGTCGCGCCGAACCTGCGCGGTTTCGAGAAGTCGTCGAGCCCGAAGGAGCCCGAGGCCTATCGAGTCAAGCACCTGGTGGCCGACCTGGAGGCACTGATCGCGAAAGTGTCGCCCGGTGCGCCGCTCGAAGCGCTGGTCGCGCACGACTGGGGCGGTGCCGTCGCGTGGACGCTTGCGGCGCAGCGCCCGCAGGTGATGAAGCGGCTGGTGATCGTCAATTCGCCGCACCCGGCCACTTTCCTGCGCGAGTTGAAGAGCAACCCGTTGCAGCAGGCAGCGAGCGCCTACATGAACTTCCTGTGCCGGCCGGACGCCGAAGCGCTGCTTGCGGCCGACGACTTCCGCCGCATGTGGCCGATGTTCACGAACATGGGTGCCGCCGACACGGCACGCAAGGGCGGCGGGTGGTTGACGCCGCAGGTGCGCGACCAGTACCGCGCGGTCTGGAGCGCCGGCCTGACGGGCGGCTGCAACTACTACCGCGCGTCGCCGCTGCGCCCGCCGACCTCGCCAGACGACGCGATCATGAAGCTCGAGTTCACGCCCGAGTTCGTGACCGTCAACGTGCCGACGCTCGTGATCTGGGCCGAGGACGACACCGCATTGCCGCCCGCGTTGATCGACGGGCTCGAGGCGTACATCCCACGCATGCGCCTCGTGCGGGTGCCCGGCGCGACCCATTGGATCGTGCACGAGCAGCCGGCGCTCGTGGCCGGCGAGATCGAGCGCGAACTCGCCGCCTGACCCCGAAGCGGCTCAGCTCGGCAGCGCGAGTTCGCGGCTCAGTCTGTCGATCGCGCGCTGCACCAGCGGCCGCGTCTGCAACGGCTGAATCAGCCCGGCACCCGCGAGGCGTTCGAGCGCGCGCCGAGTGATCGAGTGCGTCCGGCCGGCCGTTTCGCCGGCAAAGAGGAAGAACAGGCCCTGCTCGCTGCGCCACAGAAGCTGCACACGCTGCCAGCGGCCCTGCACGAACAGGCGTTCGAAGTCGCCGACCTGTAGTGCGTCGACGCGGCGCGAGGGATCGTCGGCACGAGCTGTCGCATCGTTGGGCATCAACTCGGCCGGCACGGTTTCCATCGACGCGAGGTCGATCACCGAGTCGCTGAAGGCCTGTGCCGCGGGCGCCTCGGGCGTCACCTCGTCGCGCATGCGCTGGACGATCTGCTCGGGCGTCAGATCTGCCGGGGCGCGCGCTCCCGGGCGCAGCGCCTCGGTGTGGACCGTCATCAACTCGTCGAGCACGGTCTGTTGTTCGCTTTGCGGCAGCGCGACGAGCGCCATGCCGGCCCGCAGCCGCTGCAGCAGGCTCGGCAAAAGGGCCAGCAGGCGTTGCCGGCTTTGCGGATGGTCGGGCAGCTGCAGGCTCCACGAGAGTTCGTCGACGAGCTTGACGTAGCCCCGTGTCGCGTCGGCCTGGTCGCCGAAGCGCAGCATCGATTCAGCGAGCACCTTGGCCCAGGCGCCGGTCATGAAGCGGCGGATCACCGGTGCCATCTTCAGCGGCGCCAGCTGATCGGCCAGGCGCTGGCTGAAGGTGTGTTCGAGCTTCTCGCGCCGTTCGGCGAACTGCAGGCCATCGATCGAGCTCTGCGAATCGCTTTGCTGCGTGCGCAGTTGCTCGGCGATGAACCCATCGAGCCGGTCGAGTGCGCGCCGACACGACGCCAGGTCCGGCGCAGCGAGGCGCGCGAGCCCGTCGACCAGCACGGCGCACTGTCCGAGCAGCGCGAGCGTGCGTGGATCGGAGGGCTGGGGGCGGGCGGCGCTCAGCAGGCCGATGCGGTCGAGCATCCGCCACAGCGGGTGCTGGGTCGAATCGAGCAGCCCGCGATCAGTCAGTGCAAGCCGGATCGCCGGAACCTGCAGCCGCGCGACCGGCGCATTGAACGCGGCCGGCAGCTGCGAATCGGACAGCAGCGTATCGAACATGCGCGTCAGCAGTTCGACGATCCGGCGTTCGTTCGAGACACCCGCACTCGCGACCACCGCAGCGCGGTACGTGTTCAGGCGCTTGCCGGCCGTCGTGGCTTCCTCGCGCTGCGCCGACGCGTTGGCCGGAAGATGCCGCAAGGCGTCATCGAGCCGCTTCAGCGCCTGCTCGAACTCGGCGCGGCCGGCGCCGGCGTCGAGATCGAGGTCGACTGTCGCAGCGCGGCCGCCCGAAGCGCTGCGAGGCGCTTCGTCCGGCAGATTGGCGAGCAGCGCTGCGATCGCGTCTGGCGCCTGTGCCGCGACGGGCGGAGCATTGCGCCCCGGGACGCTGCCCGACGCCAGCAGCACGGTGCGGTAAACGCCGGGCTCGATGCCTTGCGCTTCGAGCCGCGTCGACGCGGCGGCCCAGGCGTTCTTCAGCAGCCCGGCAGCGACGCCGGCCGAGACTCGCAGCAAGGTCGCGCGCTGTGCCTGGGTCGGTGTGATGGCGCAGGCGGCGTCCCACAAAGCGCTCGCGTAGACGAGCGGACGAAACGGGTTCGACTCGGCGCTGACGTGGGTCTGGCCGATCAGCGTCGACGTGAAGGTCTGCAACTCGCGCAGTTCCCATTCGGCGGTCGTGTCGATCAACTGCATCGCACGCGAGATCTCGATGTCTACCTCGACCCGCGACTCGTCCATCAGCTCGAGGCCGGCCATTCCGAGGCCGCCCTCGATGCCCGAGCCGCCTTGCTGCTGGTCGAGTTCGTCGAGCACACGCTTGCGCAGCGAGTCGACGAAGCTGCGCTGAAAGGTCGCCGACTGGCGCTGCAGCACTTCGACCAGCGCGAAGTGGTGGGCCCGTTCGCTGGCGAGCAGGCCGCCGGCCTTGCCGTCGCGAAGCAGGGTCAGCATGCCGGCCTGGCAGCGCTCGATCAGCGTCGGGGCGCGGGTCAATTCGTCGTCGACGAACCGTTGGAGCAGCGGAGCAATCGGCATGAGAAAGGCAGTGTGCGCCCGAAGCGCGGCGACAAACATTCTGCCCAAAGAAAAAGGGCCACGACGAATCGTGGCCCTCGACACGTGAGTGAATGCGGCAGCAACGCTGTCCGCAAAAACTTTACATGTCCATACCGCCCATGCCGCCCATGCCGCCCATGCCACCCGGCATGCCGCCGCCGGCCGCTTCTTCCTTCGGCGCTTCAGCGATCATCGCTTCGGTGGTCAGCATCAGCGATGCGACCGACGCGGCGTTCTGCAGCGCGGTACGGGTCACCTTGGTCGGATCGAGAATGCCCATCTCGATCATGTCGCCGTAGGTGTCGTTCGCGGCATTGAAGCCGTAGTTGCCCTTGCCGCCGAGAACGGCGTTGACGACGACGCTGGCTTCGCCGCCGGCGTTGTAGACGATCTCGCGCAGCGGCGCTTCGATGGCCTTCAGCACCAGCTTGATGCCCGCTTCCTGGTCGGCGTTGTCGCCCTTGATCGCGCCGGCCGCCTGCTTGGCGCGCAGCAGCGCAACGCCACCACCGGCCACGATGCCTTCTTCGACGGCGGCACGGGTCGCGTGCAGCGCGTCTTCGACACGCGCCTTCTTTTCCTTCATCTCGACTTCGGTCGCGGCGCCGACCTTGATCACTGCCACGCCGCCGGCCAGCTTGGCCACGCGCTCTTGCAGCTTTTCACGGTCGTAGTCGCTCGTCGCTTCTTCGATCTGGACGCGCACTTGCTTGACGCGCGCTTCGATATCCGCCGCAGCACCCGAGCCGTCGATGATCGTGGTGTTTTCCTTGCCCACCTCGACGCGCTTGGCCTGGCCCAGGTCGGCCAGCGTGACCTTCTCGAGCGTCAGGCCGACTTCTTCGGCGATGACCTTGCCGCCGGTCAGGATCGCGATGTCTTCGAGCATCGCCTTGCGACGGTCACCGAAGCCCGGGGCCTTGACGGCGACGACCTTCAGGATGCCGCGGATCGTGTTCACGACCAGCGTCGCCAGCGCTTCGCCTTCGACCTCTTCGGCGATGATCAGCAGCGGACGGCCCGACTTCGCCACCTGCTCCAGCGTCGGCAGCAGGTCGCGGATGTTGCTGATCTTCTTGTCGAACAGCAGCACGAACGGGTTGTCGAGCGTCGCGCTCTGCTTTTCCGGGTTGTTGATGAAGTAGGGCGACAGGTAGCCGCGGTCGAACTGCATCCCCTCGACGACTTCGAGCTCGCTGTCGAGCGACTTGCCGTCCTCGACGGTGATCACGCCTTCCTTGCCGACCTTGTCCATCGCGTCGGCAATGATCTTGCCGATCGACTCGTCGCTGTTCGCCGAGATCGCGCCGACCTGCGCAATTTCCTTCGAGGTCGTCGTCGCCTTCGACTGCTTCTTCAGCTGCTCGACCAGCGCCGTGACGGCCTTGTCGATGCCGCGCTTCAGGTCCATCGGGTTCATGCCCGCGGCGACGTACTTCATGCCTTCGCGAACGATGGCCTGGGCCAGCACGGTCGCGGTGGTGGTGCCGTCACCGGCGATGTCGCTGGTCTTGGAAGCAACTTCCTTGACCATTTGCGCGCCCATGTTCTGGAGCTTGTCCTTCAGCTCGATTTCCTTGGCGACCGAGACGCCGTCCTTCGTGACGGTCGGGCCGCCGAACGAACGCTCGAGCACCACGTTGCGGCCCTTCGGGCCCAGGGTCACCTTGACGGCGTTGGCCAGGATGTTCACACCCTCGACCATGCGTGCGCGGGCTTCGCCGCCGAAAATTACGTCTTTTGCTGCCATTTGAGTTCTCCGAATTCCGATTGATTACTTGTGTCTCCGGCCGGGCCTTCGGCCCTTAACTTCGCTGCGCGAAGTTAGCCTGCGACGAAAGCAAGTCGCTGCGCGACTTACTTTTCGACGACTGCGAACAGGTCGTCTTCCTTCATCACCAGCAGTTCTTCGCCATCGACCTTGACGGTCTGGCCGCTGTACTTGCCGAACAGGACGCGGTCGCCGACCTTGATGTTCAGCGTCACGAAGTCACCCTTGTCGTTGCGCTTGCCCGGGCCAACGGCCAAGACTTCGCCCTGGTCGGGCTTCTCGGCGGCGTTGTCGGGAATCACGATGCCCGAAGCGGTCTTGGTTTCTTGTTCCAGGCGCTTGACGATCACGCGATCATGCAACGGACGAAGTTTCATAGCATCTCCTTGAGGGACTCAGAACTGATGTTTGGAGGGGGTAGCCGAGTAAGTGTGCACTCAGTTACTTGTTAGCACTCAATATCGACGAGTGCTAGCAGGCAGGATTATAGGGCGGTCGCCCGATCTTTCAAGACGCCTGCTCCATCGCGGTTGCCAGGCCGCGCAACGCGACCTAGTCTTAGGACCTTTCAACCGCCCGGAGACCGTCATGCCACGCTACCTGGTCGAGCGCTCGTTTCCCGACGGGCTGAACATCCCGATGAGTCCCGTCGGCGCGCGGGTCGTCAAAGGCGTCGTCGAGGCCAACGCCGAACAGGGAGTGACCTGGG
>Ga0105237_10004860_pt1 | contig 15418 bp, 13 predicted proteins | sample KBSC24metaG_FD_81520 | JGI IMG/M metagenome (GOLD analysis project Ga0105237, IMG submission 81520) | Corn rhizosphere microbial communities from Kellogg Biological Station, Michigan, USA - KBS C2-4 metaG | ecosystem: Host-associated > Plants > Roots > Rhizosphere > Soil | place: Michigan, USA... | reverse complement strand
AGGCGCATGTCGAGCTTCTTGCCGGTCTGGATGACACCGGGGAGCATGAACGTTTTTGCCTCGCGGATGATATTGGCCACGGCAGGGGTGTTCACCATGACTTCGAGGGCGAGGACGCGGCCCTGGCCGTCCATGCGCGGGATGAGCTGCTGGCTGACGATGCCGCGGAGCGATTCGCTGACCATGGTGCGGATCTGTCCCTGCTGCTCGACCGGAAAGGCGTCCAGCACGCGGTCGAGGGTACGCGACGCGTTGTTGGTGTGCAGCGTGGCGAGAACGAGGTGACCCGTTTCCGACGCCGTGATGGCGAGACTGATCGTTTCCAAGTCACGCATTTCCCCGACCATGATGACATCGGGATCTTCGCGCAGGCTGGCCCGCAGCGCGGCACCGAATGATTCAGTGTGGGAATGGATCTCACGCTGGGTGATCTGACAGGCCGCGGGCGTGAAGACGTATTCGATCGGGTCCTCGAGCGTGATGATATGATCACGGCGGTGCATGTTGATCTCCTGGATCATCGCCGCCAGCGTGGTCGATTTGCCCGAGCCGACCGCGCCGGTGATAAGGACGAGGCCGTTATTATATTGCGTCAGTACCTTGAGCGACTGGGGAATACCGAGCTCATCCATCGTCCGAACCGAGGTATTGATGATGCGGAAGACCAGGTCGTAGCCCTTGCGCTGGTGGATGATGTTGGCGCGAAAACGGGCCAAGCCAGGCAGGTCGTAGCTGAAATCGAGCCCCTTCTGCTTTTCGAGGGTGGCCAGCTGCATCGGGTTGAGGAAAGAGTAAAGCAGCGCCTCGGTGTTCCGGGGCGTGAGGACTGGCGCGTCGTGGTAGAGGGGACGCAGGTTGCCATGAAGCCGCATCAAGGCGGGTGAGCTGACGCCGAGGTGAACGTCGGAAGCACCCGCCTCCATGCCAAGACGCAACAGGTCCGCAATGCCAAGGCCGCCCGGCAAGTCGGCCGGATTCGAGACAACCTCGACCTGCGTGGCGTGAATGGGATCTTCAACCGGCACAGGAGCGGCGGCCTGCTCGATGGCCTGACGCAACGCCTGGACCTGTTCGGGCGTCAGCATCGATTGCTCGTGAAGGAAGTCGAGAGCCGAGACCCCGGGCATGGTCTGGAGCGCGGTGGCGGCGGCCGTGTATTGATCGGCCGTGATCCATCCCGAATGATACGACGTGGAAAGGACGTACTCGTTGTAATTCGCGCTCATGAAAAAAATGTCGAGAGAAACGCCGAGAATGGCAAACGCGACGAATGGACGCAACGATTTATCTTCATCCAATGATCAAGGGGTGCTGACGAATCCCGAAAATTAAGCATCCCCTTTTCCCCGGGATGCGCTAGGGTGGAGATTCCCTCCTTTTTCCCCTTTTATGATCCAATGGTTTGTTAAGAAAGTGCTCGGCACCAAGAACCAGCGCGAAGTCAAGCGCCTCTGGCCGATCGTCGAAAAAATCAACCGGCTTGAGCAGGAATATCAGGGCCTGATGGATGAGCAGCTCCAGGCCAAGACGACCCAGCTGAAGGACCGCTTCGGCAAGGGCGAAACGCTTGACGACCTCCTGCCCGAGGCCTTCGCCGTGGTGAAGAACGCCTGCCGTCGCCTGACCGAGCGCAAGCATATGTCCTTGGTGCGCGGCCAGAATGTGGCCTGGGAGATGATTCCGTTCGACGTGCAGCTCATCGGCGGCATGGTACTCCACTCGGGCCGGATCGCCGAAATGGCGACGGGCGAAGGCAAGACGCTGGTGGCGACCTTTCCCGCCTACCTCAACGCCCTGACGGGACGCGGCGTGCACGTCGTCACGGTCAATGATTACCTTGCCGCCCGCGACAGCGAATGGATGGGCGAAGTTTACCGCTTTCTCAATCTCACCGTCGGCTGCATCCAGCACGGCCAGACGCCCGACATTCGCCGCCAGCAGTACCAGTGCGACATCGTTTACGGGACCAATTCGGAGATGGGCTTCGATTACCTTCGCGACAACGGCATGGCCACCAGCCGCGCCGAGCAGGTGCAGCGCGGGCATGCCTACGCCATCGTCGACGAAGTCGACAGCATCCTGATCGACGAGGCGCGCACGCCGCTCATCATCGCCGGACCGGCCACCATCAGTTCTCACCAGTACGACAAGTTCAAGGGCAGCATCGAGCGCATCGTGCAGGCGCAGGCCCTCGAGGCCAACCGCTGGGCCGCCGATGCAAAGAAACAGATCGACGACGGCAATCTCGAGGAGGCCGGACGGCTCCTCTTCAAGATCAAGAATTCGATGCCGCGCAACAAGCAGCTCCTGAAGCTGATCGAGGACCCGACGATCCGCCGCGCGATGGACGACGCCGAGCTGGGTCTTTACCAGGACCCGCGCAAGACCGAGCTCTACAAGCTCAAGGAAGAGGCCTACTTCAGCCTCGACGAAAAATCGAATGAAGCCGATCTCAGTGAGCGTGGGCGCGAGTTCCTCAATCCGAACGAGCCGGAGACCTTCGTCCTGCCCGATCTGATTACCCGCTTCCACGACATCGAGCATGAGGAACGTCTGAGCAAGGAAGAAAAACAGCGCGCCAAGGCCAACGAGCAGCAGCGCTACGACCAGGCGAGCGAGCGCATCCACAACATCTCCCAATTGCTGCGCGCCTACTGCGTCTTCGAGAAGGACGTCCAGTACGTGGTGCAGGACAACAAGGTCGTCATCGTCGACGAGTACACGGGCCGCACCATGCCGGGCCGCCGCTGGAGCGATGGCCTCCACCAGGCCGTCGAGGCGAAGGAGGGCGTGCAGATCGACCGCGAGACGCAGACGCTGGCGACGATCACGATCCAGAATTATTTCCGGCTTTACCAGAAGCTCTCCGGCATGACCGGCACGGCCGAGACCGAGGCGAACGAGTTCCACGACATCTACAAGCTCGACGTCGTGGTCATCCCGACCAACCGCCCCATCGCCCGCGTCGATCTCGACGACAGCATCTACAAGACGCGCCGCGAGAAATACAGCGCCATCGTGAACGAGATCAAGGCGGCCCACGCCAAGGGCCAACCAGTTCTCGTCGGCACCATCGCGGTCGATTCGAGCGAGCTCCTCTCCCGCATGCTCAAGCGCGAGGGCATCGTCCACAACGTGCTCAACGCAAAATTCGTCCAGCAGGAGGCCGAGATCGTGGCCGGCGCGGGCCAACGCGGCGCGGTGACGATCGCCACCAACATGGCGGGCCGCGGCACCGACATCAAACTGGGGCCGGGCGTGAACAAGATCCCGGGCCTCTACGTCGCCAATGCGAAAAACCGGGTGGTCGATCTTCTCGGGCCCGAGACAAAGCTGGCCGAGGACGAACACGCCACCAGCGGTCTTTACGTCATCGGCACCGAGCGCCACGAGTCGCGCCGCATCGACCGCCAGCTGCGCGGACGTTGCGCGCGCCAGGGCGATCCGGGTGTCTCACGCTTCTTCGTTTCTTTCGAGGACGACCTGATGCGCAACTTCGGCGATTCGCGCCGCCTCAGCACCCTCATGACCAAGCTCGGCATGAAGGACGACGAGGAATTGCAGCACCCGTGGCTGAATCGCAGCGTCGAGTCGGCCCAACGCCGCGTCGAGGAGCGCAACTACGTCTCCCGCAAATACACTCTCCAATACGACGACGTGATGAACCAGCAGCGCACGGTGATCTACACCTGGCGCAACGACATCCTCACCACGGAAACTCCGCGCGAGGAGATTTTCGAGGTCGTGCAGGAAGTAATCGAGGGCGAGGCCGAGGCGCGCCTGACCGGTGCCGAGGCGGATCCGGAGAGCTTCGTGGCCTGGATGAACAGCTCCTTCCCCGTCGGCGTGAGCGCGACCGACTTCGATTTCGCGGCGGGCCCGGAAGCCGTGGCCAAGGCCGCGATCCAGCGCGTGCGCGAAGCTTACGACATCAAGATCAAGTTCGAGGACGCCAACGCCCTCGAATCGCTCGAGCGCTACACACTGCTCGGCTCTATCGACCGGCTCTGGCAGGAACACCTCTACGCCATCGATTCGCTCCGCCACAGCATCGGCCTGCGGACCATCGGGCAGAAGGATCCGCTCATCGAGTACAAGCGCGAGGCCTATTCGATGTTCTCGGACCTGATGGGCCGGATCAAGCTGGAGATCGCCACCAGCCTCTTCCGCACCAGCGCGAGCATCACCGCCTTCGAATCGTTCCTGCGCAACCTGCCGCAGAAATTCATCCACGAGACGCCACCCTCCGGCCTGAGCGCTCCGACCGATGCCCATCAAGGCCAGGCCGCCGCTCCACAACTGGACGATGGCGGAGAAGCCCCGGCCCAGGCCGCGCCCCCGCCCGAGGAGCGCAAGCTGCCGATCCGCAAGACCGGACCCACCCCGGGCCGGAACGATCCTTGTCCCTGCGGCAGCGGCAAGAAGTACAAGAATTGCTGTGGCGCGTGATCGAAGCGCACTATATTGGTGAAGCCTAGGGCCTGACTATGACCGAGCCGCTGGAAGCGTTGCGAAAATACGTCCACGATTTGCGCGAGCGCGATGGTGTCAAGGAAGTCCGGCTCTCCCGCGCCGCCCAGCAGGGACTCGCGCGCCTGGCCGCTGCCATCAAGGCTTTTCCCGATTCCGCCCCGGACGCGAAGACTCCCTCTCCGGAACCCGCCCGTAACAGCGTTCCGGTAAAAGAGCAGTCTTCTCCACCGCGCAAGCCAGTGACTCATCTCGTCACCCCTTCCGTTATCGACGGTCCACCGCTCGAAATCACTGGCTCGACCAAAGCGGAACAGTTGAAACACTTGGCCGAGCGCGCCTCCGTCTGCATGAAATGCCCTCATCTCGCCACGCGACGGCACAACGTCGTCTTCGGCGTGGGCAATCCCGATGCGAAACTGATGTTCGTCGGCGAAGCCCCCGGCGAGGAAGAGGATCTCAAAGGCGAACCTTTCGTAGGCCGCGCGGGACAGCTTCTCACCAAGATGATTATCGCCATGGGGCTCACCCGCGAACAGGTCTACATCGGCAACATCGTGAAGTGCCGCCCTGATATGCCACAAGGCGTTCCCGGCAACCGCAAGCCGACGAAGCAGGAGATGGAAACCTGCGTACCCTACCTGCGCGCGCAAATCGAAGTGATCAAGCCAACGGCCATGGTCGCGCTCGGTGCCACGGCGGTGGAGGGGTTGATCGGCCCCGTTGGCACCATCGGGTCGCTGCGCGGGAAATTCATGGAATATCGCGGTGTCCCCCTCATGCCGACTTACCATCCCTCCTATCTCCTCCGTAACCAGAGCAACACCGAGAAGCGCAAGGTTTGGGAGGATCTCCTCAAGGTGATGGAGCGGCTCGAGATGCCGATCAGTGAAAAACAGCGCGGATTCTTCCTGGCCAAGTAATCCACCCGCGATGCTCCCCCGATCGCTGCCACATTCTACTTTCCCGTGAAGATTCTCCTCATCAAACCAAGCGCTTTGGGCGACATCGTTCAGGCCCTGCCCGTCCTCTGCGGGCTGCGGCGACGCTGGCCCGCGGCGCAGATTGACTGGATCGTGAATGATTCGCTGCGGGAAATTCTCGAGGGTCATCCCGCCCTGAACAATGTCATCCTTTATCCCCGCAAGCGGTGGACCACTCCCGCCCGCCTACCCGAGATGTGGCGTTGGGGCCGTCGCCTGCGCGAGGAGCATTACGACATGACGATCGATCTCCAGGGGCTGATGCGGAGCGCTCTGATGACCTGGGCCGCGGCCAGTCCCCGGCGCCTCGGTCTCGTCTCGGCCCGCGAGGGATCCCGGGCCGTTTACAATGAATTCATTGCCGATACGGCCATTTCGGCCGCCGAGCGTTACCTGACCTGCCTGGAGCACCTCGACATCCCGGTTCGGCCACTCGACTTCCAGCTCATTGCCCGCGCACCACTGCCCGAGGTGCTGCAGGATTCCCCTCCCTACGTTGCCCTCCATCCCTACTCCCGCTGGCGGACGAAACTCTGGCCCTGGCGCTACTATCAGGAGCTGATCGATTCGATGCCCGAGACCCGCTTTGTCGTCGTGGGAGAGGGCCCCTGGTTCCCGCTCGACGCCCCGGGTCGCCTGATCGATCTGCGCGGGAAGCTGAGCATTTCCACTCTCGTGACCGTGCTCGACCGGGCGAAGACGGTCCTTAGCACCGATTCGGGACCGGCCCACATCGCCGGGGCGCTGGGACGGCCCACACTGGTTCTTTTTGGCGCGACCGACTGGCGCAAGACCAAGCCATCCGGGGTGAACGTTCTTGTCCACACGCAGGGGCTTTTCTGCTCCCCCTGCCTAAAACGGACCTGCTGGCGCGATACCCCGGTCGAGTGCATGAGTCTGCTTGCGCCGCAAAAGATTCGAACCCTATTGCTGTCGCTTGCGTCATAAATGATAATAATAGCAGTCTCATACGCAAGAAATCCCTCAATGTTACTATTAGGTAAACTCATCCTTACACCACTGTAAGGATGAGTTTTTTAGATTATCTTTGCATCTGGCACGATATTCGCCTATATAGTAATAAAACTAATAATACTATGTCTATTCAACGCAATAAAAGCTGGAGCAAGGAACTCGTTACCGAAGAGGTCCGCGCCTGGCACGAAGCGGGAAAACCGCTCTACTCCCACTATATGCGGCAGAACTACCAGGAGCTCCTGGCTGCCGGCATCCGCTATTTCGGCACCTGGCGCACCGCCGTGGAAACCAGCGGCATTCCTTATGACTCGGTGCGCAAGTACCGCGACTGGTCCAAGGAACGGATCATCCAGACCATCCAGCGCCTCCAGAAGGACGGGGTGGACCTCTCCTTCCGCTCGATGATGCTGAGCAAGTATGCCCCGATGGTCTACGCCGCGATCCGCCCGAACCACTACGGTTCCTGGAAGGACGCCCTGACGGCGTCCGGCCTGGCCCCGGAGGAAATCTATCGTTACCGCTCATGGGACAACGATTCCATCCTTTCCGAGATCCGCCGCATGAAGGAAGAAGGCGCCGATCTCAGCTCGAAGAAGATGGACGAGACCGCCAACCCCCTCATCGCCACGGCCCGCCGCCGGTTCGGCAACTGGGGCACGGCCGTCGAACGCGCGGGCATCAATTACAACGAAGTCCGCCGCCGTCGCCGTTGGACCCGTGAGCTCGTGCTGCAGGAGATCCAGCAGCTTCGCGCCACCGGCGCCGACTTGCGCAGCGGAGAAATCCGCCACCAGCACCCGGCCCTCTTCGCCGCGGCCTGCAAGGCCCGCTTCTTCGGAAGCTGGACCAAGGCGCTGCAGGCGTCCGAGGAAACGGCTCCCGCGACGGTCTAAGGTCATTGCTTCCAAAAAAAGGCACGGCTCGCTTGCGGGTCGTGCCTTTTTTGTTTTTGTAGGGATATTCCGTTCTCATTTCCGCTGTTCCCTCTAAAAAATCTTTATGGCCGATCCTCAAACCACGCGTGGTTTCATCATCGCGCGGATGCCGTTCGGCAATACGAGCCTCATCGTCCGCTGCCTCAGCCGGGAGGCGGGACGGCTTACTTTTATGGTTAAGGGAGCGACCCGGCCGAAGAGCCCTTTCCTGGGGTTGATCGATCTTTTCTATCTGGCCGATTTTCTTTACCAGCCGTCGCGCACGGGCGAGATGCACACGCTGCGGGAGATCAAACTGCTCGAGGCCCATCTCGGGCTACGCCGCTGGTACGGCAACCTGCTTGCAGCCCAGTATTTCGCCGCGCTGATCGAGGCGGTCACGGAGACGGGCACGCCGGTGCCGGGGGAATTCGAGCTGTTTGGGAAGGCGTTGGCCTATCTGTGCGAGACGGAGGTCTCATGGCGCGCTGTCGATCGCTTCGAGCAGCGGTTGCTCACTTTGGCAGGGATCGCACATGCGGACCACGATCTGCCGCATGCCTTTCTGGCGATTCATCTTAAGGTGCCGCTTCTCCGCAATGATTTGCTGAAGTTGCTGGCGGCGGAGCCGAAGGGCTGATTTTTAAAGCCTGTCATCCTGAGCTTGTCGAAGGATCTCTAACTATTTTTGCTCAGTACGTACGCAATGAACAGAATGGTTAGAGGTCCTTCGACAAGCTCAGGATGACAGGCTTTTTAATTTAGGATGATCACGCTACGCGTTTCTCGGTCGCGACGAGAATGGTGGCGCCCACGATCAGTGCGCCGCCGGCGAGCAGAGTCCAGGGCAGGATCTCGTTCGGATAATCGATCCCGGCAAAGCGCGAAAGCCAACCGGGGAGAAAAGCCGAGAGGACGGTCGCGACGACTGGCTCGATGCAGTAGATCAGGCCCGCCTCGGTCGCGCTGACGCAGCGCTGCCAGGTGTTCATGATGAAGAAATTAATCACGGTGCAGAAGAGGACCAGCGCAAACGTGATTTCCCACAGGGCTGGCGTGCCGAAGAGTTGGCCCGCGAAATGGGCCGTCCCGCCCGTCATTGGATAGCCGATGACAAACATGGCGGCGAGGAGGGCGAACATGATCAGCGTGACAGGACCCGAGCGATTTTCCGCGTAGATGGGCCGCTCCACCCAGACGATCTGGCAGGCCAGGAAGCCGGTGCTGAGGACGATGACCAGTTCGCCTGGCCCGAGGATAAAATGGGTGAGCAGGCCCGGGCTTAACATGGCCGCGCCAATCAGGACCATCCCGCAGGCGGCGATGACGCGCAGGCTCGGAAAGCGGCGGTCGCGCAGGGCGACGATGAGCGGCACGATAAGGGTGTAGAGTTGGGTAACAAAGGCGGAGATGGAGGCATCGGTCCAGGCGAGCCCGATCGTCTGCAAATAAAGCCCCACTCCCGCCAGCACAGCCAGTCCGATGGTCTGACTCCATTCCCTCGCCGTGACGTGGAAGAGGTCCCGGCCATAAAAGGGGAGAAGAAAAAGCGCCGCCAGTCCGAAACGGACCGCCATGTCAGCGGAGGCCATGGCCAGATCGGAAACGTGGGGCGCGCTTTCGCGTTGGGCCAGCTCGAGGCCGCGCAACAGGGGAAAGCTTGCGCCCCAGAGGAGTGTCGCGCCAACGAGCAGCAGACGCGCGCGCCGGATAAGCGCGAGAGCGGAAGCGTGATCGTCTTTTTCCATGAGCTCCCTGTTCTAGCCGCGGCGGACGGCTGCCGCCAGATTAACATCGTCCTCCTCTTCCGACCCACGCAACAGAATCTTGCCCTATTGATCGCGTGCCTTAAACTTCTCCTCTTAATCCCCATGCCCCGCTCACGCCCCCTGACTCCCAAGCTCAAGGCCCACCTGGCCAAGGGAAAACGCGTCATCCTGATGGAAGCCGAAGCGCTCCACGCGGTGCAAAAGCGGCTCGACGAGTCCTTCGCCCGGACAGTCGAGGCGATGCGCGAGGTCATCCAGGCGGGCCGCAAGATCATCGTCACCGGCATCGGCAAATCGGGCCAGGTGGGGGCGAAGATTGCCGCCACGCTTTCCAGCACGGGCGCGCCGAGCATCGTACTCGACGCAGTCAATGCCTCTCACGGCGACCTCGGCATGATTTCCAACGGCGATCTCATTCTCATCCTCAGCTACAGCGGCGAGACTGAGGAAGTGTCGCGGCTTATCCCAAGCCTGAAACGACTCGGCACGCGGATCGTGGCTCTTACGGGCAATCCGAAGTCGACTCTCGCACGCGAGGCCGACCTGCACATCGACGTCCACTTCCCGCGCGAGGCCTGCCCGCTCAATCTCGCGCCCACATCGAGCTCAACCGCCACGCTGGCCGTCGGCGACGCACTGGCCATGGTGCTGCTCGAGGCGCGCGGATTCAATAAGGAGGACTTCGCAGCATTCCATCCCGGCGGCAGCATCGGCCGCAATCTGCTGCTGCAGGTAGGGGAAATTATGCGGCCCCGGGATCAGATGGCGATCCTACCCGGCACCGCCACGGTCAACGAGGCGCTGGCCCTTCTCGCGAAAAACCGGGCAGGTGCCGCCGCCGTGGTCGATGCACGCGGAAAGCTCCAGGGCATCTACACGCACGGCGATTTCACGCGCGGTTACCAGAAGGATGTCCACATCGGACGCGCACGCCTGTCCGAAGTGATGACCGCCCGTCCCATCACCATCCGGGTCGATCGGCTAGCCGTGGAGATCCTCAATCTGTTTGAGGCGCACCGGATTGATGACCTGGTCGTGGTCGACCGTCAGAACCATCCCGTGGGGCTGGTCGATGCGCAGGATATGGCGCGGTTCAAACTGCTCTAGCTGCCATCTGGGCTTGTCTCGGGTGCGATTTTTGTTAGAGTCGCCCTTCCCGTCTCCTGACGGATCAACCTCAACTCAATTTTTTATGCCCAACGCCAACGAAATCGGAAAAGGACAGGCCATCAAGTGGAATGGCGACATTTGCATCGTGCTGGAAACCCAGCACCGCACGCCGGGAAACCTGCGCGCCTTCGTCCAGGCGACGCTCCGCAGCATGCGCACGGGCAAGTCGTTCGTGCAGCGCTTCAATTCGAACGAATCGCTCGAGATCGTGCCGATGAGCCGCAAGAAGTACGAGTTCAGCTACAAGGACAACTCGGGCTACCATTTCATCGATCCGACAACCTACGAGGACATCACTTTCCAGGAGGATTTCGTTGCCAAGGTGAAGGATTATCTGACCGAGAATCTGGCGTGCGACATCGTCTTCACCGACGACAAGGCCGCCGACATCGAACCGCCTGCCACGGTCACGCTCAAGATCGTCGAGTCGGCCGAGGGCGTCCGCGGCGATTCAGCCAATAACGTGCAGAAGGTGGCCGTGCTCGAAACCGGCCTCCAGATCCAGGTGCCTCTCTTCATCAAGGAAGGCGAGCTGGTCAAGATCAGCACGACGGATGGGAAGTATCTCGGCCGGGCTTAATTTAATGTAGCGGCGGTCTATGACCGTCGCACTTGAGTGCCTTTCGAGCTTTAAATGCGACGGTCATAGACCGCTGCTACATTAAAAAATTTGCGGCATGCCCTCGATGAGGAAGCGGATGTTCTGCAGCATGCCCGCCTCACTGCCCGCAAGCATGAGCCGTTGCGCTGGCTCGTGCATCGGTTCGTAACTAAGCCGGTAGGTGCCGAAATGCATCGGCACGAAGGTCTTTGACTTCAACTCCTGGAAGGCGCGCATGGCTTCCTCGGGTCCCATGTGGACGTCGCGGAATGACGGCGGCTCGTAGGCGCCGATGGGCATAAGGGCGATTTCCGGCGCGAGGCGTCGGCCGATCTCGCGAAAACCGGAGAAGTAGGCCGAGTCGCCGCAGTGGTAGACTTGGCGTCCCTCGTATTCGACCACGTAACCGCCGTAGCCGCGATGGCGATCGTGCAGGACTCGCGCGCCCCAGTGCTTGGCGGGGGTGAACGTGATCTTCAGACCGCGATACTCCCATTCGTCCCACCAGTTCATTTCGTGAACCCGCTCGAAGCCGAGGTCGTGGACGAGGTTGTGCACGCCGGAGGGAACGACAATGGGTTGCCGCGCAGCAATCGCCGCGAGCGTGCGGCGGTTGAGATGGTCGAAATGGGCGTGGGTGATGAGCACGAGATCGATGTTGGGCAGATCGTGGATGGCCAGCCCGGCGCGCTTGAGACGGCGGATGACGATGAGCCAATTGGCCCAGTTGGGATCGACAAGGATGTTGTGCTGGGGCGTCTGGATGAGGAAGGAGGCGTGACCGATCCAAGTGAGGGCCAGCTGTCCCGGCTTGAGCTTGGGAAAGACCGGCTTGTGCTGGACGCCGCTCTTACGGACGAAAAAGGAGGGAATGAGGACTTCGGTGATGAAGTTGCGCTCGTTCCAGCGGGTCGCCTTTTTCTTTTCTTTTTTCCGTTTGAGAGGGGTCATGTCGTTTCCGCGCCGGGCTCGCCTTCGCGCGGCTGTTCGTGCATTTTGGCTCGAAGCATCTGCAAATGAAACGTGAAATTTTTCCAGACCCCCGTTCCGCCAAGCAGGAAATGCGCCGGACACTCCGAGCCGCGCTGAAGGCGCTGACCCCGGCCTATCGCGCCGAGGCTTCCCTCGTCATCTGTGAAACGGCGGCGGAACTGCCCGCCTTCGTCCGGGCAAACTGCGTGGCGCTCTTTGCTCCCCTGCCCTCGGAGCCCGACATTCATCCACTGATCGAGGAGGCGTGGGCTCATCGCAAGCGCGTTGCGCTGCCCTTCATGGTGCAGGACGAATCCCAACCCCGGTTGGAATGGCGCGCCGTCACACAGTGGAGCGAAGTGGTCGAACCGGGACCGTTCGGCCTGCGCGAGCCCGATCCTGCGCAATGCCCGCTGCTCGATTCGCGCGAGCTGGAATGCACCTTCATTCCCGGGATGGCCTTCGACAAGACGGGCCTTCGGCTGGGACGCGGCGGTGGATTTTACGATCGTTTTCTTGGTGGAGCATCCACTGCTGAGCTACCCCGCTTCGGATTGATGTTCGGCTGTCAGGAAGTCGAAGCTGTCCCCTGCGAGCCTCATGACCAGATTCTACCCGCGGTTATCACCGAAGACGGGCTTTTCCGCTTCGGGAACGAGATACGCGATTAGTTGGCGAATCGTCATCCTGAGCTTGTCGAAGGATCAGACGCGTTTTTCTTCCCGTCAGGCTGAAGGGAGTACGTAAAGCCATCGAAGCGCAAGCTCTCCAGTCAGCCTCTTAATCGTAGCGCGTCTGATCCTTCGACAAGCTCAGGATGACAGCAAAAAACGTCTCAACTCGTGTATCAATGCCATCCGCAGGACTACTCGCCGATCTGGGCCTTGTAACCAGCGGCATCTTTCAGGGCATCGAGCTCGCCCGGATTGGACAGCTTGACGCGGAAGAGCCAAGCGGCGCCATACGGATCCTTGTTCGCCAGATCGGGTTGGGTAATCAGCTCGTTGTTGATCGCAACGACCTCGCCGCTGACGGGAGAGTAGATGTCGGAGGCGGCCTTGACCGATTCGACGACCGCCGCCACCGCACCCGCGGCGACGCGGGAGCCGAGCTTGGGCAGGTCGACATAGACGACGTCGCTGAGTTCCTGTTGGGCGTGGTCGGTGATGCCGACGGTACCGGTGCCGTCCTCCACTTTAACCCATTCGTGCGAGGCGGCGTAGCGAAGTTGTTCGGGAATGATGCTCATGGGAATCGGCTGGAGATGGTGGCTTAGACGGGGCGTTTGTAAAAGGGCTTTTTGACTACTTCCACCGGGACGCGCGCACCCCGGACCTCGAGTTCGAGGGTGGTGCCCGGCCCGGCGCAGGCTGCCTCCACGTAAGCAAGCCCGATGCCAGAGCCAAGGGTGGGCGACGGCGCGCCGCTGGTGACTTCGCCGACCTGCTTCGCGCCTTGGAACAGGAGATAATGTGGGCGCGGAGGCGGTCCCTTTTCCTTGATCTGGAAGGCGATCAGTTTTTCCGCCGGGCCTTCGCTCTTTTGTTTTTGGAGAACTTCCTTGCCCGGAAATGAAGCAGCTTTGGTCAATGAGACGAAGATGCCCAGACCGGCTTCAAGAGGCGTCCGCTTTTCGGAAAGATCGTTGCCGTTGAGCGGCAGACAGGCTTCCAGACGGAGCGTGTCGCGGGCACCGAGACCGCACGGCTTCAGGCCAAACGGCTTGCCCACCTCGAGCAGGGTGAGGAGGAAATTTGCCGCAACGTCGTTGCCGAAGAAAAGCTCCACCCCGTCCTCGCCGGTGTAGCCGGTGCGGGCAATGAGCACGTCCTGACAATTCCAGGAGTAGCGGGTGATTTCGTTTCGCTGTGGCTCCGGCCAACCCGCGCCGAAGAAGGCGCGCGCGATTTCGAGTGCTTTCGGCCCTTGCAGGGCAATGGCGCTGTAGAGAGCACTTCGGTCGGAAAATTCGACTCCGGAAGGAAGGTGTTTTTCCACCCAAGCGCGATCCTCATCGATCTTTGCGGCGTTGACCACGAGGAAGTAGGTCTCCTCGCCCAATCGATAAAGGATGAGATCGTCGATGACGCCGCCCTGCTCGTTGAGCATGAGCGTGTACTGGCCCTGGCCGATGCCCAGTTTGGCGACATCGTTGGTGAGAAGGCCATTGAGAAAATTGAGAGTGCCCGGGCCTTCGACGAAAAATTCGCCCATGTGCGAGATGTCGAAGACACCCGCTGCCTCGCGCACCGCCTTGTGCTCCTCGACGATGCCGCCGTATTGCACCGGCATGCTCCAGCCGCCGAATTCGACGATCCGTGCCCCCAACTTTTGATGGGCGTCGAACAGGGCGGTTTTTTGCAGTGGGATGGAGGAAGTGCTCATGAAATTCAGACTAGCGATAATAGGTGGCTTCGAGCAGCCGCGCTGCTTCGATGAAGCCTTCGTGCAAAACCTGGGAGCGGGACGCGGCGAGCAGGAGCGCCTGCACCGCCGACCGGCGCGTGTCAGCCCCAAGGAGCCGGGCGGCCGCACGCGTGAGCGCATTGTCCTCGCCGCTCGAGGCGAGGATGCGGAATTCCTTGCTCTCCTCCGCGCTCATACAGCCGTCGACGAGCTCGAAGTAGGCGGGATCGACCGGCACGCGCGCCATTTCCAGCAGGGCAAAGCCGCGAAAAATGCTCGCCACGTAAGCGATCCGGGCCGAGCGCTGGTTGTGGTGCAGTTGGAGGACGTAGTCTCCCACGCTCATGCCACGCTGCTTGGCGGCTTCGACGACTTCCAGGCTGATGGTGACGGAACGGCGGATCTTCGGGGACACATCGAGAGGGTAGAGCCGCGATTTCCGGCGGTCAAATTCCGGGAGAAAGGAAATGGAGTGGTTGAAAAGGAAGCCGTCGGTCAGCATGGCGCCCTTTCACTCTGGGAAGCATGCGGAGAATTGTCGAGGGACGTTTGGCAAGCGGTGAAAGAGGAGTTAGCCTTTCCTGATGCAGCTTTTTGAAATCCGCGATTCCTTCGGTCTTGATCACTTGCAACGCACCGAACGGCCCGAACCTCATCCTCAATCCGGTGAAGCCGTCGTTCGCATCCGCGCAGCTTCTCTCAATTATCGCGATCTCCTCGTCGTGCAGGGAAAATACGATCCCGGGATGAAGCTGCCCCGCGTGCCGCTCTCCGACGGCGCGGGAGAGATCGTCTCGGTGGGAGATGGCGTGACGGCATGGAAGCCAGGCGACCGCGTGGTCCTGCCCTTCATGCCCGGCTGGCTCGGAGGTGGGCTCGATGAAACCGGTGCGGCCAGCGCGCTGGGCGGAGCCGTCGACGGTGTGTTGAGCGAGAGGATTGCCGTCCGCGCCGACGCCTTGCTTCCCATTCCCCCTCACCTGAGTTTCGAGCAGGCGGCGACGCTGCCCTGCGCTGCCGTCACCGCGTGGAATGGCCTTTTCGTATCGGGCAATCTCCAGCCGGGTCAGACTCTTCTTTTGCAGGGAACGGGCGGCGTGTCGCTCTTTGGACTTCAGTTCGGGAAGATGGTGGGTGCGACAGTCATCCTTACTT
>Ga0105237_10004858_pt1 | contig 15428 bp, 13 predicted proteins | sample KBSC24metaG_FD_81520 | JGI IMG/M metagenome (GOLD analysis project Ga0105237, IMG submission 81520) | Corn rhizosphere microbial communities from Kellogg Biological Station, Michigan, USA - KBS C2-4 metaG | ecosystem: Host-associated > Plants > Roots > Rhizosphere > Soil | place: Michigan, USA... | reverse complement strand
TCGTCGTTGATCATCGGCAGCAGGGCATAGCCGATCTCGATGCGCACCGCGTCGATCGCCAGCGTCTCGGAGATCGGCTGCTCGACCGCCTGCGACTGCGCGACTTCCTGCGCCGCCTGGATGCGCTCGCGCGCGGCCTTGGCGGTCGAGCGGCGCGACATCTCCCAGGCGACCCAGCCCGACAGCGCCGAGAAGGCGGCGAAGGGGATGAACGGCAGGCCCGGCATCAGCGCCAGCGCACCCATCAGGAACGACACCATGCCGAACGCCTTGGGGTAGCGACCCAGCTGGTCGCCCAGCGCCGCGCCGGTCTTGCCGGCGACGCCGCCCTTCGAGACGAGCAGGCCCGCCGCGGTCGACACGATCAGCGCCGGGATCTGGCTGACAAGGCCGTCGCCTGCGGTGAGCACGGTATAGGTGCGGAACGCCTCGGCGATCGGCACGCCGTGCTCGATCACGCCGATGCCGAGGCCGACGACGATGTTGATCGCGGTGATCAGCAGGCCGGCGACGGCATCGCCCTTCACGAACTTGGAGGCACCGTCCATCGCGCCGTAGAAGCCGCTTTCGGCCTCCACCTCGGCGCGGCGGGCCTTGGCCTGTTCCTCGTTGATCATGCCGGCCGAGAGATCGGCGTCGATCGCCATCTGCTTGCCGGGCATCGAGTCGAGGCTGAAGCGCGCGGCGACCTCGGCAATACGGCCGGCGCCCTTGGTGATGACGACGAAGTTGATCACCACTAGGATCATGAAGATGGTGAGGCCGATGATGGTCTCGCCGCCCATCAGGAACTCGCCGAACGCCCCGATCACGCCACCGGCGGCATCGGGGCCCTCATGGCCGTGGCCCAGGATCAGTCGCGTCGAGGCGAGGTTGAGGCCCAGCCGCAGCATCGTCGCGATCAGCAGGATCGTCGGGAAGGCGCTGAGTTCCAGCGGCTTCTCGATGAACAGCGCCGTCATCAGGATCATCACCGAGACGGTGATCGACAGGGCGAGGCCCATGTCGAGCATCCAGCCCGGCATCGGCAGGATCAGCATCGCGATGATCGCGATCACGCCGCCGGCGAGCGCCATGTCGCGGTTGGCGCCGATGCGGTCGAGGAACTTCAGGACGGCGGGAGGCATGGGCTGCTACCGGAAACTGGAGGTCAGGGCGCGGGCGAGACGGCGATGCCGGCGTCGATGAAGCTGCGCAGCTTGTTGCGCATCGTGCGGACCGAGATGCCGAGGATGTTCGACGCCGAGGTGCGGTTGCCGTGGCAGCGTTCGAGCGTCTGCAGGATCAGCTCGCGCTCCACCTCTTCGACCGTGCGGCCGACCAGGCTGTTGATGTCCAAGGGATTGGTCTCTGTGTTGAGCTCGGCGAGCGGCGTGCCGTCGGCGCGCACCAGGTCGCCCGGCACGATCGCGGCGCCGCGGCCGAGCAGGATGGCGCGGTGCACCGTCTCGTCCAGCTCGCGGATGTTGCCCGGCCAGACATAGCGCTGGAGCAGCGCCAGCGCCTCGTCGGTGAAGGCGCGCGGCGGCAGGCCGTCGACTTCGGCGTGGCGCTTGGCGAAATAGCGGGCGAGGGCGACGATGTCCTCGCCGCGGGCGCGCAGCGGCGGCACCTCGACGCGCACGAGGCCCAGCCGCACCAGCAGATCGGCGCGGAAGGTACCGCTGTCCACCAGCGCGTCGAGGTTCAGGCTCGACGTGGCGATCAGCCGGCCGTGGAAGGGAATGGTCTCGTGGCCGGCCAGGCGGCGGAACTGCTGCTTCTGCAGCACGTCGTGCAGCTTGGCCTGCAGCGCGGGCGACAGCATGCCGACTTCGCGGAGCAGCACCGTGCCGTGTCCGGCCTTTTCCAGCCGGCCGATGCGGCGGGCGACCGCGCCCGGGAAAGCGCCGGCCTCATGGCCGAACAGCTCGGATTCGATCACGTCGGGCGCGACGCCGGCGCATTCGGCGACCAGCATCGGCTGCGGTCGGCCCGAGGCATCGTGCACCGCACGCGCCATCATTTCCTTGCCGCTGCCCTTCTCGCCGGTGATCAGCACCGGGGCGGCGCTGGGCGCCACGCCGGCGGCGAGCGACAGCGCGCGGGCGAGCGCGGGGTGGCCGCCGATCCAGGCCGGGGCCTTGCGCTCGACCACCGAGGCGATGGCGGCGGCGATCAGCTCGCGCTGCGGGGGCAGGGGGACATAATCGCGCGCACCGGCGCGGATCGCGGCCACCGCGCGCTCGGCCGGGGCATCGATGCCGCAGGCCAGCACGGCGATGGTGAAGCGCTCGGCGCGGATGCTCGCCATGAAGGCGGTGATGTCCGCCTCGACGTCGATCATCACCAGATCGGCACCGCCCTGGCGCAGCTCGACCAGCCCGTCCTGGGGCGTGTCGGCCATCGCCACTTCGGCGCCGGCGCTGCGGGCGAGTTCGGCCGCGAGGCGGAACTCGCTGCCGGGCACGCCGATCAGGAGCATGCGGATCGCGCTGGTCATCAGCGATCGGGCCGCACGATTTCGGTGAGCGTCACGCCCAGCGCGTTGTCGATCAGCACGACTTCGCCGCGGGCGATCAGCCGGTCGTTGACGAAGATGTCGACCGGTTCGCCGACGCGGCGGTCGAGTTCGAGCACGGTGCCCGCGCTGAGCGCGAGCAGATCGCCGATCGGCATCCGCGCGCGGCCGAGCACCGCCTGCACCTTGACCGGCACGTCGTGCACGGCTTCGAGGCCGGCGCTGCCGCCATGGGCCTCGGGCGTGCTGCCCGGCAGTTCGAAGTCCTCGAAGTCCGGGACGGAGGCCGGCTGGGGCTCGGGGCCGTCCGACGGGATGATGTCGTGGGGATCGATCGTCATCTGCTAAAATCCTATGCGTTCATCCACTGGCGGATCACCGAGGCGGCCTCGGGCGGGCTGGCCGCGATGGCCGACCCGATCCGCTTGAGGGCGGAGAGCTTGATCCGCCCATCCACCTGGGCGAGGGCGATTTCCTGATCGAGCAGCGCGGTCTCGCTGACCTGCATCTGCTCGAGCTTCTGGAGCGCTTCGGGGTCACCGTCCGCAGCAAGCGCGGTCAGCGCCCGCATTTCTTCGGACTGCTGCTGCGCCTGCAGCTGGGTCATTTCCGGCTCGATCGGCAGCGGCTCGGGCTTGGGCTTGAGCATGCGCAGGGCGAGCAGGCCGACCCCGGCGATCAGCGCGAGCTGCAGGAAGGTCCAGATCCGGTCCATCGGCAGCTTGGAGAAGAGGCTCTCCTTGGCATCGTCCACCGGCACCGCCGAGAAGGGCATGCTTTCGACGACGACGCTGTCGCCGCGCTGGGTATCGATGCCGACGGCATTTTCCACCAGGCGCTGCAGGCGCTGGATCTGATCGGCGGGCAGGCCCTTGGGACCGCCATCGACCATCACCGCGACGGTGAGGCGGGTGACCTTGCCCGGCGAGCGCAGCGTGACCGTCTTGGTCGAGCTGTTCGAATAGGTGGTGTCTTCCGAGGTCTGGTTGCTGGCCGACTGGCGCGAGCTCCCCGGGGCGGCCGGATTGGCCTTGGCATCGGGCATCTGGTTGGCGACCGAGGCGGTCTGCGGGCCGGCGTCGCTTTCCTTGTTCTGGTCGCCGGTCTCGACGCTCACCTGGCGGGCGACGACCTGCTTGTCCGGATCATAGACGTTCGATTCCTCGCGCGTCTGGTCGCGGTCGATCTGGGCGGAGACTTCGGCGCGGACCTTGCCTTCGCCGACGATCGGCTGGAGCAGCGCCTCGATCTCGTCGCGCAGCTTGCCTTCTACGGTCTGCTGGCGCTCGTCGGCATCGCCGGCGGCGGCGGTGTCGGGATCGCCCGCGCGGGCGAGCAGCGCGCCGGTCTGGTCGACGACCGAGACGGCGTCGGGCGAAAGCTCCGGCACCGAGGAGGAGACGAGGTAGCGGATTGCGGCGACCTGCTCCGAGCCGATATGGCCCTTGGTCTTGATGGTGACGGCGGCGGTCGCCTTGCGGCTTTCGTTCGCGAACATCGCGCGCTCGGGCATCACGATATGGACGCGCGCGGCGGTGACGCTCTGGATCGTCTGGATCGACTTGGAGAGCTCGCCCTCGATGGCGCGCGTCTCGTTCATCTTGGCGCGGCTGGCGGAGACGCCGAAGGGCTGCTCCTCGTCGAGCACCTCATAGCCTATCTTGCCGCCCAGCTTCTCGCCGGCCATGCTCATACGCAGCTGGGCGAGCTTGTCCTCGGGCGCCATGATCGCGGTGCCGTCGGCGGAGAGCGTGTAGGGCACGTTCTGCGCCTTCAGCTTCTCCGTGATCGTCGAGGCCGCGGCGGGATCGAGATCGGTGTAGAGATAGCCCATGTTGGACTTGGAGCTGCTCATCGCCACGAACGTCAGCGCTGCGAGCAGGGCGAATGCCACGCCCCCCATCATCGCGAGCCGCTTGGTGCCGAGTTGCGCCACCAGATTCTTGATCGCTTCCAAAGCCGCCCCATGCAGTAGCTACGGGGCGCGGAGTGCCCCTTGTTAATGGTCTTATAGGAAGCGAGCGGAACGGCAGTTTCTGCCGGGTGGGAATTTTTTGCCTAGCTGTGGTTCGACCTAGGAGAACCTACGGAAGCATGGTTGCGCATGCCGGCGACTGCGGCCAAGGGCAGCCCGAAGGATGGAGGCGACATGCAGGTGAACAGGCGGCATTTCGCGGCGGGGCTGGCGACGCTGGTGCTCGGCGCGCCGCGCGCGCGGGCAGCGGCGGGCGAAGGCGGGGCGCTCAGCCTGACCTATGACGACGGGCTGCCCTCGCATCTCGACGTGGCAGCGCCGGCGCTGGAGCGGCGGGGGCTGCGCGGCACCTTCTATGTCACCTGGGACAATATCGTCGACCGGGTGGGCGATTGGGAGAAGATGCCAGCGCGGGGCCACGAGCTCGGCGCGCATACCATGCACCACCCGTGCAACATCGGTCCGCTCAGCCCGCAGGCCTTTGCCGACAAGGAGTTCCTGCCGCTGGAGGCGTGGCTGGACAAGGTGGCGGGGCCGGCACGACCGCACGACTTCGCCTATCCGTGCGACGTCACCGATCTCGGCCCCGGCAGCGCGAACGCAGAACGGGCGCGCTACGAGGCATTGCTCAAGCGGCTGGGCATGATCAGCGCCCGCAACAGCGAGGGGCCGCCCAATCCGGCGGGCTGGGTGCGGCGGCATCCCTATCGGCTGCAGGCGCTGGCGGTGGGCTATGACGCGCAGCCGCTCGACGTTTTCAACTATCTCCAGCTGGCGCGGCACGAGCGGCGCTGGGCGATCCTGGTGTTCCACCAGGTCGGCGCCGGGCCCGAGAGCGACGGGGCGGTTACCGCGGCGGAGCACGAGGCGCTGCTCGACATGGTGCTGGGGAGCGGGCTCGCGGTCCGCACCGTAGGCGAGCAGATGCGGCGTCTCACTTCGGGCTGATCGCCGAGCACGCGCGCGCATCCGAAAGCATGGATGGGCGTTTGACGGCCGATGAACGGCCGCTCCAGCGCAGGTTCAGCCTGGAACGGGCAGAAGCTGGGCCAAGGGGGCGGGAAGTGAGGAGCTGTCATGTCCGATCTGTGGAAACGTCCCGCCATGCTCTCGGCGAGCATGCTTGCCATCGCGCTGGCCGCGTGCAGCCCAGGAAATCCGGCGCAGCAGGCGGATGGCAATGCGTCGATGGCCAATATGGCCGATGCGCTGCCGGCGCTGCCCGCGGCGGTGCCGCTGCAGCCGGGCGCCGCGACGTCGCTCGCCGCTGCGCCGCCGGCCGCGGCCCTGCCTGCGACGCGGCGGGTGCGCGTGGCGCAGGTCGCGCAGCGCAGTGACGCCTATGCCTATCTCGATCGCGCCCAGGGCGTTGCCGATGCGATCGGCGACGCGCCGCCCGATTATGCCTATGACGACGGCCGCGTCTCACCCTGGGTGTGGCAGACCAGCGTCGGCGACCGCCGCTATGCCGAGCCGGTCGATGGCGGCTACCGCTATTATTACTACCAGGCCGGGGCGGACCAGCCCTATCTCGTCCGCGATCCCGACTATAGCTATGCCTATTCGGGCGACGATCTCGTCGCGGTCTACGACGCGGGCGGCGACCTGCTGCCGGCCAACGCCTATTATGGCCGCGCAGACATCGCCTCACGCTATTATGACCGCGCGGAATATCTCTACCAACTGTCGGCCCAGCGCGAGCATCGCGGGGTGATCGCGGCCAACTGGGCGGCGCGGCGTGCGGAGATCGCCGCCGCCAACGCCCAATGGGCCGAGGCTCAGGCCCGTCAGGCCGAGTGGCAGGCCTATCGCCAGGCACATGCCGCGCAGGAACAGGCCGTCTGGCAGCAGGAGCGTCAACGCCGTGCGTACGCCGCGCAGCGCTTCGCGGCATGGCAGAGCCAGGGCTTCCGCACCCCGGCACCCCAGCCGGTCGCCTATGTGCCCCCCGCGCCGCCGCCGCAGCGCGGTTGGATCCCCAACTGGTTCGGCGGCGATCGCCAGGCCGAGGCACAGCGCCAGCAGCAGATCCGCGCCCAGCAGATCGCCCAGCAACAGGCCGCACAGCGCCAGGCCCAGCAAGTCGCGGCACAGCGCCAGGCGCAGGCACAGGCCCAGCAGCGGCTCGCATTCCAGCAACAGGCGCAGCAGCGCGCGACCCTGCAGGCCCAGCAGCGCCAGCTTGCCGAGCAGCAGGCCCGGCAGCGCCAGGCGCAGCAGCAGTTCGCCCAGCAGCAGGCCCGCCAGCGGGTCGCACAGGCCCAGGCGCAACAGGCTGCCCAGCAGCGGATGCGCCAGCAGGCGGCCGAGCAGCAGCGCGTCCGGCAGGCCGCGGCGCAGCGCGCGCAGCAGCAACTACAGGCCCAGCAACGGGTGCGCGAGGCGGCGGCGGAGCGCCAGCGTCAGGCGCAGCAGGCCCAGCAACGCGCGCGGGTGCAGATGGCGCAGCGCCAACAGGCTCAGCAGCAGGCGCAGCAACGCGTCCGTCAACAGGCAGCCCAGCGCGAACTGGCGCAGCAACAGGCGCAGGCCCGCGCCCGCCAGCAGCAGGCGGCGCGCGCCCAGGCCGAGCAGCGCCAGCAGGCACAGGCGCGCCAGCAGGCGCAAGCCCGGGTGCAGCTGGCGCAGCAGCAGCGTGCCCAGGCCGCGGCGCGGGCGGAGCAGGCACGGCCGCATCCGGAGCCGCAGCGTCCCGCCCGGCCGGAACGCCCGCGCGATCCGCACCAGGGCTGATCGCGCGGGGGTCGGGGCCGCCGCCGGGCAGCCCCGCGTCGATCAGGCCTCGACGTTCAGTTCGTCGAGCGCCCGCGGCTCGTGCATCGGGCAGCCGTTGAAGCGGCCGCGATAGTCCGCCGAGAATTTGTAGGGTTCCTTGCGCGCCCGATTGACCCCGCCGAGCGGCTGGTGGGCCGCAAGGCCGTGCCAGGGCGCGAAGGACAGCCGATCCTCGATCCGGTCGCTTTCGCCATAGACCCAGCCGGCCTGCGGCGCGACCTGCAGCGTCGCGACGGTGCGATAGGGGCTTTCCTCCTCGTCCCACGCGACCGAGGCATCCTCGACCGGCATTGTCTCGAGGTCGGTGCACAGCTGCACGCGCAGCTCCCAAGTGCCGCCCTGTTCGGCGAGCAACTCGTTCACCGCCTCGCGGATCGCGTCCGGGCGGCCGGTGGCGTTGATCGTCTCGTCGGCGAAGTCCTTGATGCCCGACACCGGCACCAGCTGGAACTTGGCGATATGGTCGCCATAGCGATAGGGCGTCTGGCTGTAATAGGTGGCGCCCAGCGGATGCACGGGCTTGGCGCCGCCCAGCGTGCTCAGCAGCGCCGACTTGCCGCCGACCGCCTCGATCGCCGCCTCGAAGCTGCGCAGCACGGCGGAGAGCAGCTTCTTGGCGCCCTCCGCCTTGTCGGTGGTGCCGGCGAGCAGCTTGAGATTGCCGAGGAATTTCTTGGCGTCCGGTGCGGCGAAGGCGGGCGCGTTGACCATCACGAAGTCCTGCGTCGTGTCGCCCTCGCTACCCGGCAGGCGTTCGCCCGCCACGCCCAGCACCTTCAGCGCGACACCGCGGGGCAGGCGGATCGAATCGTCGAGGATGTCCCCGGCATTGGTGGAGAAGCGCAGGATCGCCTCATGGCTGCCCGGCGTCGCGAACAGGCCCTGGGCGAGTTCGGGCGGCAGATCGTCGGCAATCGTGAAGGTGCCGCGCGCGAGGCCGTGCCCCTTGGCATGCACCGACCGCACGGCGTGCTGATAATCCTCGGACGTGGTGTCGAGGATCTTCTGGAACTGTTCCTTGAGCCCGGCGATCGTTTCCGCCTCGTCGGGCTGCGGCTGTTCGACGGAGGGCGAAAAGCGGACGGGCTGCGGCATGGTTGTTTCCCTTCGATGGTTCAAAGGGGCTCAACCGCCGGTCGGATTTGCCGTTCCGTTGGCGCGCGTTCAGTGGAGCAGCAGGCTTTCCAGCTCGGCCGCCACCGCATCGCGGCGCTGCTGGGCGTTGAGCGCGAGGCCGCCTTCGTCCCAGTTGATCAGCGCATCGCCCATCGCCAGCGTCGCGTCGGGCGCGACGGTGAGGCTCAGCTTGCGGCGATCCTTGGACTGGCGATCGGCGATCTTGGCTTCGATGTCGTCGACCAGATCGGGGTGGACGCGCACCTGCAGCTCGGTGCCGCGCGCCACCTGGCCGAGCACGCGGCCGATCGCCGCGTCGATGGCGTCGCCGGGGGCGCGTTCGATGGCGCGCGCGGCGATATGGTCGGCGGCGGCGAGGGCGACTTCGGTCGCCTCGCTGGTCACGCGCTCGGTGATTTCGGTGAACTGCGCGTCGATCACCTCGATGCCGGCGTGCAGCGCGTCGACCGCGCTGAGCAGCGCCACTTCGCGTTCGGCCCGCGCCTGGGCGAGGCCGGCTTCGAAGCCTTCGGCCCGCGCCTGGTCGATCACCGCCTGCTGATCGGCCTTGAGCAGCGCGATCTCGGCGCGCAGCGCGGCCAGCTCGATCAGCGCGTCTTCGTTGACCAGCTTCTTGTCCGGCACGGGGGCCGAAAATACGCGGTCGAAGGCGAAACGTTCGACATGGATGCTCATGCTGCCATGCTCCTCAGATAATCATCGCGTCGTCGGACTTGGGATCGACCAGCAGGATCTCGCCGCGATCGGCGAGGTCCTTGGCGAGGCGGACGAGGCTCGACTGCGCCTCCTCGCAATCGCGGGCACGCACCGGACCCATGCCGGACATGTCCTCGCGCATCAGCTTGGCGGCGCGCTCGGTCATCGCGTTGAAGAACATCTGCTTCAGCTGATCCGGCGCACCCTTCAGTGCCAGCGCCATCTCGCGCTTGTCGGCGTTGCGGACGATCGAGGCGATTGCCGGCGGCAGCAGATTGGCGAGATCCTCGAAGGTGAACATCAGCGCGCGGATGCGCTCGGCGCTCTCCGGCGCCTTGGCGTCGAGCGCGGTGAGCATCGCTTCCTCGGTCGAGCGGTCGAGCGAGTTGAACAGCTCGGCCATGCTCTCGTGCGGATCGCGCTTCTGCGAGCGGGAGAGGTTGGTCATGAACTCGGTCTTGAGCGTCTGCTCGACCTGGTTGATGACTTCCTTCTGCACCGTGTCCATCCGCAGCATGCGCATGATCACGTCGACCGCGAACTCGCGCGGCAGCTCGGCCAGCACGCGTGCGGCATGGTCCGGGCGCAGCTTGGAGAGGATGACAGCGACGGTCTGCGGATATTCCTGCTTGAGCGCGCCGGCCAGCACGGTTTCGGAGACGTTGGACAGCTTGTCCCACATCGTCCGGCCCGAGGGACCACGGATATCTTCCATGATCTCCTTCACCTTGTCGTTCGGCAGGATGCCGGCGAGCAGGCGTTCGGTGGTTTCGTAGCTGCCGTGGAGCGAGGCCATGCTCGCCACTTCGCCGGTGAACTGGACGAGCAGATATTCGACGACGACGCTGGGGATGCGCCCCAGGCTGGAGATCGTCGAGGAGAGCTCCTTGATCTCGTCGGTGGAGAGCTGGTCCCAGATCGGGGCGCCATGTTCCTTGCCGAGCGCGAGCATCAGTGCGGCCGCGCGCTGCGGGCCGGTGAATTTCTTCAGTTCGGGCGGTTCACCCACCGTGGCGACAGAAGCCATGCTCATCCCTGCAGAAAATGGTCCGCGCGCACCCGCAAGGCCGCGCTCTCCTCTATTATAGATTCAAATGGGGAAGGGACGGATCGGATCATGGTTAATTTAGCCGCAAATCTTATCGGGCTGAGTGTACTGACCGGGCAGGATGCATTCTCCGCCGTCGGTGCGCTGCCGACCTTCGAGAGCAAGGCGGTGAAGGCCGCCAAGGCGCAGTTCACCACCGCCGTTACCGCCCCGCCCTGGAAGGACAAGGACGGCAACGCCACCTCGTCCCAGCTCACCTCGATCCTGGCCTCGAAAACGCTGATTCAGCCGGCGACCAGCGACAGCAGCGGCAATCTGCTGCCGGACGACGTGAAGACCACCTTCACCGCGTTCAAGGCGCTGGACAAGCTGCGCGTGCTCGCCGAGGGCGCCGCCGACAAGACCACCTCGGACGCGCAGCGCGCGCAATACCAGAAGGCCTTCGCCAAGGGCATGGCCGATCTGCAGAACTATCTGGCCTCGTCGCCGTCGGACAAGGTCAAGCTCGCGTTCGGCAAGGCGACCACCACTGTCAAGACCAGCGAGCTCGCGGCCACCGACGTCTACGAGACCAACGGCAAGGGGCTGGTGAAAAAGGCATCGGACCCGCTGCCCGGGCTCACCGGCAACGAACAGTTCGTCGTCGGCATCAAGCGCGGTACCCAGTCGCAGAGCTTCACCGTCGACCTGTCGACCGGTCCCCAGCCGCCGACGATCAACTCGGTAGCGGACGCGCTCAACGCCCAGATCAAGTCGGTACTCGTCTACAAGGACGACGGCACCCCGATGACCGACAGCAAGGGCGAGCCGGTCAGCAAGTGGAACGCCCGCTTCAAGCCGGAGCTGACCAGCGACGGCATGTGGCGGCTGAACCTCGAGACGCCGGACGGCATCGAACAGGTCAGCCTGGACCAGGTGGGCGCCAAGGACTCGCTGGTCGTCACCACCGGCCAGACGCCGCTGGATTCACCGACCGCGACCGACGTGTTCCGCCTCAACGATCCCACCGGCGCCAACACCAAGGTGACGATGGGGACGATCGAGGCGATCGATCGTCAGGGCACCGCGCAGAACGTCGCCGCGGGCAAGACGACCAGCGTCACCAAGGCGGTCGAGGACGCCGACGGCAAGGTCAAGCTAGAGACCACCAAGACCAGCGACGTCTATGCCAGCACCACGGCGGCGGCGAGCGTCACCGACGCGCAGGGCTTCACCTATGTGGTCGGCACCACCAAGGGCGACCTGGGCGCGAACCTCTCCACCGGCGACGACAATCTGTTCCTCACCAAGATGGACAGCTCGGGCAAGGTGGTGTGGCAGCGCAATCTCGGCGCCAACGGCACGGCAACCGGCGCATCGGTCTCGCTGGGGCAGGACGGCAGCGTCGTCGTTGCCGGCACGGTGACCGGCAGCTTCAACGGCATCACCGCCGACGGCGACATGGCGGTGGCCAAATACGCCGCCAATGGCGACGAGCAATTCTCCACCCTGGTCGTGTCCAAGGATGCCGATACCGCCCGCGCGGTGACCGTCGGTGCCGACGGATCCGTGTTCGTCGCCGGCCGCGTCTCCAACAAGGATGGCGGCGACGCGATGGTGGTGCGGATCGATTCCAAGGGCAAGATCGCCGAGCGCCGCACGATCGATACCGGCGGCAGCGACACCATCACCAGCCTGGCGACCGACAAGGACGGCAATCTGCTCGCCCTCGTCTCCAGCCAGGGCGTGGCCAGCGTGGTGAAGATGCAGGCGGATTCGCTGTCGAACACGCTGGGCAGCATCAGCCTGGGCACCGCCGATGCGCGCGCGCTGGCGGTGGCGGCGGACGGCAGCATCGCCGTGGGCGGCGCCACCAGCACGGCGATCGCCGGCACCCAGGCCAATGCGCTCAGCGGTGGCCGCGACGGCTTCGTCACCCGCATCGATTCCGCGCTCTCCAGCGCCTCGACCACCTATGTCGGCACCGGTGAGGACGACCAGATCGACAGCGTCGCCTTCATGGGCGACAAGATCTATGCGGGCGGCCGCACCACCGGGGACCTGGGCGCGACCCGGCGGGGCCCGGTCGATGGCTTCGTCACCCAGATCGATACCGCGACCGGCACGGTCGGCACGACCACGCAGTTCGGCCAGATCCAGACGCGGACCGAGCCGGTGCGCGTCGCGGCGGACGTGGGCGGCGCCAACGCGCTGTCGGCGCTGGGCTTTGCCCGCGGCACGCTCAACCCGACGGTGTCCGACCGGGTCACCACCCAGACGACGCTGCGCGAGGGCGACTATTTCTCGATCAAGGCGGACGACCTCTCCGTCCGCCGCGTGACGATCGAGAAGGGCGACACGCTCAAGTCCATCGCCGAGCGCATGCAGGGCATGATCGGCGCCTCTAAGGGGACCGTGACCGCCACGACGATCGACGGGGTGCAGTCGCTGCGCATCTCGATGAAGCAGGGCCATGAAATGGAACTGCTCGCCGGCAGCGGCGATGCGGACGCTCTGTCGAAGCTCGGATTGGAGCCGCAGCGTATCGCGAATGCCGCCGCGGTGGTGGGTACGGCGCCGAAGGTAAAGCCGGGCGGCGCCTATGGGCTCGAACTTAGCGAGGCGCTGAGCCTTGGCTCGATCGACAATGCCAAGGCCGCGCTCGGCAAGATCAAAGATGCGATCTCGATGACGCAGACCGCCTATCGCTCTCTATATTGGGACGACGGCAAGGCGACGATCGTCGACAGCTCCAGCCCGACCAAGTCGGGCAAGAAGGGCGGTTCCACGGCGGTCGAGCAGGCCCAGCTGAAGAATTATCAGGCGGCGCTGTCGCGGCTGCAGTCCAGCAGCTCCAGCACCACTGCAACCCTGTTGGGATTCTGAACCATGTCCGAAATGCCGACCATCTTTTCCGCCATTCAGATGCGGATGCAGAATCTGTCGCAGCGCCAGCAGGTGATCGCGCAGAACCTCGCGAACAGCGAAACGCCCGGCTACAAGTCGCGCGACGTGTCCGAGCCCAATTTCGGCGATCTGCTCCAGGGCGCCGGCGGGATCAGCATCGCCAAGCCCCGCGTCGAGCTGACCGGCACGATGAAGAACCTCGGCGCGGTGCAGCCGATGGGCAGCGGAATCGTGTTCGACAAGGACGTGACCGAGACCAAGCCGGACGGCAACAACGTCACGCTGGAAGACCAGCTGCTCAAGATGGGCAAGGTCCAGGCCGATTTCAGCGCGATGACCAACATCTATCGCAAGCAGATGGTGCTGCTGAAGACCGCGCTGGGCAAGAGCGGCGGCTGAGCCCGCCTTCGCCTACCAGGACCGACAAAAAAAGGGCCGCGAGCGGGTGCTCGCGGCCCTTTCCGTTTTCAACGCCGTAGCGTTGCGATCAGGCGATCGCGACGCGCGCGGTGCGGCGGCGGCGGCGCACCGCGCCACCGGCCATGCCGAAGCCGGCGATCATCAGGCCCCACGCGGCCGGTTCGGGAACCGGTGCGAAGTCCAGCTGCGAGCTGTAGCCATAGTCCTTGGTCTTGGTATTCTTCATCACGACCGTCAGCAGCTGCGGCGTGTTGGACGGGGTCACCGCGAACGAATAGACGTCGCCCTTGGTGAGGCCGGTCAGCGTCACGCCGCCGAACGACAGGCTCACCAGATCCAGATAGAAGGACGAGATGCTGACGTGCAGAACACCCGGAGCGGGGAGCGTCAGCGCGAACGACTGAGTCGCCGTCGTCTTCTTGGCGACCTTGACGTTGTTCCAGCCACCGCCGAAGCCGTCGAAGCTGCAAACGGCTGCAGCATTGTCGACGCAAACGACCGTCGTCGCCTGCGCGGTGCCTGCCATGGTAAGAGCGCCGGCCGCCGTCGCAGCCGCGATCATCAGAGTCTTGAGCTTGTTCATCCACACCTCCCTAAAGCAAACACAGCCGCTGGGAGCTGCCCGATGTTTCGAGACAGGTGACCCTCTTCTTCCCATACGTGCTGTCTGTTTCTTTATAGACGAAAGCGCGGATTTTGCCACTTTATAGTTAAGTGCAAGTAAACCTTTTATAAAGTGTTCATTATCAATGACTTAAGTGGGCATTCTTAGGTGTTTCTGTCCCGAGAGGGCTTGAAATGGCACAGAAATATTCCGCGACGCAGCGTGATGCGCGGCAGCGCGGCGAATCAAAAATACCTTCACAAACGTGCATTTACCGAGATAGGTGCAGGCGCATCCATGCCGTACAGACCGCCGCAGGCGCTGTAGGTCGTGCTGCGGCTGCCGGTAAGACGCTGCGCTTCCGAAGCAATAGCTGCCATCATCTCGGCAGAAAGTTCGATCTGGCGCGATAGTATTCGCGAGTTGACGACAGAAGCATCACGCAATGCGCGGCTCGCTTCCGACAATTGCTCGCGCGCTTCCGGCTCCAGCGTCTCCAGCCAGTCTTCCGGATTCTCGCGCTTGAGGCGCGCGACTTCCGCTTCGATGCGTCCGGCGAGGCGCAACTTGGCATCGGCGATTTCGCCGAGTTCGCGGATGTAGGGCGTGCGAGCCAAACGTTCGCTTTCCTCCTCCATGAGGGCGGTGAGGGAAAGCATCGCATCGACGAGCTGCGTGATCATTTCTGTCCTTGCTGAAGCTTGAGGATCTGGTCGAGGACGGCCGGCGCGAGGCCGATTCCGCCGCGGCGCGCCATGGCGACGCCGAGCTTCTCGGCGAGCATGCCGCGGAAGATCTCTTCGCCGTTGCCACCGCTAAACTGTTCGTCTTGTTGAACACTTTGCATCATGAGCTGGGTCATCTGGCCCAGGAACACGCTTTCGAAGTCCTCCGCGGTCTTGGCGTTCTTCGCGTCCACCTTGGGCATCGGCTTGGCCGGGGTGGTCGCCCCGGCAAGCGCCGCCTGGGGCAGGGGTGTCGTGTCGTTCATCACTGCACCTCGATTTCGGCCTGGAGCGCGCCGGCCGTCTTGATCGCCTGGAGGATGGTGATCAGGTCGCGCGGCGAGACGCCGAGCGTGTTGAGCCCGCTCACCAGCGCCTTGAGCGACGAGCCGTTGATCACGGCGAGGCTGGCGCCGTTGCCGTCGTTCACCTGCACCTGGGTGCGCGGCACCACGGTGGTCTGCCCCTGCGAGAAGGGGCCGGGCTGCGAGACCTGCGGGGCCTCGGTGACCGAGATGGTCAGGCCGCCCTGCGCGATCGCCACCGGCGTGATCCGCACGTCGCTGTTCATCACCACCGTGCCCGAGGCTTCGTTGATCACCACCTTGGCCGGCTGGTCGACCTTCACCTCGAGGTCGCCGACCTGGGTGACGAGGTCGATC
>Ga0105237_10004856_pt1 | contig 15432 bp, 11 predicted proteins | sample KBSC24metaG_FD_81520 | JGI IMG/M metagenome (GOLD analysis project Ga0105237, IMG submission 81520) | Corn rhizosphere microbial communities from Kellogg Biological Station, Michigan, USA - KBS C2-4 metaG | ecosystem: Host-associated > Plants > Roots > Rhizosphere > Soil | place: Michigan, USA... | reverse complement strand
GTCTCCATTTGCATTAAGCCAAATAGATTGAACCGCTTAACATGTCTCAAAGATGGTGCCCGGAGGGGGACTCGAACCCCCACTCGATTGCTCGATGCGAATTTTAAGTCCTAATTTGCGCGATCAAGCACTTCCCTGCACCGTATTGCACCATACCGAATAAGAACTACAGAATGAATGAGATGGACCTCTTATCCACAGCGAACCTCGTCGCACAAGAAAGCACAAAAATACAGTTCAAAGTGGCACCAAAAGCGGCACCAGATCTAGCGCCCGAAAGCTGCGGATTGATGATCCGAACCATGGCGACGATCCTTGGGATGTTGGCGCAGAGATGAACCTCTCGTTGGTTGACGGACCGAGTTTCCAATAAGATCTGTCAGGCTATTCGATGATCTTCGCTCGTCAAAACCGGTCAGCTCGATACGAATCGGGAGGAGTGGCGTGAGGGAAATCACAGAAAGGGATTCCAAACTCCAGTCAAATTGAGAGGTCTCTTAAGTCGCTAGAACGATAATGAGCGAATGGCTGCAGAATACGCGCGTCCTGATCATCGACGATGACCTGAAGCTCTGCCGGTTGATTGCAAACTACCTTCAACCGCTGGGCTATTCGGTTGTCGCAGAACACACGGGGCCACTGGGCTTGAATCGCGCATTGGACGAGACTTTTGATGCTGTACTGCTGGATGTCATGCTTCCGGGTCTGAGTGGTCTTGATGTTCTTCGGGAGCTTCGGAAACAATCGTCGGTTCCAGTGCTGATGCTGACAGCATTGGGAGAGGAGTCAGACCGCATTGTCGGGCTCGAAATTGGAGCGGACGATTATCTGCCGAAGACTTTTTCCACGCGGGAACTGTTAGCACGGCTGCGAGCTGTCTTGCGTAGATCAGTGCTGACGGCAAGATTGAAGGAGCCACCGCAGACCGCGCCTATTGTGTTGGGAGACCTCTGGATCGATACGGAGACGCACCGGGTCGTTCTGAACGAGAATTCGATCACACTGACGCCGGTTGAATACGCGGTGTTAATTGCTCTCGCGAGCACCGCCGGACGCGTCCGTACGAGGGAACAACTGCTGCTGGAAGTTGCGGAACGAGAGTTTGAGGCGTTCGATCGCGCGATCGATGTGCATATATCGTCGCTGAGGCGCAAACTCGCCGATGACCCTCGAAGCCCACGATACATCGAGACTGTACGCGGAACCGGATACCGGATGTTGAAGCCGATAGCGGCTATGACCTCGACCGCTGCGTCGGGCGCGGACCCCGGCCGCACGAGCTAAGACCCGTCTAGAAACCGCCCAGCTAAAACGAAAAAGTCGCGCCGAGGTCGATGGTCCTGTTAGCGGCTGCGCTGCCCGGGCCAAAGCCGTGCGTCGATGTCGACGTTCCGAAAAGAGGTGAACTCAGGTTGCCGACGGGCGTGTTCAGGTTGACATGGTTGAGCAGGTTACGGGCGGAGGCGGACACCGTGAGGCTATACCGATGGCCAGATGAAACGGCATCGGAGCCATGATAATGTCCACCACCTGGACCACCACCTGGACCACCACCCATCGGCGGACCGCCCTGGCCTGATACAGTTGCGCCGGCGGTACGCTCGCCAAATCCGAATGCTTTTGAGACACGAAGATTCATGACCCACATTCCCGGTGCGCGTCCGAGATTACGGGGTATGATCGTCTGCCCGGGGGAGGGCTGGGTATCGAAATCGCCCCAGCTGGTATGAACGACGCTGGGGAGGCTGAGGTCAGTAGCTGAAGCGGGGCGGTCATTGAAGATGGAGTCGCTGTTCAAGTCGAAGCCGGATACGATGTTGAATGGTTCTCCCGAATGCATGACTACGAAGGGATTGAAGAGGATTCCCAGGGGAGAAGTCAGAGAGCCTCCGATCATTGCGCGCTGTTCAACGTCGAATCCGGCGCGAGAGTACTCCGCTGGGAGATCGTAGGTATAGGACGGGAACGTTTCAGCTCCGTCTGTGTCGCTGTGCGCTTTACTCCATGTGTAATAGGCGAAAAGGTTGAGGCGGCGATTGATCCTGGCATTTACGTTCGCGATCAGCTGGTCCTGCTGAAATCGCCCATTGGACTCGTAAGCATAGACGTTGGGCCCAGGAAATGGACGCAGACCTGTTTCCCGAAGAGGCGCATTGATGTTCCGCGATCGCAGCATATCAAGCCCGCGCGAATGCATGTAGCTGGCGCTTGCGGTGGTGTTGCCGGGAAATTGCTTCTCGAGACTCAGAACAGACTGCTGGGTAGCCGGGGACTGCAAATTGGCTGCGAGCTTTCGGATTGCCTGGTCCTCAGCATAGGTCGAGAGAGTCGCAGAATCGGGAGTATAGGGATAAAAGTCGGGATTGGGAATAAAGTACGACTGCTGGTGGACACCGTCGAGACGCATGCTGTCCAGGACAAGGTTCTCGCGAATACGCTCGTAAAAAGCGCCGAAACCTGCTCGAAGCACGGCGAATGGTTTGTCGGGGCTTTTCCCGGGAATGCCCCACGCGAAGCCAAGCCGCGGTCCCCAACCACTCCAATCGTTAACGTTCGTTTGTTTCTCAAAGCGCAGACCACCACTTAGCGTGAGATTGGGGCGGATGCGCCAGTCATCCTGGATGAATACGCCGATATCGTACTGCCTGACCGACGCGAGGAGGTCGCCTGAAGATATGGTGAACTGGCTGGCTCCTCCGCCCTGCGTGCGAATCTGCTGGGGAGTGAGGCCAGCCTGCAATCCGGCTTCGGTAATCCGGTAAGAGTCGAGCGTATCGAAGGTGAACATGCCGTTGTAGTTGTCTCCCGAGGCATTGCTCTCATCAATGGCTCGAAATCTTCCACCTGCCTTGAGCATGTTTCCACGGGCCGCCCAGGAGAGCGTATCCTGCAACTCGTAACGGTTTTCGGCAAGGCTGTTCAGTGCCATCGAAGTTCCACCCGATGTGAATGCGTCCTGAACCTGAACTGCGAGATCAGAATTGGAGCTGTCATAGGTATCGTGACTGCGCCGGTATTGGAGCTTGACTTCATTCACCAGCGTGGGACTCAATACGGCTGTCTCCGTCAGCTGCAGAACGTGCTCACGTTCATCGACGTTGAAGGCGCGGGTCGGCATGGAGAATGTGTTCAGTCCAGCATTTACCAAGTAGTTTTTTTCCCATTCGTATCGACCGACGAGAGTGTGATTTGTGCTGAGCTGGTGGTCGATGCGCCCGCTGATTTCAGTATTGGTTCGAGGATTGAGGATGTTGTCGCGATAGTTGACGACATTGAAGGTCTCGTCAAGGATCAGCGCGTTGATCAGCGCAGCCTGTCCAATATTTCTCCGCTCGGCCTGGAAGGTGAAGGATGTGTTCTTCCTGATCGGGCCTGTCAAAGTTCCTTCGTAAATCCGCCGCTGATAGTCTGGTTTCTCCGATGCGAATGGATTGCGCGAATTGAAGAGCGCATCGCTAAAAACGAAGCGGGTTTCCCCATGGAGATTTCCGGCGCCGGGCTTGGTGAGGATCTCCACTCTGCCGTAACCCAAGCGGTCGTACTCTGCAGAGAAGGGATTTTGATTCACCCGTACCTCGCGGATTGCAGATTTAGGAGGGAGCTTTGCGCCGGAAAAGCCATCTACATAAAGCTCTCCACCACCCGGGCCTGCCGACGGCCCTGCGAGCATTTGAAGATCTTGGGCAAGCTCATCGGGGTCGTCAGAGAGTGTCTGCAGCGATGACCCGCTTAGGGTCAATGAACTGGCATTGCTGGTGGGTTCCACATCAACGACGGAGTCAGCCAGGACTTCTACCCGCTGCTCCACCATGGCGATCTCGAGTTGGACGTTGCGAGTGACGGCGCGGCCAGCAACGATGTCAAGCACGATACCGGCTCGAACGGAAAAGCCGTCAGCACTGACGCGAATCAAGCACTGTCCGGGTGAGATCTTGGCAAAAGTGTACCGGCCGAGTCCGTCGGAAGCGATGGTCTGTTCAGCACCATCCGAGCCTGTCAGTGTAATTTTAGCGTTGGGAATGACGGCTCCGGAGGAATCGGTGACCATTCCGGAAAGCGCGCCGGATTTCTGCTGAGGATGCACCATCCCCGGAATCAGGATCAGTGCAATGCAGAAAATAAGACTAGATTGAAAGAAGAGACGCGTTCGCATGAGGTCCCTCGGCCAGCACCTTTGCCTCAGTCACAACTCGCATCGAGCGAGAATAGGAGAAACGTGCTAAGAAGAACTTGAACACAAGGATGTAAAGGCTCTATGTGTGCGCGATAGGAGAATTGTAAAGCTCAGGTAAAGGTGCTGGTTTCGCACGCCGCTTCGCGCTTAAATGAGATGGAAGGAAGCGGTTTATGTTCGCAAAGCCAGAGCTGAACCTATCCACGAAGATCTTTCTAATAGCGCTGATCAATCTGACACTTATTGCCACTGTACTGGCAATCTATATGCACGTGCAGTACCGGTTTGACCTGCAATCATTTCTGATCTCTCCAGCGCATGACCGCATTCTTTCAACGGCCAGGCAGATCGCCCTTGAACTTCGCGATACCGATCGACCCGGGTGGGACCAACTGCTGCAAAGGTATGCCGATGCGAACAAGGTGGAGCTGCGACTCACCGATGATGATGGCCGGCGGCTGGCCGGCTCATCCGCTCCACTTCCCGGGACTGTCCTGGAGAATCTTGCGAGGCGATCTCATGACGATGGTCGCGAAAGCCCGCTATTGTTTCTTGGAAGCACAAAGGGGCCGACCAGGCACTGGGTTGGGGTTCGGATTCCCATCCCGGCGTTTAACCAACGTCACCATGTTCATGGAGTACTTGTAGCTGCTTCATCATCGTTGCTGGGCACCCCTTTCTTTTTTGATCCGAAGCCGTGGATTGCAGTGGCGTTTGCGCTGGTGATTGTTTCGATCCTTTGCTGGCTTCCGTTCGGGCGGAGGCTGGTGCGGTCCATTTCGCACATCACGAGGGCGACAGGGCAAATTGCAGAGGGGCAGTTCAAGATTCAGCTCCCGATCAAGCGACAAGACGAACTGGGGCAACTCAGCGCTTCAATCAACCGACTGGCGACGCGACTGGAGGGCTACGTGGCCGGTCAAAAGAGATTTTTGGGCGACACGGCGCATGAACTCTGTTCACCCATTGGGCGTATGCAGGTAGCAACGGGAATCCTGGAGAGATCGGCTGAGGGAACGATGCGCGCGACGCTTGCGGATCTGCGCGACGATCTGGAGCAGATGAGCAAGCTTGTGAACGATGTGCTCTCGTTCTCGAAAACGGGGTTGCGTGGACCTGAAGTGAAAGTTGCGCCGGTTCGCGTGGCGGATGTGGTGAGGTCCGTGCTGGAACGGGAAGTGGGCCAATCAGCGCAGCTGGTGAACAAGATGCCAGAGGACCTAGAGGTGCTCGCGGATCACGATCTGCTGGAGCGGGCGCTGTCGAATATTGTGCGAAACGCGGTTCGGTACGCTGGGAGTGCGGGCCCAATCACGATGTCTGGTTCCATCAATGAAGAAACAGGTACGATTCGCGTGTCTGACTGCGGACCTGGGCTTCCTGAATCGGAATTGGATCGCGTGTTCGATCCGTTTTACCGACTGGAGTACTCGCGCGGCAGTGAGTCCGGCGGAGTCGGGCTTGGGCTAGCGATTGTGAAGTCATGTATCGAAGCTTGCGGGGGATCGGTTAGCTGCAAAAATCTATCGCAAGGCGGTCTTGAGGTCAACATCGTCTTGAAGCCCACAGAAAAGGTATCCAACATGCGTTCCGGTGTGGAGCTGAAAACTCACACGCCATAGTCTCTGCAAGTCGTTGACCCTGGCTACTAATGGCATCGATGGCGATGTACGTCGACTTGCTGAATGCGCATTAGATTCCCAGTGGATCGCTTGCGCACCCTTCGCCGAAGTGAACAGTCCAAACGCTGAGTAGACAAACGCTTGTCGAATTGCCGCGGAATTCGACTTGGTCCAAATGGTCATCGAAGAGAAAGAAGCCAGGCGGCAAGCTATTGCGCCTGCCATCTGCAGAACCGCGCGAAAGGGGAGCTCACAATTCCAGTTGGCGAACCGCTCATGCACGCAGGGCAGGAGTCGAAAATCATGCAGAACCTCAGAAAGAGCCCATCTTCATCCAAACCGCTCGGATTCGGGCAGATCGCCCAGTCTGGATCTCCAAATGGAAAGCAAAGCCTCCGTAGCCGAAAACATCAGCGGTCCGATCACCAATCCGGCGATTCCGAACACCCAGACTCCCCCAAGCAGAGATATAAACACAGCTGCTGTGTGCTGACGTAGGTGCGCTCCAACGAGTGCTGGGTAGAGGAAATTGTCAAGCGTGCTGATGATTAGGGCACCAGCGCCAAGGAGGACCACCATTTTGATCCAGTGGCCTGTTACGCCAAGCCAGATCGCCACCGGAAGCCAGACGAAGTAGGCTCCAAATGAGGGGATCAGGCCAAGCAACGTAGTGAGCAAGCCAAGGATCACCGCCGCCCCGTGCATTCCCAAGAGTGCGAAGACGGTCCCTGCCACGATGCCTTGGCTCATGGCGACAACGAGTCGACCCACCACAGTTGCGCGAAGAGTATCTCCAAGGCGTTTCATCAGGAGACTTGTCTCCGAGCCCGTAAGGGGCAGGAGACGCGAGAAAAAGCGCACGACAGCTTCCTCATCGCGATAGAGAAAGAAGAGCAGAAATAGCATGACAACGACCTGGCTGATCGCCGCAAGGGAATTGCTGAGCAGTCCGACCAAGTGGGAGGCTACGAATCCGGCAAGTTTTTGTAGCGCCTCTCCGATCGTCATGAATTCCGAGCTGTCTTCAATTGAACGCGCAATCTGAGGAAAGCGTTCTTGCGCAGCATCAAGACTGCGCTGGACCCGGCCGTCCCGGAGCATTTCGGCACCGGTAATGGCCTGACGAACCAGGAGCTGACCGAGCCATAATACGGGAGCGACAATGCTGATAGTGACGAGGACAATCGCGCTGGATGCGGCAGCCGTGGGGTTTCGAATCTTCCCTCGCCACCAGAGGTGAATCGGACGAGTGATGGTCGCCAAGACAACAGCTCCCGTGATCGCCGGGATGAACGGGTACAGCATGAGCCCGCAAAGAACAAGGACTGCAATCGTAAGAAGAAAGACCGCGGCGGTTGTCCAGTTCGTCTGTTCCTCTGGCTCCTTTTCGCGGAGTTGTAAAATTGGGGCTTCCTTCCCGCTCATTTCGAATGTTCCCGCCAAACCTCTCGCCTGTCAACTGCTCAGTAGACAGGGTTACCCCCAGCCGATCTCCCTAAACGCGCTGACTACGGATGTGTTTGAGGGTTACCTCATTTCTTTCTCTGTACTCCGAATGTTCTCGCCGTACGCGAGTATCTTCTTCGGGCTAACCATCTGTACGTTCGTGAAGCTAGCCATCTCGCTCTGTTTTCGAACTACAAAGACCGGGCACTCAGTTCTCGCGAGTATCCGGTAACCTGCAGTGGTCCTCCAGTATTGTCCTGTCGGCGGATTGCCGGCCGAACATAGCAGGATAAGATCTTGGTTGGTTGAGGTTGCATATTTCAGGACTTCCTCGGAGGCGCTACCTTCGCGAACCTTGATCTCGGTCGGGCACAAAAGCTCAGCCTCGCGCCATGCGAGGATCGGAAGCCTGGAAGCAACAACTGCTGGGGTGCGCGCACATCGGTCGAGATCACGTACTGTGTCTTCAAATACGTGGAGTATAGTCAGGTTTGCTCGTAGTTCCTGAGCAAGCCTACAGGCAAAACTCAGCGGAATGTCGCAATCAGATTTCGACGAGACAGCCAGTGTGATGTTCCTCGTAAGCCTACTGCTGGGCGATGCTACGCTCACATTGCGTCCGATCACGCAGGTCGGGACATCAATATTTGATAGAAGGTGTTCGAAGACGCGCAAACGAGCTTGCGACGGATCTGGCTTGTCCTCGAATCTCAAGATGACCCTGTCTGCGCAGCACGATCTGGCGGCCGATGGTAGTTCCACCTCCGGGTGCCCAATCAAGACCAACGGCTCGCAGGCAATTCCATCCCAACGAAGTTGCCGGGCCATGCGGTCGAGGACGGACCGGGCCTCATGAATCTGAGGAACCGAACTATCCGGCGACGACCTCGGATCTCGTGATGCTGTTTCGCTAGGCGTTACCGCGTGCGCGAGAAAGACTTTAGCGCCGCATTGTCTTGCTTGCCTGATTGCATGGGGTAGGATCACAAGTTCATCTGACAAGCTGGTGACAACCAGAATCACCTTGGGTGTGCACCATTGTCGAAGCATCTTGGCGGAAACAGCGCAAGTCCCGGCCCCGGGAGACACTCGCACGGATAGTGAGGCTGACATAGAGACGGTTCCTCGTTGCTGGAGCCGGGTCGAAGGACTTGATGGTCCGAACTTCTATACGATAGCTCGCCCAGCAGTCACCTTTGTCCGAGACTCTCAGTAAGGATCTAGTCAGCACGTGTAGGGCCACGTTGCTGACATTCCCAAGTCCTAGGTTTCAAGGCATTCAGGCCGAAAAACCAGCGAGGAGGTTGAACCATCTGTGAAAGTCTTCTGCTCCCCGATCATATTTCCGGTCTTTCGTGGCCGAGGCCCGGACGGTAGCGGCACAAGCAGTTCGATTCGACAGGTCATGGTGTCAGAGCTTCTTGACGCGAACGTCAAAACTTTCGTACACGATCTGAGATCTATGGAATGAAAAGCGCATATCCTGCCGCCAACTGCCGAACACTGCGTCGGAAAGATTGGCTCCCTACGTGCATTTGAAGTAACAGACCGTGTTGATAGACCTGCTTGGCGTGGGAGAGGAAATGTTAGGAATTCGATGGATCCGATCCTAATTGCGATTTCTCAGCAGCAGGACCGAACCGTCAGAGACTGAGAGGCTCATATGCTGCAGATTCCACCGTTGCCGACCTGGGACTCGCTCCATCCGCTGATCATTCATTTTCCGGTGGTGCTTCTCTTGTTGAGTCCCTTGTTCATCCTGATCAGCTTGGTGCTCGCTCCCCCCAAAGGAAAGCCCTACATGATTGCTGCGCTCTTAGTACTGATTCTGGGAACCGGCAGCCTCTTCATTGCAGGTTCGACCGGACATGCAGCTTCGGAACTCGCTGAGCGGGGAGGGGCGGTCGACAAGGTGCTCGAAATGCATGAAGATTTGGCCTCGAAGACGCAGATTGTCTTTGCGGGGCTATCTGTGATCCTGCTGGGGATGTTCCTGGCTCCTCGGATTCTCCATCGTCAAGAAGACAGGCTCCTTTCTTCCTTATTGCCAGCGGCATTTCTTGCCTTGTATTCCGTCGGAGTCCTGTTTCTTGTCAATACAGCCCATGCTGGCGGACGACTCGTACATGAGTTTGGCATCCACGCTATCGTGCCGGCCACGAGCGAGCAATCTCTGCCCGCGCACGAAACCGAATCACCAGTCGAAGAGACAAACAATCGTCGTTAGTTGTCGATCGCTTGATCGGGCGTGCTCTGGGTGCACCTTAACCCGACCTTGCGCAGGAAGAGAAGGAGTAAAGAATGATCCCCATCGAAGTCCGTTCAAAGACAGATGATATCGAGACCCTGATCCAGCAGTTTGCTGAACGGCGAATCGGCTTTGCACTCGATCATCTGCGAAGCCTTCGTCGAATTGCAATCTCAATTGAAGATGTAAATGGTCCTAAAGGCGGAGCCGACAAACATTGCCGGCTCGTTGCTGAATTCGGCTTTACATCCCTGGTCCTGGAGGAAACGCAGCCCGACTGGCAAAGTGCCGTTGCACGGGCCATCCACAGACTTGACAGACGGGCAACAGAGGATTTGCAGCGGGTAAACCGATCAGGTTACCGCAGGGCACATCGACCTCGCGTCAGAACCTCAACGAAACCTGTTGAGAGTGAGAATGACCCAATTCCAAGCCCTACACTTGACGTGGTTGAAGAAGGCGACAGACCCGACTGACGTCGAGAGTATCGGCGGACAGTGCCGGAAGTGAATGCTGCAATTTGACCCCACCGCGAGCCTCCGGCCGGTAGATCGCGGATTGTAAAAAGGGTTCGCAACATCTGTTACCTGCTGCCCGTGGCCGCTGTTCCCAGAGTTGTCGATGACGTTGGGCTTTGGCGCCCAACGTGCAAGATGGTGGATCAGGATCCTACAGCGGCAGACGCAGTGAACAGTCAATTACTCAGATGACATCCGTTCTGAGGAGTGCTGGCAAGAGCGCGTCGAGCGTGCGACCACTCGAACGTTCGCGAGATGTCTCGCGAAGACAAGGAATAGAACATGATGAAGACTAGGAACAAAGCGAGCATTTTGGCTTTTGGGATTGCTGTCGGACTTACTGTATTAGCTCTTCCCCACTTCTCGGAAGCAGTGACAAATGAAGGCAGCGTCAATGCTCTCGCCGAGGACAGTAACCCTGCTACGACAGCGGCCTCTGCCAAGCTCGACAGAAAACAGTACCGCGGGGTCAAGGTGACCGTAGAGAACGGAATCGCGACTCTGACCGGCACTGTCGACCTCTACGAATACAAAGCAGATGCCGAGAAGAGGGTCGCAAAGGCGAGCGGAGTCAGTGCGGTCCGCAATCTAATCGAGGTTGCTGGCCCAACAATCCCTGACGGGGAACTTCAAGCGAAGCTGCATGAGAGGTTGAGCTATGATCGCGTAGGCTATGGCAATACCTTCAATGCGATCAGCCTAAAGGTCGAATCCGGAATCGTGACCCTCGGCGGCCGAGCGCGAACTCATGTGGATAAGGACTCCGCTTTAGCGCTGGCATCTACCCAGGCGGGAGTCAAGGACGTCATCGAGGAAATCGAGGTAGATCCCTTTTCAACGATGGACGATCACACTCGCATGGCGGTGGCACGTGCGATATACGGGCATCCGCCGCTCAGCAGATACGCCATCGACCCTGCTAAGCCCATTCGTATCTCGGTACAAAATGGTCATGTGGAGCTTTACGGAGTTGTCGACTCCGGAGCGGATAGAGACATCGCTTTCATCCGAGCGAATGGGGTTCCCGGCACCTTCAGTGTGAAGAACTATCTGCACGTAGCTGGTCAATCGAACGAGAACCAAGAGTGATTCTCTCGCCACGGAGCCAGACATGGCTGATCCGAACACATCACGCTAACACTCCGGGATTCCACAATGCACCTCCACCCCTTTTCGAAGTTCCATTGCGTAGAGAAGAGAGTGCTTCGACAAGACTTTTGACATCTCGTCGCAACTCTTTGACAGAAGGCGGGCCATCTAGCAGATTGCCCGTCCCAAGCAGTGAACGACATCCACTTCGGGCCCGGCATTGATACCTGAGCAAGTTCCAGTGGGGTTGGCGATGACTGCGAGTTGCTCAGCATCAGACGCTAAACAAGATGACATCGACCTCGATGGTTCTCGTAACAAGAGGGGGGGTGCAGATGTATTGCGCAAATCCGGAATGCGGTCGCGAGGCCAAGGACCTGACGAGCGGCGTCTTGCGATCAATCGAACTTGACGTTCCTCCGGAGCAACGCGTAACACGCAGCGACGGAGGTTTCCCAATCTGCGTGGTTCGGTCTCGCTACTTCTGGCTATGCGAACAGTGTTGCGAGGTTTTGAGCGTTCGACGATGGACCGCTAACGGACTGGTCTTTGAACGAAGGACGAACGGGTCCTCGATCCGAAAAGCAGTGCAGCCAGTGGAAAGCAAACGGCCAGAGGCACTCTATAGGCAGGCCATTTAATTCTGATCCTGTCTCGGCAACTGTCCATCGAACGGCCCTCGCTACGCCGATTGTCAAGACATTCGAATGCGAGTCTACCTTCTTAGACGCGACTTGAGGCACCGACTATTTCATCCCCTGGAGCGGTGCAATGGATAACGAATTGCTACGTGAGGATAGGTATCGCCGAGTGGATCATTTTGGGCGCGACAACGGCGTTGTTAACTCACGAGGTGTGTGATGAAAAGAGATGTCGTCGCGAGTTGGATTAGCCCGAACGTGATGCTTGTCGGCACAAATCTACTCGAAGGTCAGACGTTTCTGCTCCACGCGATTCATCACGCTCGACTCAGCAGATCGCAACTCATCCTTGTTCACGTGATGAGTCCTTTAAGTCTGAATACCGAGATTCTCGATACGGCACCTTGTCCGGCTCTCCCCGCTTCAGTTCGAGCGGTACAAATGAAGCTGGATGAGATGGTCGAGGAGTTTCGATTTGAAGGCGTGTTATGTGAACCGATTGTCCTGGTTGGAGATCCTGCAAGACAATTAGCTCTTGTGGCGAAATCGAGAGCCGTGGATAGAGTCTTCCTCGGTGCAAGATATGAGCCACTGTTTGCGCGTGTGATTGAGGAATCGGTCGCCGAGAAGGTCATGGCTACCATCGACATTCCGGTCTGCATCATTGGACGGCGGGTACTTCCGGTCCCCGCTTGCGAAGCTCCACTCGGCCGAGTCCTGTGTGCGACGTCATTCAATGCGGGCAGCTTACAGGCTGTGAAGTTTGCAGCATCACTGGCAGCGGTGAACAACGCCCACCTGACCTTACTGCACGTACTCGAAACAGGCGGCATGAGTAAACACGAAGTTGAAACGGCTCGGATCGCAGCTCGCCGGAGACTATGCGCATCAGTACCGGCCGAAGCAAGGCTCGGGGATCATTCCAGCTACTTGATCAGGCAAGGTGATCCTGCATCTATTATCCTCGCTGAAGCGCTTTCGCAAGATTTGGTGATTCTTGGTTCTCACCGTGCTCACATGGTTCCACGGCTGCTAAGGAATCGCGTTGTCCGTCGAGTCATAGAAGGGGCTCAATGCCCTGTGATCGCGATCAATTTCTCCCCGGCGATTTCCTGTTCGGCAGAGGCACGAAGTGCCGCATAGCGAATGCTATGCGGGACGCCACGACAATTCTATAGATGCCGACCAGTTCCCCTCTAATTGCCCAAAATTGCCACATCGATGACTTTCCGAAAGACGATGCATCGCAAGACCTCCAGCTGCACTCCTGAGGACCATGAGATCTGGTTATTTGCGCTCACGACTGGCCGGCGTGAGTCCAAATGCTTTGACGGCTGGCTGCCTCTTACCCCGAGCAAACTCCGTTTGAGACTACTTACCCAACCGGAAGAGTGGCAATTCAAATGCTACTTCCACCGTGAGCGACTCTAAGTGATTTCCGACCATTGGAAATCAGATGAAATTCGCCACTGGAGGAAACATGAACGGCGCACGTGCTTTTTCAACATTAAAGAGAACCGCACTTCTGGCGATTGGGTTGTCATTGCCACTAGTCGCAAAAGCTCAGACAGTCGACTCGTCAAAGGTGAATGATCTCCTCAAGGAGACCAAAACACATGCGGTGCTTGCGGAAGACGACGCACAAACTTTGGACGCCTACACTCGTTCGAAGCTCTCCTGGCAGAGTCATGCAACTCGCGTACACGAAATGAAAGAGCATGCGAATGATCTCATCCGCGACTTCAATCAGCTCAGTTCGATGAGGGGGGACGCCTCCCCGTGGCAACAGGAAGCGATCGACCGGATCAATCCTTTGTTGCAGGAGATGGCTGCCCATTTGACCGCAACGATCAATCACCTCAATGACAACCAAAGCAGAACACACTTGCCACAGTATCAGCAGTATGTTCATGCTAATCGAGAGCTGATGGTGAAAACGGCGCGGCTAGTTTCAGAGTTTGCGGATTATAGCGAAGCGAAGACGGTGGCCAACGAACTAGAGAAGAAGCTGGAACTTCCGACTGTCGCGCGTGAAGGCGATGAATAGTATCAACCTCTCGTGCGTCTCACGTGAGGCGCACGAGATTCTCTCATCGGCGGCATCTCAGCGACCTATTTGTCGATCTTTAGACTCTGTGAGCTCTGAGCTTTAGACTTCAGCGTTGAGGATCTTGCCGCTTTGCTCGACACAAATCTGATTGATCCACTGATCCAGCTCTTCTTGCAGCTCGGACCGACGCACGAACGCAAGGGTCACGGTTTCGCCACCTCGCTACAGGACCGCAAAACTTCGTTAGGAACCCAGTTTGGTTCGCCAAGGTACGATAAACATCCATGGCTAGCTCGAAGCTTTTGACGAACGACATGTCCGGCATGCTGCAGGGACTCACGGAAGCTGACGCATCTGAGCGCCTGCAGGCTGAAGGATTTAACGAGTTGCCCACGGCCAAACCGAGGAACGTCTTATTGATCGTGTGGGACGTCCTGCGCGAACCAATGATCTTGCTTCTGGTTGGTGCGGGCGTAATCTATTTGTTTCTTGGCGAACTGCGGGATTCCGTCGTCTTGCTGGCCTCGATCTTCGTCGTTATTGGCATCGATTTCTATCAGCAACGCAAGACGGAGCACGCGCTTGAAGCACTGCGTGACCTCTCTAGCCCCCGTGCAATGGTCGTCCGCGGTGGCCTGCAAAGGCGCATTGCGGGCCGAGAAGTCGTGCGAGGCGATATTGTCATCGTTTCGGAAGGGGATCGAGTGCCCGCCGACGGCGTTCTGCTGACAGCCGTCAATCTTTCTATCGATGAGTCGCTACTGACGGGTGAATCGGTGCCTGTGCGGAAAGCTCCATCGGATCAAGTGATGCACGATATCGGCCCGCCAGGAGGAGACGACCTTCCTTTTGTATTCTCTGGAACACTGGTGGTACAAGGACAGGGATTTGCCGAGATCAAGTGCACGGGTGCACAGACCGAGTTGGGCAAGATTGGCAAGGCGCTGCATGCAATCGAACCTGAATCCACCAAACTGCAGAAAGAAGTGAACCATCTAGCCGCAGTTCTGGCTACCGTTGGCCTTTCGCTATGTGCGGTCATTGCCGTCGTTTATGGCTTGACCCGAGGAAGTTGGGTTAATGGGCTTCTGGCTGGCATCACGACAGCGATGTCCTTGCTTCCTGAAGAATTTCCTGTCGTACTCACGGTCTTCCTGGCTTTGGGCGCCTGGCGACTTTCGCAAAAGCAGGTTCTGACCCGTCGTGGCAATGCCATTGAAGCACTCGGTTCGGCAACGGTTCTGTGCGTCGATAAGACCGGCACCCTAACGCAGAACAGCATGGTCGTCCAGAAACTCTATGCATCGGGGCACACTCTGGGAGTAGATACGCAAACGGATACTCTCCCGGAAGAATTCCATGAATTGCTTGAGTACAGCATCCTGGCAAGCAAGCGGAATCCGCTTGATCCGATGGAAATCGCTTTTCAGCAGTTCGGCTCCCGAAGCTTGGCGAACACGGAGCATCTGCATCATGGCTGGATTCTAACCCGCGAGTATCCGTTGTCGCCGGCTCTTTTATCCATGTCGAGAGTCTGGAAGTCCGCCGAAAGTGACGCCTATGTGATTGCCGCAAAGGGAGCTACTGAGGCAATTTCTGAACTTTGCCGACTCTCAGCGGATGAAAGTAACGAGGTGAAGTTGC